>Ga0210365_10166379_pt1 | contig 10445 bp, 6 predicted proteins | sample S637metaT_FD_159655 | JGI IMG/M metagenome (GOLD analysis project Ga0210365, IMG submission 159655) | Metatranscriptome of estuarine sediment microbial communities from the Columbia River estuary, Washington, United States - S.637... | ecosystem: Environmental > Aquatic > Marine > Intertidal...
GGAAGCGTTCGGCGAGGCCGCTCTGCCGGCCCTCGACAGCATAGCGCGCTTGCGCGCACCGGAATGTGGCCACTTCGCGAGCACCGCTGCCTACCTTGACGCGCCGGAAGCAAAGCGACTGGCGATTCTGCGGCAGATGGCAAGAAATCCGGACCCGGACACCCGGCTCCGAGTTGTGGAGGCCGTCAGCACGTTTTCGGGCGAGGCCGTCACCGCCATTCTCGAGGAGTTGGCAAACCACGATGACGACGACGATGTCCGTGAAGCGGCGCTTGAAGCTCTTCAAGAGGCCGACAGTCGCTGAATCCTTGAGTAGGCATGGCGTTTGCTCGCCTGCCTGGCGGGCCGAGGGGGAGGCGCTTGAGAGATAGCCGGATAGGATGCGCAATGGTGGCGCCGTGGAGGAGGATTGCTCGATGGCTGCAGAGCTTTTTCCGCCCGAAGCTGCACGCAGCGGACAAGCTTTCCAGAGCAGGTTCGGTAGAGGGCGCGATCTACCCGGTCGCAGCCAAGACGGAGTTCATCGTGTTTCGCAGGATCAGTGCGACGCCATCGGCTTGGGCCAAGGGGGATGCCACCAAGGTGCAGAACCTGGCGAGTTCTGCGTTCAGCGCCGACAACACGGCCGTTTCTGTGTTTCGCACCGACGGCGCTCAGCAAGAGGCTCTGACGCTGGCTGCCCTCCATCTGACGACGAAGCAGGGGGTGCCCAGCAAACTGACAGGTGTTCGAATCGCAGCCGCGGAGGTAGCAAGCTGCGGTGTTGAACTGCGGCCGTCCGGGGGCACGACCGGTGTGGCGGCGGTGGACGCCTGCCACTTGGACTTGCACGGCACAGCTGAACAGTTTCAGTCGTTGACCAAACTCATCCTGGATGCGCAGCGTCAGGGCGATGACCGCGTGAGGACAGTCGCGTGCGAGCAAGTGGTCCACCAAATTGACGACATGTTGACGCTGTCTGCCGGCTCGATTGACGAAAGCGCGCGCAGGAATGCTGAGCGCGCATTGGCACAGAAACGCTCGAAGAAGTCGGAAAGTCGATAGCGTGCGTCGACGGGGTGACTCTCCGACCCAAGATTGCGCATGCCGGTCGCGGATATCCAAAACCTCGTTCAGCGCGCGTATTTCCTGCTAGCAGTATGGGCATCTGAAGAGCGCTCTACGCGAGTGGCGAGCGCCGTCCCGATGCAAAGGCCGACACGGGCAGGAGTCGATCCAGGGACACCCCGGTAACCGGAATCAGGTTGCTTTTTCGCCCCAGTCGCCGGGTTGGGCTTGATTGCTGACCGGCTCACCCCGTATCGTCCGCCGCAGACTGAATCACGAAGGACGGGCTAACATGGCGAGATCAGGGGAAGCCGGGGTGAGCAACGGCGGCGCCCATCAATTTGGAAGTTTCAATGAGATCACGGGCTTCCTTTGGTCGATCGCCGACCTTCTGCGCGGGGACTACAAGCAGTCCGACTACGGCAAGGTGATCCTGCCCTTCACCGTACTGCGGCGGCTGGACTGCGTGCTGGAGCCAACCAAGGCAAAGGTCCTGGCCAAGCACAGCAGCCTCAAGGGCGGCAAGATCAAGAACCTGGCGCCGATCCTCAACAGGATCACCAAGGTGTCGTTCCACAACACGAGCAAGCTCACCTTCGTCAAGCTGCTCGACGATCCGAACCAGATAGCCGCCAATCTGACGAGCTACATCAAGGGCTTCTCGGAGGGCGCCCGCGAAATATTCATCCAGCGGTTCAAGTTCCCGGACCACATCCAGAAGCTGGACGAGTCCAACCTCCTCTTCCAGATCGTGGGGCGGTTTGCCGAGGTGGATCTGCATCCCGACGTTGTGCCGAACCACACGATGGGCTCGATCTTCGAGGAGCTGATTCGGAGGTTCTCTGAGCAGTCCAACGAGACCGCTGGCGAGCACTTCACCCCCCGCGAAGTGATCCGGCTGATGGTGAACCTGCTATTCATGGAAGACCGCGACGTCCTCACCAAGCCGGGCATCGTCAAGACGCTCTACGACCCCGCCTGCGGCACCGGTGGCATGCTGTCCGTGGCTGAAGACTATCTGCGGGAGCTCAATCCGGACGCGTCGCTGGAGGTCTTTGGGCAGGAACTGAACGACGAGTCGTTCGCCATCTGCAAGTCGGACATGATGCTCAAGGGGCAGAACCCCGACAATATCGTGCGAGGGAATAGTTTCGACGCAGACGGCCATGCGGGCAGCAAGTTCGACTACATGCTATCGAATCCGCCGTTTGGGGTTGAGTGGAAGAAGGTCGAACGAGCTATCCGGGACGAGCATGAGAAGCAGGGCTACAGCGGCCGATTTGGCGCGGGCTTGCCGCGCATCAATGACGGATCGCTGTTGTTCTTGCAGCACATGATCGCCAAGATGAAGCCTGAAGGGGAAGGAAGTCGCATTGCCATCGTTTTCAACGGTTCACCCCTGTTCACAGGCGATGCCGGCTCCGGGGAGAGCGAAATTCGTCGTTGGATAATCGAAAACGACTGGCTGGAGGCAGTTGTTGGTCTCACCGACCAGCTGTTCTACAACACTGGCATCAATACCTACGTTTGGATCATAACGAACAAGAAGACCAAGAGGCGCCGTGGCAAGATACAGCTCATAGACGCAACGAGGTTTTTCCAGAAGATGCGGCGGTCGCTGGGGAACAAGCGTCAAGAGCTTGGTGACGAAGACATCGATAGGATCACTAGGCTGTATGGAGATTTCACTAGCAGCGACTGCTCGAAGATTTTTGATAATGAGGATTTTGGCTACCGGCGCGTGGTAGTCGAGCGTCCTCTCCGGCTCGCATTCAAGGCAAGTGAGGAGCGTTGCCAGCGCCTCGCAGATGAGCGCGCCTTCCAGCATATTGCGAAGAGCAAGAAGAAGGGTGCTGCTGCGCAACGCGAGATTGCGCAGGGCCTTGCCTTCCAGGCGCAACTCAAGGAACTGCTACTCACTTTGAAGCCGGACAAGGACTACCGGAAGCGCGAGGAGCTTCGCGCTGACCTTGCGGCAGCCGCGAAGCGTGCATCCATCAGGATTCCGGTTCCCATTCGGAAGGCTATCGAATCGGCGTTGTCGGAGCGTGACGACACGGCGGACGTATGCACAGACAACAAGGGGCAACCGGAGCCCGATCCCGAACTGCGGGACTTCGAGAACATACCGCTCAATGAAACGATCGAGGAGTTCATTGAGAGGGAGGTGAAGCCCTATGCTACCGACGTGTGGGTGGACGCGGGCAAGACTCGGGTGGGCTACGAGATACCGTTCGCGCGTCACTTCTACGAACGTACGATGCTGCGCGACCTCCCAAGCATCGAGACAGAGATTCGCACCCTGGAAGGTGAAATCCAGGAGCTTCTGCGCGAGGTGATTCCGTGAGCAAGGAGGTTGGTGCCATGGTTCGACGCCGCCAGCGCGAACGCACTGAGCTGACCGGTTGGGAGTGGCGCAGACTTAAGTTCTTTGTGCGATTCCTGGATCACAAGCGCGTTCCGCTAAGCGCAGAAGAACGAAGCTACCTCGACAAAGTGTATCCCTACTACGGTGCCTCCGGGATAATTGATGCCGTTGACCGCTACCTGTTCGATGAGGACACAATCCTCCTTGGTGAAGACGGTGCGAACCTGTTGGCGAGGTCATCGCCATTGGCTTTCATGGCGACGGGAAAATACTGGGTCAACAATCACGCGCACATTCTGAAACCTCGCACCGGCGATATTCGTTTCTGGGCACATCGGCTGGAGAGCGAGGACTATGCGCCGTTTGTCACGGGTTCGGCGCAGCCAAAGCTCACGATGGAGGCACTTGGAAACGTCTGGGTCTCCGCGCCGTCGCCAGAACGCCAACGCGTGGTTGCGGATTACGTCGAGCGGCGGGTTGCACCGATCGACGAATTGATTAGCAAGAAAGAAGAGCTCGTCGGTCTCCTGCAGGAGAAGCGTAATGCGTTGATAGCTCACGCTATCACCAAGGGCTTGGATTCTACGGCCACGCTGCGGGATTCGAGTGTGGAGTGGATTGGAATGACACCTGCACATTGGCGCTTGGAGCGGGCCAAGGCCATGTTTCGGGAGTCCAAACTGCGTTCAGTCACGGGTGAAGAAGAACTACTCACCATCTCGCACATCACGGGAGTAACACCCCGTTCGGAGAAGACGGTCTACATGTTTGAGGCCGAGACGCTGGAAGGCTACAAAGTGATGCGACCCGGCAATCTCGGCATCAACACGATGTGGGCGTGGATGGGGGCGTTGGGAATATCACCCTGCGAGGGGATCGTTAGTCCCTCCTACAACGTGTACGAGGCGTTGGACCCTCGCGGCGTATGGTACTACGACTATCTCTTTCGGACGCCCGCATTCATCGCCGAGATCGTTCGATGGTCAAAGGGCGTGTGGAAATCACGGTTGCGACTGTATCCCACGGAGTTTTCCCAGATTGTGATTCCAATCCCTCCCGCCGGGGAAAGAGAGGCCATCGTCGAGTACCTGCGAACGGTGCTTGCCCGGGATGACCGTGTTGTAGAAAAGACGAAGTTATCGGTGGAGAAGCTGCGAGCCTATCGAAGAGCGGTCATTGCTGCGGCTGTCACCGGAGAGCCACATGTCTCGGATGTGCCATGAATGCGCCACGGGGGGCGCCCGAGAACCCGCGGATTTACCACATCACCCACGTGGACAACCTGGTCAGCATCTGCCGGGAAGGTCGGTTGTGGTGCGACTCCCACCGCACCCTCAATGGACTCCAGAGCACCAACATCGGCTACTCGCACATCAAACAACGGCGCATGAGACGGCGCGTGATGAAAGCGGCGGGCGGCTGTGTCGGCGACTACGTGCCGTTCTATTTCTGCAATCGTTCCATCATGCTCTACGTCATCAGCTGTGGCCATGACGACTACAAGGGCGGCCAATCCAAGATTGTGCACCTCGTCTCCAGCGTCGAGAAGGCGGTGGCCACCGGCCGACCGTGGACGTTCACCAACGGGCACGCCGAGCTCGCCTACACGTCATTCTTTGACGACCTCGCCGACCTCGACAAGGTCGACTGGACCGTGATGGACGTGCGGCGGTGGGGTGGCGACGAGGTCGTGAAGAACCGCAGACAGGCTGAGTTTCTCGTGCACGAGTGGTTCCCTTGGTCGGCGGTGGAGCAGATCGGGGTCATCAACGATCACATGCGGCAGACGACTTTGGAGATCATCAAAGAATTCGCGTATGTGCCCCCCGTGACAACGGAGCCACAGTGGTATTATTAAGAGACATGGTGGAGCTGACCCGAGGCAATCTGTTTGACGCCGACGTGGAAGCCCTGGTCAACACGGTGAACACCGTGGGGGTGATGGGCAAGGGCATTGCTCTGCAGTTCAAGAAGGCTTTCCCTGAAAATTACAAGGCTTACAAGCGAGAATGCGACGCGGGGCGCCTGGAGCCCGGCAAGGTCTTTGTCTTCCAGGTGGGTGGCATCACGAATCCGCGCTATGTAGTCAATTTCCCTACCAAGAAGCACTGGCGGGGGCGCTCGAAGCTCGAGTACGTCGAGAGCGGGCTGGACGCGTTGATTGCGGCACTGAGACAGTACGGGATACGCTCCGTTGCGATCCCACCCCTCGGTTGCGGCAACGGCGGCCTCCCCTGGTCGCAGGTGCGACCATTGATTGAGAAGGCTATGGAGGCGGTCCCCGAGGTGCGGACGCTTCTGTTTGAGCCTGCAGGCGCACCCGCCCCAGCCGCGATGCCAAACAGAACCGCTCGGCCGGACATGACGCCAGGCCGCGCCGCGGTGTTGGCGCTCATGAACCGGTACTTGGTTCCAGGGTACGTCTACCGGCTGTCATTGCTGGAGATCCAAAAACTTGCGTACTTTTTGCAGGAGGCCGGCGAGCCCCTGCGCCTCGACTATCGAGCCCACCACTACGGGCCCTATGCCGACACCCTCCGCCATGTCCTCAATCGCCTGGAGGGGCACTATATCCGAGGCTTTGGCGACGGCCGGAGCAAGCCAGATACGCCGTTGGAGCTCATGAAAGGCGCCGCCGCTGAGGCCGAGAGTTGGCTGGCCGACAAGGCCGACACGCTCGACCGCCTGAACGCCGTGGCGGATCTCATCGAGGGCTTTGAGACGCCCCATGGGATGGAGCTGCTTTCTACTGTGCACTGGGTGGCGAAAACGGACTCCGGAGTGGCAGCAACCGCCGACGGCGCGGTAGCAGCCGTGCACGCATGGAACGAGCGCAAGGCTCAGTGGCCCCCCGAGCACATAACCGCGGCTTGGGAGCGACTCTCCGAATTCGGCTGGGTCCGTGCGGCCTGAGCCCTGCGACCCGCCAGCGTACTCACCATTCTCCGCTAGGGACGTCCGCGCAGTCGCAGGCGTTGGAGCGCCACGCTGCCAGCACAGGCCGCGGCGCCATTTGACTGGGTGGCGCGAAGCGCGGGGCCGGAGCAGGAAAGATCTAACGATTTCAGCTGGTTCTCTATTTGATGGCTACTTGACTGAGAACCGATCTCTGGCCAAGTGCCAAGGCGCAAGTCGTGGGGCCGGGTGAGCCCTACACGGCTCCGCCGAGAGGCAGGCCCCGAGGGGCACGCATGCCCGCGCCGCCCGTCACAGGACGGGGAGCCGGGCCGACCGATCCGCGCACCAACCGTGAATGCATCCGCGGTTTCCCGTATGGTCGAATTCAAACACTGGGCAGTGGTGTCGTCACGACGGACGCGGGGCGCAACGGCACGGTGGAGAGGGCTCTGGCCCTTTCCTCGCGGGAGCTCGCCGCAGGAGCACCCGTGCGGTGGCCTCTACCCGCGCTTGGATGGGAAGGGTGCAGATGGCAACAGGGCACAAGGAAGCTGACTTCGAAGCGCTGATCGAAGCGTACCTGCTCGAGCACGGCGGTTGGCAGAAGGGCGATGCGGCAGCCTTCGACGCGGCGACTGCGCTCACCAAGGACGACCTCTTCGGGTTCATTCAAGCCACGCAACAGGAGACCTGGGAAGAGCTTCACAAGTACCACCAGAGCGGTCTCGAGACGGCGATCCTCGATCGCCTCACCAAGACGCTGGAGCAACGAGGCTCGCTCGACGTCATCCGGCACGGCTTCAAGCTGCACGGCAAGCAGATCGACGTGGCGTACTTCAAGCCTGCCCACAGCATGAATCCCGACACGTTGGATCGCTACGAGAAGAACCGGCTGGTCGTGACGCGGCAGGTGAAGTTCATTCCGGGCAAGGACGATTCCATCGACATGCTTCTGTCGCTTAATGGATTGCCTGTGGCTACCGTGGAGCTCAAGAATCAGCTCACCGGGCAGAACGTCGAGGACGCGATCAAGCAGTACAAGGCGCGCAACCCCAAGTGGCCGTTATTCGGTTTTCGCAAGCGCGCCGTAGTTCACTTTGCGGTCGGGCCCGAGCGGGTCGCCATGGCAACGCGTCTGGCGGGCAAGGACACCGTGTTCTTGCCCTTCAATCGCGGCCACGCGGGCGGGGCCGGCAATCCCCCATCAGAGTCCAGTGGATTCCGCACCGCGTACTTGTGGCAAGAGGTCTGGGCGGGAGACAGCTTTCTCGACATTCTGGGGCGGTTCGTTCACCTGCAGAAGAAGGAAACCACGACTCCTGAGGGGGAGAAGGTCACCAAGGAAACCCTGATCTTTCCCCGCTACCATCAACTTGACTGCGTGCGCCGCCTGATAGCGGCTTCCCGCGAAGAAGGGCCCGGGCACAACTACCTGGTGCAGCATTCGGCCGGCAGCGGCAAGTCCAACAGCATCGCTTGGCTGGCCCACAGACTAGCAAGCCTGCATGACGTGCAAGACGGGAAGGTCTTCAGCTCGGTTGTGGTCGTCACTGACCGGCGCGTGCTCGACAAGCAGCTCCAAGACACGATCTACCAATTCGAACACAAAGCCGGCGTCGTCGACTGCATCGACAAGAAGTCAACGCAGCTCGCCGACGCGCTGACCAAAGGCACGCCGATCGTGGTCACGACGCTGCAGAAGTTTCCGTACGTGACGGACAAGATCGGCCAGCTGCCAGATCGGCGCTATGCCGTCATCGTCGACGAGGCCCACAGCTCGCAGACTGGTGAAGCCGCGCGGGAGATGAAGGAGGTGCTTGGCGTGGCGGCCGAGGAGGCTCTGGCCCAGGCGCAGGCAGACGAGAGTGGCGAACCCGCCACCTATGAGGACGAGATCCTGAAGGTTATGCACTCTCGAGGGCGGCAGCCCAACTTGAGCTTCTTCGCCTTTACCGCCACGCCCAAAGCCAAGACCCTGGAGGCATTCGGACGCCGTGGCGCGGACGGGAAGCCCCTACCGTTCCACCTCTACAGCATGCGGCAAGCTATCGAAGAGGGATTCATCCTCGACGTGCTCAAGCACTACACGACGTACAAGACCTACTATCGCCTGGTGAAGGCGGTCGAGGATGATCCTCACGTTGACAAGAAGAAGGCGGCCAAATCGTTGGCCCGGTTCATGAGCCTTCATCCGCACAACATCGCCCAGAAGACCGAGGTGATGGTTGAGCATTTTCGGCAGAAGGTGCGCCACCGCATCGGCGGACGGGCCAAGGCCATGCTGGTGACGAGCTCGCGGCTGCATGCCGTCAAGTACAAGCTCGCGTTCGACGACTACATCAAGGCGCAGGGCTACACGGATATCGGCACCCTCGTTGCTTTTTCGGGCACCGTGACCGACGAGACAGGCGGCAAATGGACTGAACCCGAAATGAATCAGCAGCCATCTGGCAAGCCCTTGCCTGAACGGGAGCTGCCCGACAAGTTCGCGTCGGGCGAGTACCAGGTGTTGCTCGTCGCCAACAAATACCAGACCGGTTTTGACCAACCGTTGCTGCATACCATGTACGTCGACAAGCGGCTTTCGGGGGTGCACGCGGTGCAGACCCTGTCGCGACTGAATCGCACCCGAGCGGGCAAGGAGGACACGTTTGTGCTCGACTTCGTCAACTCGGCTGCGGACATCCAGGAGGCGTTTCAGCCGTTCTATGAGGCGACCACGGTGGCGGAGACAGCCGAGCCGCATCACTTGTACGACCTGCAGGACAAGCTCGACGCGGCCCAAATCTACCTGCGGTCCGAGGTCGACGCGTTGGCCAAGGTCTTCTACGCGCCCAAAAGCGCCAGCAAGAAGGGCGCGATTGACCACTTGTACAAGTACCTGGAACCCGCCAGGGATCGCTTTCAGGCCGCCGAGGAGGCCGCACGCGAGGCGTTTCGCAAGACCTTGCAGTCCTACGTCCGGCTCTACAGCTTCGTGGCCCGAATCATGCCGTTCACCGATGCGGACCTCGAGAAGCTCTACACGTTTGGGCGGTTTCTCCTGCTGCGGCTCCCCCGCCCGGACGACGGCGATCCGCTCGACCTTGGCGAGGAAGTGGCGCTCAAGTACTACCGGCTCGAGAAGGTACAAGAGCAAGCGATCCAGCTCATGGTCGGCGAGCCTGGGATCGTCTACGGGCCCGTTGATGTGGGAACGGGCCGCAGCAAGGGCGAGAAGGCGGCGCTGTCAGAGATCATCGAGGTCCTGAACGAGCGTTTCGGTACCGAATTCTCCGAGGCCGACCAACTCTTCTTTGACCAACTCACCGCACAGGCCAAGGCCGAGCCAGATGTGGCTGAGAAGGCCCATGCCAACAGCTACGACAACTTCTCGGTGTGGATGCGCAAGAAAATGCAGGACGTGATGGCGGAGCGCGTCGATGAGAACGCCGAGATCGTGGCGCGCTACCTCGACGACTCCGAATTCCAGCAGGTCCTGTTCAATCTCCTGGCCAGGCGTGTCTACGACGAGCTACGGGGCTGAGCGGCGGCACCGACCTACCTGGGCGGGCCCATTACAAGACGAAGCTGCGGGGAGCGCTAGCGGTTGCGTGGACGCGACGGCGCGGATGGTGCGCTGCGACGAGTCAACGCGTCCGCACCCGCAGAGACATTCGAGCGAGCTAGACAATGAGCCAACTACCGAATGAAGGAATCGAGCCGTTCCCAGACCGGCAAGGGCAGATGAAGGCGGCCGGCGTGCTGATCGAAGAGACAATCAGGCACCTGATGTACGGCGAGCCGCCTGGCAAGCGGGTGCCGCTGGAGAAGCTACGGCGCTACGTCGCGGACTGGTTTCGCGACAACTGGGGTCGTGCGGAAGCACACCTTTCCAGTCGGCAGCTATGGCGGATCGTGGTCGCACCCGGGAGCGAGTTCACCGGAGAGCCCCCGCATGGCGAAAGCGGGTATCGCGATCTCACTGAGCTGGTGTGGCTCTATGATCAGGCGCTGAGAGCCGCAGTAGAGTTCGCGCCCGATCGCGCATTGGCCATCAAGCGGCTACTGGGTGATTCGTTTTACGACTCCAGCTTCTTCCGGCTTGGACGGACCATGTGTCTTGCTATGCTCCGGGGCGAGGGGCCCAAAC
>Ga0210365_10116481_pt1 | contig 10440 bp, 6 predicted proteins | sample S637metaT_FD_159655 | JGI IMG/M metagenome (GOLD analysis project Ga0210365, IMG submission 159655) | Metatranscriptome of estuarine sediment microbial communities from the Columbia River estuary, Washington, United States - S.637... | ecosystem: Environmental > Aquatic > Marine > Intertidal...
ATTTTCTATGCCGTCCTCAAAGGAATCTTCCTCACAGATGAGTGTTGCCACAATCTCGGACGGGCTTAGATCTCCACCGCTTGTTTCATAAAAATGGATTTTTTTTCGAAATGCTTTTTTAGCAAGTTCCTCAATATTGTTTATTTTCCCAACCGTAACAATACCGAATCTTCCCAGGTGAGATCCAAAGATCAGCGGTTGAGCATCGTAATCACTGATAACGCCGATACCTTTATTGCCATGCAAATTGGGAAGATCTGCTTCGAACTTGGATCTGAAGTAATTGTTTTCAATATTATGAATGGAACGTTCGAATCCTTTGGAATGCTTGGTGGCCAATCCCCCGCGTTTCGTGCCGAGATGAGAATGATAATCGGTTCCATAAAACAGATCCTTTACACAGTCTTTTTTAGAAATATTGCCAAAAAAACCTCCCATACGTAACCCCTCCTTAAATGGAATACCACCGATTTTTTATCGGACAAGCGAGTTAAAAATTTCCGCGTTCAAAAACGTCAGCACCATATCACGGACGTTGGAGGTGTCGCAAGCAGAAGGTTATAAATAACATAGAAAACTAGTTATAAAAGGGATGTAAGTCTCCCTAACCACCTGGAAAATTTCAATTTATAGCATTTCGGATGGGCAAGGAATGAAAAGGCAGGGTGAAAAACCCTGCCCATCCATATTTTAAAATTTCCGTTAGTCTGAACGTATCAATTTATCAAACAAGACCTTGATCCAGCATGGCGTTCACCACCTTTATAAAACCGGCAATATTGGCACCGGCCATATAATTACCTGGCTCATTGTAATCCGCAGCCGCATCCAGACAGGTCTGATGAATGTTCTTCATGATGATTTTAAGACGGCGATCCACTTCTTCTGCAGGCCAGCTCAACCGCATACTGTTCTGGGCCATTTCCAACCCTGATACCGCCACACCGCCAGCATTGGATGCCTTGCCGGGTGCATAGAGGATTTTCTTGTCCAAAAAAATGTTGATTGCTTCCGGAACGCTCGGCATGTTGGCACCCTCACAGACCAGTTTAACCCCGTTGTTCATAAGGTTCATGGCATCTTTTTGGTTGATTTCATTCTCCGTGGCACTAGGGAAAGCGCAGTCCGCTTTATGGTCCCAAAGCGGATTATAATCTAAAGACGTATCCGCTTCCGTGTAAACCGCTTCAGAATACTTATCAATGTATTCATAAATTCTGCCGCGGTTAATGTTTTTTAGCCGTTTTACAAAGTCCAATTTGCCGGAATCGATGCCTTCTTCATCATAAATATAGCCGGAAGAATCGGAAAGGGTAACCACTTTGCCGCCCAGTTCAATAATTTTTTCAACCGTGTATTGGGAGACGTTGCCTGAACCGGATACCAGGCAGGTTTTGCCTTCAAGGGTTTCATTTTTATTTGCCAACATTTCTGCTGCAAAGTAGACACTGCCGTATCCGGTTGCTTCCGGGCGAATTAGGCTTCCACCCCATCCCAAGCTCTTGCCGGTCAAAACGCCGGTAAATTCATTGCGAAGTTTTTTGTACATGCCGAAGAGAAAACCGATTTCCCTTGCGCCCACACCGATGTCACCGGCCGGAACATCTGTGTTCGGTCCGATATGTCGAAACAGCTCGACCATGAAACTCTGACAAAAGTGCATGACCTCATTATCGGATTTGCCTTTGGGATTGAAATCAGAGCCGCCCTTTCCGCCGCCCATGGCAAGGGTCGTCAGCGCGTTTTTAAAAACCTGTTCAAAGGCCAGAAATTTCAAAATGCTCAGTGTTACGGATGGATGAAAGCGCAATCCCCCCTTGTAGGGGCCGATAGCACTGTTCATTTGAATCCTGAAACCGCGGTTGACCTGTACCTGTCCCTGATCATCCATCCAGGGAACCCGGAATATGATCGTACGTTCCGGCTCTGTAATTCTTTCCAAGACAGCCTCTTGACGGTATTGAGGATTTCTGTCCAAAACAGGTTGAACTGACACAAGCACCTCTTCCACCGCCTGATGGAATTCTTTTTCGCCCGGATCTTTATCCTTTATTAGCTTTAAAATGTCCGTCATAAACACCCTCCTATATATTTAATTGTTCATTTGTAAACATGACTGGTTATATATCATTTAATCAATGATAAAACATCACACATTGAGATTCCTTGACGTCAATTTTAAGGGTAAAAGGTTTATCCAATCTGACATGTCGTAGATACGTCGTCTCCTGAATAACAGGTTGTGAACCGACCCATTCCCAATCAAAATAATCGTCAGAGTCTTCAGTAATCGTAATGTAAGGAATACCCAGAGACGTTATATTTTGAAAAAAATGCGATCCCTGGGAAGGATCAGCCTTTAATTTTTCATTTCTAAGCTCAATCATGGCGCCGACCCCTGAAATATTGCGCCACCGTACCGGTATCCCAAGCCATCGATCAGCGGACCCCCACCGTCCGGGGCCAACGAGAAGATAAGGGCGTTTTTCTTTAAGTAAGCTATCATTTAACCCATCAATTTCTTCTGCCATTCGTATCGTGGCTTCGAGTTGAAAATTATCAGGTTTAACATATACAATATCTGCCATTTCCTCATTCTTTCCATTCCCAAGGGCCTGTTTGGAACGGCAAAATGCTTTTTCAATTTCTTGACGGGTGATTCGAACCTCAAACCTTTCTCTACCGGCAACCATCGGTCGCATTTGAAGAAAAAAGAACTCGCTTTTCTTCTTTTTATCGGAACTCAGGTTTACCGAAAATTCAATCTCTACAGGGCATCCCATACCCTTTCGCCCCAATTCGAGCATGTCTGACAATAAATGAGGTAAAGGGAATATGTTGTACTTTAATACCTGAGTAAAAGTTAAAATCTTTGGTCCCGGCATATAGCCTGTATCACGAATTCGATGTTCTTCCGGCACATACGTACTGGCGAGCAGCTTTACAGCATACTCCGCTTGAGCATCGTCAACCTCCCTTTTCACCAGGTTTGAATATTTCAGGAAGTTGAGTTCATCGGGATAATTTCGAATCTGTAGGGCATAAAAAAAACGCTGGGCATTTGCCAGGATATCATCAACCATGGAAAATTGGGGCATAACACTTGGATATTTTGGAGAAAAGCGTACCGTTCGGCCACCTTCCACAACGGTCTTTCCCAGTCCCAGAGCAATATGGGCAATCCCCTCTTCAGGTTTCATCTTGGAAATCGGATAAAAATTATGAGACTGGGCCACTCCGGAAATTGCTGGATAGAAATAATCTCCAGATTCTTCTCCGGTCAGTTGCTGGATGATAACACCCATCGCTTCTTCCTGGGGCTGGTTTGATGTACTGCGGGAGAATGCCTTAGCCTCTTCATAATAGGTAGAAGCATACACCAGTTTTATGGCGGTAATAAGATGTTCAAGTCGCTTCGAGAGTTCGGGATGGTTATTGGGAATCATATACGTTTCGTAAATTCCGGCATACGGTTGGAACTGCGCGTCTTCAAGCAAACTCGAAGAGCGCACCGACAGGGGATATTTCACCTGGGCCAAGTAAACTTCCAATTCTTTTACCAGCCACTCCGGCATAACTGCCTTTAAAAATACGGCGTTAATTTCTTCATTTGTAAAGCTTTGGGTGGTAAAATCCTTTAAGCCGTTCAGTTTGATAAAAGATTCAAAACCGTCCGTGCTCACAACCAGGGTTTTTGGAATTTCGATATGAATTTCCGGATAATTTTCGTAAATTATCGGATTCTGATGGAGCAGGGCGGACATGAAGGCCAAGCTCCGGGCCTTACCCCCCAGCGATCCTTGGCCGATTTTAACAAAGTCCATAATATCTGCATCGAAATTATGGCTCTTGAACTGAGCGACCACACCTTTTTGACGCCATTTCCGTAACGCATGGAGATTGGCGATAATATAACTCCGCATGTTGTGAGCGCTTGAAAAATCAGAGGCTTTGACCTCACGGAACTTGGAAGCAAGGGGGATTTCCGAACGAGACATAATCCAGTTGGAAAAGTGATTGCGTTTGGCATGATAGCAAAGCGATTCATCCGGTATATTAGCAATCTTTGCCTCAAGCGCACGAAGGTCAGACGCTCGATCGATTTCCGTACCGTCCGGCATGCGGAAAACAAAATCGCCAAATCCTAAATTGTTGAGAAAAAAATTGTGTAACTCTTCAAGAAGGTTTGGAGAATTTTTGTCCAGAAAAACAGCCGGGATTTGGTCTGCTTTTGTTTTATTGGATGATTTCGAACTCATCAAAAGAAGGGGAAGGTCCGGAATTTCCTTTCTCATTTGTGAAAGTAACACAAACCCAGCATCATCGTCCATCTTTCCATTTCTAGGGATGCGGGTATCCGAAATAACGCCGAACAGAAATGACCGGAACTTCAGACATAGTTCCATGGCCTCTCCATAGTTTTCAGCTAACAGGATTTTGGGCCTGGCCCGCATGGTGAGCAACCGATGTTCCTCATTGATACCCACTTCAAGGACAGCCTGGGTTTGCTTAACAACTTCTTTGTAAATCAAAGGCAGAAAAGAGGAGAAATAAACGGGAGAATCCTCAACCAGAATCAGTACTCGGACCATTGCTTTCTGGGTGTCGCGTTCAACATTCAGTCGGTCTTCCACGTTTTTAACCAGCGCGAGCAAAAGATCGGAATTGCCGGACCAGATAAAACTTTTATCAATCCCTTTAAAACCTTTGTTTTTTGTTAAGGGATAAATTTCCCTGGGATTGTGAGCCAGTAGAATAACAGGAAGCCTCGGATTAATTTTCTTAATTTCCAGACCCAATGAAAAGGCATCCATGTCATCTACATTCGGCATGGTTAAAACCATATCGAAATTTTTCTTATTTAGGTGAGACAATGCTTCCCTGGCGGAAGACGCCCGAGTTACCCTAGGGGGCAGACTAAGATTTAATCCACTGTACTCATTTATAATTCTTGATGCAGGGCTGCCATCTTCTTCCAATATGAACGCATCATAGGGACTGGAAACAAATAAGATCTCACGCACCTTGATTGACATCAACTCGTGAAAAATTTTTAAATGTGAATAAAATTCACTGGGTATTTCATTATATTCTTGAAACATTCTTTTTTCCGATTTGATGTTGAACAGAATAGTAGCGAGAAAAATATTTCCAAGGGTAGATAAGCGCCACCAGAGACAATTTTAAAACGTCTCTGATGGCAGATTATCGCAGTTTAAATATTTTTTCAAGAATCGATTATCTGGAGGGCTTCCTCCCTGTAAGCGTCCATTACGTATTGGACGTCTGTGATTTTGGCACACTCTTCGGTCAGTGAAAATATGTCATTTCGACTGATGTATTTGACGGCCCAGTTTCTGGACCCGGCCATTATTTGTTGAAGTCCAACCTTGATTTTATCAACGGCACTAAAAATTCCGACTGCACCCAAAGGAAGACGTTCGGCCTCAGAACCGTATTTTTCTTTTAAGACTTCATAATTCATGAATATTTCTTCTTTGGTGGATCCAAATCTCGATACCGTCGAAGGAAGTCCACCGTCTTCTCCACGCAGCCATTTTTCGGCGTTTTTACCCACCATGCCCGGGATCATTAACGCACGGCCCATGCATACGGCCTTACAGTAAGGTGCGCCCAAGGCCAAAGCCTTAAACACGTGATCCTCTGAAGAAAAACCACCGGCAAATGCTATGTCCGGGGGCCGTTTTCCTCTTTGGGCCAATCGTTCACACAACTCATAGGCCATGGAGTGAAGATATATCGATGGAATTCCCCATTCGGTCATCATTCGCCACGGGCTCATTCCGGTGCCTCCAGGTGCACCGTCAATGGTCAAAAGGTCAATGTCAGCGTCGCTGGACCAGCGTATGGCCATTGCCAGTTCTCTCATCGGATATGCGCCTGTTTTCAGGGTGATACGTTTGGCACCGAGCCTTCGCATCCTTTCAACCTCATTCATGAAGCCTTCCTGATCGATAAATCCGAGACGCGAGTGTCTCTCAAATTGCTTCAGAGGACCGGCTTTAAAAGCGGCTTGAAAAGCGGGTTTTTCTGGGTCCGGTGTAACAATATAGCCACGTTTTTTCAATTCCAGCGCCCGGCTTAGAGAGTTGACTTTAATTTCACCACCGATACACTTGGCGCCTTGCCCCCATTTCAGTTCGATGGTTTCCACCCCGAGTTTGTCAATCACGTATTCCGCAACACCGTTACGGGTGTCCTCAACATTCATCTGAACAAGAATATCCCCATAGCCTTCATGATAACGACGATATTCTTTTACACGGCGGTCCATTTCCGGAGATTTTGTAACTTTGCCGTTACTGTTGACTTCCAACTCAGGGTCAATTCCACATACATTCTCTCCACACACCAGGGTGATACCACTGATTGCAGCCCCTATGGCAAAATGTTCCCAGTTTCTACGGGCAATATCCGTACTGCCGAGGGCACCGGTAAAAATTGGCACTTTCATCTTCACCTTGTCGGTGACACCGAAAGATGTTTCGGTATCTACTGCCGGGAATGTCGCCTTATCTGGATCGGGGTCCACGCCTTTCGCCCCAAATGCGTATCCCATAATATTAAGGTGAGAGTAATCAACTGGATAATCCTTATCGGCACCGGCTGTGACTCTTCCGAAGGGCTCCGGATAAAGGAGCTCGCGCCCACGAAAGGTAGCCCTGAACAGATCGCAATTGCCCTTACAGCCATCAATGCATCGGCTACAGATACCGGATTGGGGGGCAACGTTTCGAGATCGGTTTTTTGTTTGTAAAGCTTCATTGGCATTCGGTCGATGTAAATTCATAACTATTCTCCTTGTACAGTAATTAAAACAAAAAAGGCGTCTCCTCCATTATTAAGGTAAAGACGCCTTTGTCTCAAATTTAAAAAAAATCTCCACACGGCATTGTATGGAAATTTGTTATTAACACTAAAAAACTTATCTTTTTTAGCTGTGCTAATACGAATTGTCAAGTTTTAATTTAATCTTGAAAAACCGGGTCCTCTGGGCTCGGATTCTTTGCTGTTGAAAGCCGGAATAATGTGAAAACTATATTTAAAAAATTTATAGGTTTTTTGTTTGCATTCCGATTATTCAAATCGGTTATGATCATGTATTGAATATAAAATAAGGGTGCGGAAACCTACTTCGTGTTATTTTTGACCGAGTTGCACAGCAATGGCGGAAGGCAGAACCATCACCATTTAGGGCGGGTAGCTTCACTCGATTGCGATACGATGCATATGGCAGCGTCAATGAAGCGTGCCGATCACCTTATTGTTGTCTTCTATCTGTTCGATTCTGACCTGAACCATCGAATTTATAAGATCGTCACCGCCACGTATATGAGCTGGTATATAGTTTGATGTTATTCCCTTTAAAAAACCTGTTGATTCGTCTCTTTTGCTTTCAATGAGAATTTCAACCTTTTTTCCGATAAATTTTTTGTAAAAGGCCTGTTTCTTTTGATTGCCGAGGGTGCGCATTTTTTCACACCGGGCCTTGATGGTTCTTGAATCAACCTGTTGAGGATACTGACTTGCCGGTGTTCCTTTTCGAACCGAAAACGGGAAAACATGCAGATACGTGACGGGCAGTTCTTCGATGAGTGAATATGTATTCTCAAAAGCTTTTTCGGTTTCACCCGGGAATCCGATCAGCGCATCCACACCGATGGCGGCATCGGGAATCAATGAATTAATTTTGACAATGAGATCCCTGAAAAACGATCGGGTGTAAGGCCGGTGCATTTTTTTTAGGATAAAATCATCTCCGCTCTGCAAAGGAATGTGAAAATGGTCACAAAAAACGTCCGTTTCCGCCACAAGGGTTAATATATCTTCTGTCAGCTCATGGGGTTCTATGGAACTGAGTCGCACGCGATGGATAAGATTCGATTCATAAATTCGGTTTAACAGCCCTGCCAAGTGGTATGTGGGCGAAAGGTCGAGTCCGTAGGCGCCGAGGTGTACACCGGTTAGAACAACTTCATGGTATCCTGCGAGTTTTAGGTGCCGGATGTTTTCCAATACGGTTTCAGGCGCCATGCTGCGGCTGCGCCCGCGTGCATAGGGGACAATGCAGTAGGTGCAGAAGGTGTCACAACCGTCCTGTATCTTTAAAAAGGGACGGGTTCTGTTTCCGAAAACTGTTACCGGGACCTGTTTGAAATCGTGTTCGGATAATATGTTGCGCCGGATCAGGGTCGGGCCGGGGTGATTTTCAATGGGAGATGACCCAACCATCTCGGGAATTTTATGTTTATCCCCATGACCGATAACGGTGTGAACACCGTCTATTTTCAGAATTTCATCCGGTTCGGTCTGGGCATAACAACCGGTGACGACAATACGTGCCTCTGGATTGGATCGTATGGCCTGACGCACGGCCTGTCTGGACTGCATGGAGGCTTTCTGTGTGACCGTGCATGTATTGATAATACATAGGTCTGCCTTATGTTCACCCGGCGCCGGCACGCAACCCGAATCTTTCAGCTGCTGGGCCATGGCATCCGACTCGTATTGATTGACTTTGCAGCCCAGTGTAGTGATTCTAAATTTGAAGGTGTTGTTAAATTTCATATGTTTTGTAGGGGCGCAATCCAGCCACCGCCGAGCACCTCATCATTCCGATAAAATACAGCACACTGTCCGGGAGTAATCGCCGCCTGGGGTTTTTCAAACCGGACAATCGCTGTTTTCCCGTTAACGGGGAACAGCATGGACGCTGATGGTTTGTGACGGTACCGAAGGCGCGTGTAGACGTTAATCGGGCGACCCGGTGTTTCCTGGATCCAGTTAATATTTTTCACCCTGCATTCCGAAGCGAGCAAATTTTTTTTAAACCCAACCGTTAGGAGGTTTTCTCCGGGGTCCATACGGATCACGTAGTATGGCTCGGAAGCCGGGCAGTTAATTCCCCGCCGCTGGCCGATGGTGAAAAGATGAAGCCCCTTGTGCTCACCCAGGACGTTGCCGCTGACATCTTTTATCGGACCGGGTGCCGGTTCAAATTCCTGTTGTTGGGCAAGAAACGCGCCATAATTTTTATCCCTGATAAAGCATACATCCTGGCTTTCTTTGCTTTTAATCGGTCTGAAGCCCTTGTTCGCGGCCAGCGTGACAACATCGGATTTTGTCATGGTTCCAAGGGGGAAGCAGGCGCCGGCCAGCTGTTGCTGGGTCAAGCGTGCCAGAAAGTAGGACTGGTCCTTTTTCGGGTCAATCCCTTTAAGAAGATGATACTTTCCTATGTTGCTCCTGTTTATTCTGGCATAGTGACCGGTGGCAAGAGTTGATGCACCCAGTTTTCGGGCAAAGTCAAAAACAGTTCCGAATTTAATCGACGGGTTGCATACCATGCATGGATTGGGGGTTTGACCGGCCTGATAGGTTTGAATGAAATAATCGACAACCTTGTTTTTGAATTCGCTGCTGCAATCTATTATTTTAATTTCGATATCGAGCTGATCCGCAATGTATGAAAGCTTAGGTGAGGCTTGAGATTTTGCCAAAGACAGATTCGCTGTATCCGTGTTTGCACGGGGTGTATTCCGATGGTCATCCGGAGATTGAGTTTCGTGTCCGGTAAGAAAGTGAATTCCGATGATCTTATGTCCCTGTTCCGTTAACAGGTGGGCAGCCATCATGGAATCGATGCCGCCGCTTAAGGCAATGGCTGTTAAGCTTCTCATTTAAAAAAAGTTTTATTTGAGGGGCGAACTTCCATAGCCCGGGTGGGGCAGGCGGTCACGCAAAGTTCACAAACGCTGCATTTGGTCTGGTTAAAATCAACATACATTTCAGGTCGTTGAATGGACAGTGCGCCGGTTGGACACACCGATATGCAAGTGCCGCAGTGGGAGCATCTTTTTCGGATGCGTTTTATTTCCTGGGATGCATTTTGCACCTGAACGCCCCGGTGTTCGAGATATTTAACCCCTTCTTTGAAGTTTTTTCGGGTTCCGGTGAGTTCCAGAACCATGATCCCCTCTTTTCTGGGAAGTATGGACGCATTGAGTATATTGAAAGTAAGGTCGTAATCTTTTACAAGGTAACAAACGATCGGCTTTTCCACTACGGTCTTTGGAAAGCGGAGAATCAGTATTTTAGAATACACGGCGGCCTCCTAATAGTCCTTTATTTTTTACCAAAAAAATATTACCCTAAATGAGCGCAAACAAAACGGGAAGAATGTTTGAATTTTTTAATTTGCATATAATTTTGTAAGTTCAGATGCATATTCATAACTCTTCTATAGATGGGATATAAATTTATTAAAAAATCCCGTTTTGTTTGCCCGTTGGGAAAGTCGATGACACCCCATCTTCTTCGTTATCAAGGGCTCGCAGTAGACGACTACGGCTTCACCCTTGATGTCTCGAATCTGGGGCATCCTCGACTTTCGCTCAAATTAGGGAAATATTGATCTCC
>Ga0210365_10278967_pt1 | contig 10388 bp, 9 predicted proteins | sample S637metaT_FD_159655 | JGI IMG/M metagenome (GOLD analysis project Ga0210365, IMG submission 159655) | Metatranscriptome of estuarine sediment microbial communities from the Columbia River estuary, Washington, United States - S.637... | ecosystem: Environmental > Aquatic > Marine > Intertidal...
AATGTTATAAACTCGTCGGGGTTGGCGAGGTCTCTTTTACGAGCTCGGGATATCCTTTTTTTTGCCATTATTCCTCCAGCAATTTTTTTATTCTCTGCCAGCCTTCTTCCGGGATGTTCGCTCCCACGACCTGGCACACTTCGTAACCACAGGCAGATCCAAGTTTACCGCATTTTTCGAGGCCATAACCATTAACCAGTCCAAAGAGAAAACCAGATGCCCAGAGATCACCGGCTCCGGTGGTATCCGCAGCAGCACCGCTTCCCATGGCTTCAATTTTTATGATTTTCCCGTCATGGGAAATAAAGCTGCCGCGTTCCCCAACCTTTAAGGCTGCAATCTGTGTGTTTTCAGATAGGGATCTGACCGCTTTTATTTCGTCACTGTGGCCGGTAAATGTTTTTGCTTCATCCTCATTGGCAATCAAAATGTCAACAAAATCTTTTACAATTTTTTTAAGAAGGGTTTTGGACGCCTCAACAACCGTAAAGCTGGCAAGATCCAGGGAGACAAGTGCGCCGGCGGCTTTAGCACCCTTTAGGGCTGCCATGATCAGATCTTCGTTAAAAAGAAGATACCCTTCAATATGAACAATTGCAGCGTTTTCAAAACAATTTTCAGTAAGTTCTTCAGGTTGTGTTTCTGAGGCGGCGCCGAGAAAAGTTAACATGGACCGCTGTGCATCGGGTGTGATAATGGACAGCACCCTGCCGGTGGGAGACAGTGATTTAAAAAGGGCAGGATCGACGTTGCTGTTTTTCAGATCTTTTTCAAACAGACGGGCCATTTCGCCATTACCGCTTTTGCCGACAAAACGAGCCGACCCTCCGAGCCTGCCGATGCCGATCACCGTGTTGCACGCCGACCCTCCGGGCATGATGATCGGTTTTTTAGAGGTTTGCGACACGGCCAATTCAATGAACTCCCTGTCGACATATTTCATTCCACCTTTAACTGCAAGGGTTTTCGCTAAAAAATCGTCGTCTTCGTGCGCAAGAATATCGACCAGGGCCGAACCGATACCCACAATCAATCTTTTTTGCGGACCCTTCTGATTTGTAATCATTATTTTGATTTGCTTACTTTCTGGGAAACCGATTCCCTTCAGCGTGATAATCCACCATAAAACAGTCCGGTTAGTCCGTCAGATTACCATACCAGTGATTGATAGATCCACCCCTCGTCCCCGTCGGCGTGCTGAATGTGAATCCAGCTATTTTTGCGCTGTATTTCCTTAAACGGAATGCCTTTTTCAACTGTAAACAAAATTGGAAAACTTTGATCCGGGCCCGATCGAATGTTGCAATCGTCTTTATTGGTAATCACTGAAGGGATTTTCCCAAGAAGCGATTTGTGGATCCACCCTTTATCCCCTTCAAAATCACGAAAATGGTACCATTCTCCCGACGTTTGAACTACGTCGATAGGATAGTATTTTTCCGCTTCCCACAAGATCTCGTGATTTTCCCCGGGGCCTGAACGTATGTTGGCCACTGACACCGCTACCGCCAAGCGTTCCGCCGAAGCTGCGCCGGTAAAAACGAACAGCAAAAAAAATGTTGTCCAAATATTATTTTTCATTTGATTCTGAAACGTATTATTGTGCAATAAATCGACGCTTTCGGCTGTCAAGCCTTTCAATACCTTCTTCTTTTGCTTCCTGTAAAGCCTTTTTATAATCCTTTTGTGACAGATAAACAGACAGCCCCTTTACCTCACCGGCCCGGCCGCAGGGTCTGTACTGGGGCATTATGTTGACGTATGTGTTCAATGAAATTTTGCGTGCAATAAATCTCATTATTTCACGGGTTCCTGCAAGTCCATGGGGCAGGACCAGGTGTCTCAGCAAGATCCCGCGCCGGGCGATGCCGGCATCATCGATGATAAGGTCTCCGACTTGCCGGTGCATCTCAAAAAGTGCTTTTTGTGCCACCTTCGGGTAATCTTCGGCGTTGCATGTGATTTGTGCCACCTCAGGATCCCAAAATTTAAAATCCGGCATGTAGATATCGAATACACCCTCAAGCAGTTTCAAGGTTTCAACCGAATCATACCCTCCGGTGTTGTAAACCAGCGGCACTGAAAGACCATTTTGTATGGCAATTTCCACAGCGGAGAGGATCTGGGGCACAACATGGGACGGGGTAACGAAATTAATATTGTGGCACCCGCCATTTTGCAAATCAAGCATTATACTTGCAAGCTGCTCATTGGATATCTCTTCACCGTGACCCAGGTGACTGATGTCATAATTCTGGCAGAAGTTGCACAACAGGTTGCAGTGCGTAAAAAAAATCGTACCGGAACCCTGGCTTCCCACCAAAGGGTCCTCTTCTCCAAAGTGAGGATTGAAACTGGAGACATAGGCTTTTGAGCCTGTTTTGCATATACCGGTTTCCCCGGCCAGCCGATCCACCTGACATCTTCTGGGACAGAGCGTGCAAGATTTTAAAATCTCATACGCCGCTTCAATCTTTCCGGCCAGAGCCCCTTTATTGAAGGTTTCAATAAAGGCGGGTTCAAAATTCGGCATATTACATGCCTCCTGTGTCACCCGGAGCGCTTCTTTCGGGTTAAGAACGGTTCAAGGATGTTATGCCCATATTATTTTTCCTCCCTGATAGACGATAAAGGCAGCAGTCCATGCAAGGATTGTACTGTATGAAATACTGAAAATCATCCATTTCCAGGATGCGGTTTCACGTCTGATGGCGGCCAATGTTGCGAGACACGGCATGTACAATAGAACAAAAACCATCATTGCCAAGGCTCCAAGGGGCGTCATATCGGATGATAAGAGTGCATTTTTAAGGGCTTCCGAATCCTTATTTCCGTCAGCAGCATAAAGTATTCCCATGGTACTTACAACGATTTCTTTTGCGACAAAGCCGGTGAGAAGGGCTACGCTTCCGCGCCAGTCGACGCCGATGGGTTCAAAAATCGGCGCGACAACCTTACCGATACGACCCATATAAGATTTTTCAGCATGTTCAGTCTGCATGGCTCTTGCAAGTTTTACCACAGCATGATCACGTTTTTGCGTTAATAACGTTTTTTCCGGTTCATGGGCCGTGGCAATTTCAGTTTGAAAAGACGTTTTGACCCGGTCTATTTCTGAGGCATAATTTATAGAATACGGAATGTTTCTCGGAAATGCGGAAAGTGCCCATACCACCACCGAGCCGGCGAGGATAATACCGCCCATCTTTTTTAGAAATAGTTTGCTCCGATCCCACATGTGAATCAGAAGGCTTTTTATCATCGGAATCCTGTATGGCGGCAGTTCCATGACGAACGGTGCGTCAACACCTCTCAAGAGGGTTGATCGGAAAATACGGCCGGTGATAATTGAAAGTATAATCCCCAATAGATAGATGCCGAATATTACGGATCCGGCCCGGACCCCAAAGAAAGCACCGGCCAGAATAATGTACACCGGCAGTCTGGCCGAGCACGACATAAACGGGGTGATGAGAATCGTAAGGATTCGATCTTTCTCACTTTCCAAGGTGCGGCTTGCCATAATGGCCGGAACGTTACATCCGAACCCCATCAGCATGGGGATAAACGATTTGCCATGAAGTCCGATAAGATGCATGATTTTGTCCATCAGAAACGCCGCTCTGGACATGTAGCCTGTATCTTCAAAAAGCGCGATACAGAAGAAAAGAATCAAAATATTCGGCAGGAAAATAATAACACTTCCCACACCCGCAATGACGCCGTTGATGAGAAAATCCTTAAAAATATTATCCGGAAGCACCTGGGCCAGAGACGTGGAAAAAAGCTTTATAGCGCTGCCGATCCACTCCATTGGATAGACCCCCAATGAAAACGTGAGTTGGAACATGGCCCAGATAAAGAAAATAAAGATGGGGAACCCGACAAACCGGTTGGTAAGAACAAGATCTACGTTTCGAGATATATCCACGCGCTGCTTGATAGATGTTGTGAGGACTTCCCGGATGATGCCGGCGATAAATCCGTAGCGCTCGTCGGTCATTACGATTTCCGGCTCGTCATCGAATCGGTCCACGAGGAAATCCCGTTGCGCCTTTGCTTCTTTAAGAATTTTTGGGCCGTTTTTTCCGGTTTTCAGTTGGATGCGCTCTTTTACGATTTTGTCATCTTCTATAAGCTTTATGGCGGTCCATCGAATGTTGTAAGGAATGGACCCTTCCGCAAGGCTTTCAATAAAATATTCCAGTTTGGAAATGGACTCTTCGATGTCCTTACTGTATTTTACTTTACGCTTTATGGGGATCACATAATTGGACTCAGCCAATTCAATGGCCTTTTCCAGGAGCGTATCGATGCCTTTATTTTTGTTGCCGACCGTAAAAACCACCGGAAGGTCAAGAAGTTCAGAGAGTTTTTTCTCGTCGATTTTAATTCCCCGGGTTTGGGCAACATCCGCCATATTCAGGGCGAACAAGACTTTGCAGTCAATCTCTCTTAACTGTGTTGCCAGATAAAGACTCCGTTCCAGGTTGGACGCGTCGATGATGTCGATTACAACGTCCGGACGTTCTTCCAGGACAAAATCCCGTGCGACGATCTCTTCTATGGAAAAAGGGGTTAAACTGTATGTCCCCGGAAGATCTATAATTTTTAAATCATATCCGGATTTTTTTATATGGCCTTCTTTTTTTTCAACCGTTACACCCGGCCAGTTTCCCACTTTCTGCCGGGTACCGGTCATGTTGTTGAATATGGTGGTTTTGCCTGAATTGGGGTTTCCCGCAAGGGCGATGGAAAGGTGTTTTTGATACATGATGGTTTTTTACTTTACGTGTTCGACAGTGATCTGTGCAGCTTCTTCAACCCGAAGTGATATATGGTATCCTTTTACAATCAATTCAATAGGATCCCTCAGCGGTGCATATTTTTCAACATAGATCTCTGAACCCTTCAAGATGCCCATTTCAAGTATCCTTCTACGCAGCGCCCCGGTCCCGCCGACACGGACGATGCTTGCGGTCTGTTTTTCTTTCATTTCGCTCAATAACATGAACACATCTCCAAAGTTAGCTTCGAACAGGCTCTACCAGAATCTTTTTTGCCAGACCCCGCCCAAGGACGTACCGTTGGTGGGCCACAGCAATGACCAATTGTCCTTTATCGAGGTTGTTGATAACATCTATTTTGTCTCCGATTCTTAAGCCCATGGACAATAAACGCATATGTGCAGTGGCACCGCCGGTAAAATCCTTGATTTCAAACCGCTCCCCCTGTTTGGCATTGACAAGGGGCATGGGTTGTATGTGATCTTTAAGACAATTGGAACAGATACCGTAGATTTCCATCTTGTGTTGAAGCATGTGGAAATTATGGGTTGCAGCGATCTGAACCTGCAGATTTTCGAGCTGTTCGTCTTGGAACTCATAAATATTTCTACATCTTGTACAGATCATATGATCATGATGCTGACCTAAATGCCGATGTTCATAGCGAACTTCTCCATTGTTAAACCTGTTTCTAATGGCAAAACCGAACCGGCACATGGACTTGAGAGTATCTCTGACAAAATCGGATGTAAATGGATATCCGCTCTCATTGAGCCGTTGGGTCAGTTCACCGACCGTTAAGTGGTGCTCGTTTTGAAGAAAAACTTCAAGAATCTTGAATCGATCTTCAAAATCATCGATGTCTTCTTGCTTAAAAAGCTTTTTGAACTGTTCCTTTTCATGGTTATGAATGCGTTTCATATGAATTCCCCGGTGAAACAATGTATCTGCAAAAGATATTTTAAGTCTTGTTAAAAATGACGTCCCACAGTAATGCGTGATCACGGCGTTGTCAATAAAGCAACTATCTGGAAATGAAACACATATCATATTGGGCGATCAACCCGTTTTTTTAAAAGATCATCCATTCCGGCGATCATTCAAAGGGTATGATAAAAATCCCCCGGCTGCTCAAAAGGTCAATGCCGTGTCAGATTGCCATAAATACGTAAAAGTTTGTCGGGAAGCTCGCGAACATCCGATATAACATTGTGATGAACGTTTCCATAAAGATCATCCAGCCTGGGGTCTCCGGCAAACTGGACGGTGATGGCATGGGTAAATATATTTTTTGAGCGGCCTTCGAATATGGCTTTCCGTGTATCTTCAATGGCATAATTATGTTTGTAGTCAACATCGTTTGGAAACCCGTCACCCAAGATAATCAGCAAGCGAACTTTTGAAGCGGTCTTTTCAAGTTGACGATACGCGTGGCGGATCGCTGCTCCCATTCTGGTATTTCGCTGAGGTGCCATAGCATTAATGCGGCATTTGACTCTGTCATTCATATGTTCTTCAAAGTCCTTTATCCTTAAGTAATCAACCCCCAGACGACCGGTACTGGAAAAACCGGCAATGGCAAATGCATCCCCCACAACCTGAAGTGCTTCACAAAAAAGTACAATCGCCTCTTTTTCAACGTCGAGAATGGTTGCTTTCGAGTTATAAATCCCATGGGCTGTGGAGCGAGAAAGATCGACAAGCAACAGAACAGCCACGTCTCTGGTCTGTTTTAGGTGCTTGATATAGAGCCTGTCGGAGGGCGTTTTCCCAGCTTTTTTATCCATAACAAAGTCTAAAAGCGCCCGGTAGTCGAATTCATCCCCTTCCACCCACTGCCTCAACCGGATCAGCCCTTCCGGCTTTAACAGCTCAAAAGCATAGCGAATACTTTCAACCAGCCCCTGATGCCGCTTCAGGGTGCGGATGTAAAAGTCACCTTTGGATTCCGGAATAAATTGGTCCAGGATCCTCACGTGGGCTGAAAGATAATCGTTAAGGTTACAGTCCCACTCTTTGTACCAGAAAACAGGTCCGACAACGCCATCGTTGAGCAGGGGCGTGATGGCTGTGCCGCCAAGTAATTGGGCAAGGTCAAGCCATGACAGATCCACAGGTGTTTCAGATTGCTGCAACCCGGATCGACCGGTATTTTGATCACGGCGTAGTATCGATTTTATATCCTCATGGGAAACAGCGCCGTTCTTGGCGATCAATTGCCGACGGATATCCGATTTATACACCTTAAGCCTTTTGTTATCCAGTTGAACTTTCAGCTTGGCTGTAATTTGCTCAAAATTCCGGTAGGTGGAAAAGAAAAGATCCGGTCGTAACCTTCGGCCAAACGGTATGGGCATGGATTCGTAAAATTCCGCGTAATTTTTGGACTTTTCATGCGGTTTTAATCGTCTTTCAATGTCTGCATAGGTCTCGTTCACCAGCACGGCGCATATTTCAACCGATGGATCTTTCCTAATTTTTCGGTTGAAAAGATCCACAATGTTTTCGGCCTGACGTTTTATTCCTCCGGTGCCTTCGAAATTCTTATTAACCGAAATACCCAGTGCAATCCAAAGATACATTAAAAATAAGAATCCAACCGGCTGATTTTCTTTAAATATTCGAGCAGCGTTATCCTGAACCATCGGCATGGTCTGCCGGATAAGGCCCGGGTACTGTCTGCTGAGCAATATCCGTGTGCGGCCATGCTCAAAAATGGTAAACAGGTCCATTGCCAGGGCCGGAACCGGGAATGCTGAAAAAAAGCGCTCCATATCGGAAAGATCCTCCCGGGGTTGGGTTTTGGATTTTAGATTTCCCATGGAATCGAATCCAAAATCACGCGCCGTTAATTCCCCAATCCCTTGGCATTTTTCCATGGCTTTTTCCAGGTCAAAGTCAAAGGTATTAAACTCATAAAGTCCGGCTTCAAGCCTCACAAGACATTTATACAGTTTAATGTTTTCTGATTTTTGATTAAATTCAGCAAGTTCGTCGGGCAGATAGATGAATTTTCCGTCTGAACAGACAAAAATCTTTTCGCCGTTATCTGGCATGGATGACCTGGAAAGAGAAGATAGCGGCCGTACGGAAATGGAAAGACCTGTCCGTGCACAAAGATAGCTGTTTAATTGGTTTTGAACTTCAGATAGCGGGACGGCCACCTGAAAATCCGAACAGGTATCGATACCCAGTTTCGACTCCAGCGATAAAAATTTTTCTGCAAGCTTGGGGTTTTGTCTTAATTTGGCCAAGGCTTGGGATACAAATCTGTCTAAAGCATCTTTGGAGAGCAGATACAGTCCTTTTTTCAGGCCGTCCAAAAAGGCGTCGGCAAGGTGAAAATCGGCCGTTATAATTCGTCGCAGTTGTTCCATCTGCCAGATCCGTTTTGACGGAGAAAAGGCGAGCACGGCTTTCGGCAGGATTCGGGCAAAATGCTGACTCTGAACATACGACATATCTCCGGCAAAAGCGTTGCCCAGCAGATCAATATAAACGGATGCAGATTCGATATCTTTTTTATTTAAGAGTTTCGACAGTGCTTTTAGGGGATCTTGCAGGGTATAGGTTCCCTTGATTTGCATGATCTCAAGGGTTTGCAAAAAACGTTTTAAAAACCGGGCGTCGCCGTATTTTAAGACCGGTACGAGATGCTCCGCCATGATCCGTCCCAGAGTCGGGCCCTGTTTTCCGAATTTGCGCACCAGATTTCGGTAACATTCAATTTTTTGTGGACTTGCCCGACCGATCAGATCCGCAAAACTAAAAGCGAGCGTCCGACCGAAGGAAATCTCGAGGGACAGACCCCACAATGCCTCTTCCACCAGCATTTTAATGGGTTGATCAGAAACCGCGGGTTCCTTCTGCTCCAAAACGGCTCGAACCCTTTTTGCAATGTTCGGATCTGCCAAAGCAAGCGGTTCGAGCGAATCGGTTTTGTGGTTTTTAAAGCTCATTTCATACGATTAAACCCATTGAGGGACGTCGAGGGTGCCCCAAATTCAAGTTAAAATATATCCTCAACGAGATCATTAAGGGTTTCTTGGAGCCTGGCGTCGTCGGTCAACGGGAAGCAAATAGCACTCCGACAGGCGTCGTGCACGGGTATGCCCCGGCCGATTATCTGAGCCGCATATATCAAAAGCCGGGTACTTGCCCCTTCGGTTAGACCGTGCTCTCTAATGTTTCTTATTTTTCCGGCCAGCGTTACCAGTTTCAAGGCGGTTTCCATGTCGATGTCCCCTTCGTGGGATACAATTTCAGCCTCTTTTTGGGCTTCGGGATAATCGAACTCGAGGGAAATAAACCGCTGGCGTGTGCTTTGCTTGAGGTCTTTCAGAACGGATTGATACCCTGGATTATAGGAAATCACCACCATAAAGTCCGGATGTGCCTGGACGAGCTCTCCTTTTTTATCGATGGAAAGGGTTCTCCGGTTATCGGTGAGGGGATGGATGACCACAGTGGTGTCTTTGCGGGCTTCAACGATTTCGTCCAGATAACAGATAGCCCCCATGCGAACCGCCCGGGTTAAAGGACCATCCACCCATACGGTTTCATCCTTTTTTAAAAGATAACGTCCCAGAAGATCCGATGCAAACAGATCTTCATGACAGGCAACAGTAATCAGAGGCCGCTTTAACCGATACGACATGTACTCTACAAATCGGGTCTTGCCGCACCCGGTGGGACCTTTCAGCATCACCGGAATTCTAGCGGCAAAAGCAGCCTCAAACAGCTTAATCTCATCTCCCGCTCTCAGATAATACGGTTTTTTTTGAATTAAATGTCCCATCGTCTCAGGTGAATTTTGGGATGACATGGATGCCAAACCTCCAAAAAGTGCTTCGTTTTTTTTGCTTGGATGAATCGGGCCAATGTTGATGCCGTTCTGCAAAACAACCGACATCTCATATATCTCATTTATCATCATATTTTTCAAGCACGGGAATTCATCGATTTAAGATACTCCGTGAGCATCCTGAAGAACCTTAAACCACCGGTTGTAAGGTGTTGTATTTCGGAATATGTTTGGGAAAAAAGCTGTGCTGTACGGTTCCAAGGGGGACATCCGGCGGGTTGATCAGGGGCTAAAAAGGAGGGAGAATCGATGGATTTCGCTAAAACATGGGTAATTGTGTGTGCATGTTATTAAGGTTTAGGCATCATGGCGGGGCACACAGGTTACAGCCCATAGCGCCCATTCTCTGGTGGGTCTCGGAACCAATTTTGAAATTTGGGCCTCGATTCTATTTCTTTTCCCAGCATTTAATCCGAAATCCTCAAGTTTTTTGTCCACCTTCGCCCAAAAGAGTCCCTGATGGAATGCCTTCATGTCTCGCATTTTAGAATTAAGGAACCGCTCCTCAATTTCACCCAAATGACCGATACGCCGTTCTTTGATCCTTCCCTGGTTTTGGTAATTTTCCACAAGAAAAAAACTCAGCGTATAGCGTCTTCGTTTCAAGGGGCCTTTTGCGCTATTTCTTTCCCATTTAACATTCATTGATGCGTCTATTTTTTACCTCTATTTGGGCCTAAGAAAAAAAAATCCTACGTGTTCAGGGGGTGCGCTCCCCCGCTTTACTTTGACGTCTA
>Ga0210365_10211799_pt1 | contig 10356 bp, 9 predicted proteins | sample S637metaT_FD_159655 | JGI IMG/M metagenome (GOLD analysis project Ga0210365, IMG submission 159655) | Metatranscriptome of estuarine sediment microbial communities from the Columbia River estuary, Washington, United States - S.637... | ecosystem: Environmental > Aquatic > Marine > Intertidal...
AATCGAATACGACCCATGGAAGGATGATTTAAACCCATGATGCTTTTCAGAGTCGTGGTTTTACCGGCACCGTTTCGTCCCAGAAGACAAACAATCTGACCTGCGTTGACGTTAAGGGAGACGCCGAATAGAATGTGGCTTAGACCGTAAAAGGTGTGAATTCCTTCGACCTCAAGCATCAAGCACCTCCCAGATAGGCTTTCTGCACCTCACTGCTTTGCCTGACCTCCTCCGGAGCACCCTGTATGATGGTGTGTCCCTGCTGCATGACCATAATACTTTGGGCAACATTGAACACCACCTCCATGTCGTGTTCGCAAAACAGAATGGTTAATCCCTGTTTATCAGCCAGTGTCTGGATAAGTGACATGGTTGCTGTGGTTTCTTCCGGAGACATACCCGCGGTGGGTTCGTCAAGAATCAGTAACTCTGGTTCATTTCCTAATGCAATAGCAACTTCCAGCGCGCGTTTGTCACCATGGGATAAAGAGCCGGCAACATCGAATTTTTTATCTAAAAGGCCGACACTTTCCAATATGTGGTTTGTTTCTTCAACGGCCATTTGACTTGCCGGATGGAATAGCTTGTTGCTAAGTTTTTGTTGGGATAGAACCGACACCTGTACGTTGCGAAAGACCGGTAGGCGCGGAAAAATGTTGGCGATTTGAAATGACCTGGCAATTCCTTTGCGGCAAATTTTATAAGGTGGCAATTTGTTAATATTCTCATCATTAAATACAATACTGCCACTGTCCGACTGCAACTGTCCTGTAATGAGGTTAAATAATGTGGTTTTGCCGGCACCATTCGGTCCAATCACCGCAACTATCTGACCCTTTTCGACCGTAAGATAGGCGCCGTTAACCGCTTTGAAATCGCCAAATGATTTTTTCAATTTTTCGACGCAAAGCATAGCATATCTATTTCATATCGCGCACGGCTCTGCCAGCTGACCAAGAGCGAATCTTTTCCCTGTAGTTATAGCCCATGATTCCATCGGGCAAAAAGAATATCAGCAGAATCAATATCACCCCGAGAATCAGCGTCCAGTATTCGGTATATGTCCCGACAAATGTTCGCAGCGATACAATTGCTGTGGCACCCAGGATGGGGCCGCCGAACGTAAACCACCCCCCCAGTAGACACATGATGAATACTTCAAGCGATAACACCCAGAACATCAGATCGGGGAAAATGGATCCTTCGACGGTCACAAAAAGTACGCCGGCGACGCCTGCAAAAAAGGTGGCTACTACAATGCCCATGAGTTGGTGGCGCTTGACATTAATACCGACTGCGGCGCATCGTTCCGGATTGTCGCGGATTGCCTGCAAAGTGGATCCAAAAGGAGATTTATAAATCAGATACATAAGGACGATGCAGATTCCTGAAACAATCAAAACAAAATAATAGGAACTTTTCAGGGATGATATAAACTCAGGCATGGGAATGCCATGGATACCGTCGTCCCCGCCGGTCATATCATACCAGCGAAATGCGATGGCCCAGACCAGCGATCCCAGAGATATTTGAAGCATGCCGAAGTACAATCTGTTGAGCCTGACACAAAAAATGCCGATCACAAATCCGATCAAAGCCGCGGCTACGGGGCCGGCCGCAAAGGCAATGTACCACGGCCAGGAGGTCTTGACCAAAATCAGGCCGGCAGTGTAAGCTCCGACGCCGTAGAAGACCGCATGGTGAAACTGAAACAAACCTCCATGCCCGACCAACATGTTCAGGCTCATCGCCAGCAAGGCGGTTACAAAAATCACTGCCAGAATGTACGTATAGAATTTCGGGATGATTGCCGGCGTAATCAGCAGGAGGAAAAATATAACCACGCTCACGCCCAACGATTTTTGCCGAAAGATGTTCAACAACATCGGATCCTTTCTACCAGACGGACTTAAGCATTCCCGTGGGCTTCAATGTCAAAATAATGACCACCGCCGCATAGGGAAAGACGATGGCAAACTGTGGCCAGAGCAGGATACCAAACGATTGGGTGATGCCGAAGATCAGCGAGCCTACCATCGCGCCCCACATATTTCCTAATCCGCCGATCGTTACGATTAAGAAAGCCTCGATGATGACGTTGTGATCCATTCCGATGGTCACGCTGATGGTCGGCGAAACCAATGCACCGCCCAAACCGGCCAGAAAACAGCCCAAGACAAATGCAAAGGCGAACACCCAGCTGACATTGATGCCAATGGCACCGACCATCTCTCGATCAACTGCTGCGGCCCGGGCGATTTTACCGATTTTTGTTTTGCTGGAAAACAGCCAAAGCCCAATGGCGACCACCGGACCGACAATCAGTAAAAACAGATTGTATTTCGGAAACGGAGAACCAAAGATGGAGATAGATCCCTGTAAAATTTTAGGTGCTATGATGGATCGGTATGCCGCCCCAAAGGTCATTTTAGTCAAATCACCCAGGATCAACATCAACGCGAATGTAAACAGCAACAACATTAGGTGCTCGCGCTCGTATAGATGACAAAACAACAATCGTTCAGTGATTAAACTGATTGCGGCTACCACCAGCGGCGCCAGGAACAAAGCCGACCAGAATCCTATGGAGCCACCGCCAAGAGCCCCGGCGATGCTGTGCGCAGCAAAGGCGCCTATCATGAACAGGGACCCGTGGGCGACATTGGGCACCCGTAAAACGCCGAGTACGAAACTCAACCCTGAAGTCACAATAAATAAAATCATGGCCCGGCTCAGACCCACAAGTAAATGGCTGCCCAAAGCAGCCAGGGTTATGGCTTGACTGGTTTCCATAGTTGCTTGTCCGATGGACAATTTGCATGGTTCGAGTTGCGGGTTTATGAGAGCTAACTCGTAACCCACAACCCGCAACTCATCAGTCTGGCACACAATGGCTTGCCCGTCGGCACAGATCAGCGACGAGACGGGTATGACTTTTAAGACCTATTATTATTGACCGCGTGCCTCCATGATTTCCGTGCATGAGGGCATCACCTCGGCGCCGCGAAGGGTGTGAATATCCGATGCGATGGCGAATCCCATTTCAGGCGATAATTTGGTTACTCCAAAATACATCGGCAAAATAGCCTGATGATCGCAGGCGCGCATTTCGACCTTGCCAGTCGGACTGTCGATTTTCAGGCCTTCCAGTGCGTCAATAAATTTTTCCTTATTCACCGATCCGGCTTTTTTGTAAGCTTCAGCTATAAAATGGGCAGTGATATAGGCTTGATAGGCTGGAAAACCAGGTGGGCTTCCATATGCGGCTTCAAAAGCATTCGCAAACTGTTTATTAGCGGAAAAATCCGGAAAATAAAAATGATAGTCGATGGTTCCCATGACACCCTCAGGTGCATTCATACCCAGTGGTTTTAAAACGGAATGATCCGTAGCACTGTGAATATAGATCGCAACTTTGTCGGCCATGCCGGTGGCTTTGATGGTTTTCATAATATTGACCATCGTGCCGCCGCCGGTGGCAAAAATGACGGCATCGGGTTTGGCGGACAAAATGGATGTGATGTAGGGTATCAGATCGGGTTCGCCCAACTTCCACCAGGTTTTGCCTATCAGTTCCACTTCCGGTTTTCGTTCCTTCAGATTGCGCCAGGCCGCATCGGCAATGGCATGTCCGTATTCATAATCGTCTCCGGCAATCCAGTATTTGACATAGGCTTTAGCGGCAAGTCCCACCCCGCCGGCTTTGCCGGCCATGGCCGAATTTTCTCCGGCGGAAAAAACATAGCGGTGTCCCTTTTTACCGGTGATGTTCTCACTTTTGGAAATCCAGGCAATAAACGGTACCTTTTCTTTTTTAGCCACTGCTTCGGATATAGCCAGTGCCGCTCCGCTGTTAATGGTACCTACCAGAATATCGACATCTTCCCGCAATACCAGTTCCTTTGCAAAATTCAGGGCCAAATCAACCTTAAATTTGGAATCACGCGTGGTAAACTCAATCTTTTTGCCTAGGACACCCTTTGCGTTTATATCTTTCAAGGCCAGTTTGAAGCCGTTGAGGGCATCGTTTCCAAAAACAGCTGCCGGACCACTATAGCAGTCTATTACACCGACCTTAATGTTTTTGGCCTGAGCGTTGGCCGGCATCAACATTACGGAGATTGCGAGAAACCCCACCAGGAACACAAGCCCTACCATGGAAAGATTGATTATTTTCCTCTTTTTCATAATTTACCCCCTTTCATCTATGAATTTTTGGGTTAATAAAAAGAGATTTAGGAAGTGTACCAAACGATGCCATATTTAGAATAAATTGAAAATATCCAAATGTTAAAATTTCAACAGGGGCTAAAATGTTAGCCTTTTCCAGGTTGCTGAAGGCCGTTCATTTTTTTATTAACTTTTTCCTATAATAGGATGTCTTCCGAAGTCAAGAACTAATCCGATTCAACAATGTAATTCTCAGTTTGTCGCTTTTACGGCCTTAACCTGAAAATCCTTTTCCAACCGGGCATAATGGTGTAAAGAGAATGATCAATTTTTTTACAAACATGGAGTATAGCCTTATTTTCAACTATTTAACCAATCAACGAATCAACTTATTACAACACCCGTAATACGGAGGTTAAATTGAAATTCAATCCGCTTACGCGAGCCCATTTAGAAAACCTGAAAGCAATGGTGGCACCGGATCGGTTTTCCACCGGAGAGTCGGTACTGAACCTGCATGCCAAGGATGAATCCAGACATCCGCCCTGCCGGCCGGAAGTAGTCATCTGGCCGCAGAGCCCGTCCGAAGTATCTGCAATATTAAAATATGCCAACAGCAACCGTATTCCGGTGACCGGCTGGGGCTCCGGTTCGAGCCTGGAAGGCAATCCCATTCCGATAAAAAAAGGCATTGTACTGGATTTTTGCCAAATGAACCGGATTCTGGAGATTCGAGAAGAGGATTTCCAGGCCGATGTGGAACCGGGTGTGGTATACAAGGATTTAAACGAAAAACTGAGGCACACCGGTTTGTTCTTCCCGCCGGATCCCGGAGCCCGAGCCACCCTGGGCGGGATGATTGCCAATAACGCCAGCGGGACCCGTACTATTTATTATGGCTCCACCAAGGACTATATATTAAAAATGTCGGTTGTGCTGGCTGACGGCGAGATCATTGAATTGGGCACCCGGGCCAGCAAAACGTCTTCGGGATATGATTTGATTCGGCTGTTTGTCGGCTCTGAGGGCACTTTGGGGATCGTTGTGGGCGCCACGGTGCGGCTGGCCGGCCTGCCGGCGGAGTTTTCGGCGGCCATTGCAACCTTCCCGTCGATGGAAACCGCCGGCAAAGCGGTGTTTGAAATTATGCGCGGGGGACTTAACCCGGCCGCATTAGAGCTGCTGGGTCCGGAATGCATTGAACTGATGAATAAAGACGAAAGTCTGGGATTGAATGTTTCACCGACGCTTTTTATGGAATTTCACGGCGCCACAACCAGTCAATTGGCGGAGGTATTGGAAATATCTGAGGAAATCTGCAGAGCCGAGGGATGCAGCCAATTCCAGCCGGGTTTAGGTCGGGCGGAAAGGGATCGTATCTTCAAGGCACGCCATGCTCTGGGCGAGATGATTACACGCAATCATCCGGATGGCGTCATTCTGGTCATGGACGTCGCCGTACCCATAACCGCCTATTCGGCATTGATCGCCGACATCCGCCGAGAACTGGCCGGAACCAATCTGGTCAGTTATTACCTTAGCCACGCCGGCAACGGGAACGTGCATTTAAACATCGTCGGTGAAAAAGGTGATCAGAAACAATGGGATCTCATTACGGATATCTCCCAGCGTCTGGTGTCCAAGTGTATTGAGTTGGGCGGTACCGCCACCGGAGAGCACGGTGTCGGGCTGGGAAAAAGAAAATACATGGCGGCCGAACATGGAACCAGTTTGCAATGGATGAAACGCGTTAAATCGTTGTTTGATCCCAATGGTATCCTGAATCCAGGTAAAATATTTTATGATGGTTAGGGTAGTTGGGATGGTTTTAATTGCTGCGCGCGAGAGGTCAAATCAGAGTTGGAGAGAAGCTTGAGTCAAATACGCACGCAGCATTATGGATATTGCCGGACATCGGGGACTACTCTATATTGTCTACCAGTCCCCAGTCTTTCGCCTTGTCGGCACTGAACCAGGTGGTCTTTTTTTCCAGCTCTTCCCACTTTGATTTGTCTAGTTTTGAATTGTCGACGAGTTTTCCAATATAACGATCCCGCAGCAGATACATCAAATCGTTTTGGGATCGAATATCGGAGGCGGTTTCACGCCCAGGCCATTTCCACAGGGCGGCTTCATGCACCATGAAAATGGTTCCCGGTGCAGCCAGACGAACATCGCAAACCGCAAAAACCGGCACAGCCGCGCTGGCAATGATGCCGGAGGCATGGGCCGTGACTTTAAAGCCTTTTCTTCTAGCCCGTTCGATCTGATCCGCTAAAGCCAATCCTGAAAACGCATCACCGCCGGGGGAATTGATGAACAAATTCACGTCGCGGATTTTCGTGTTATTCTCCAAGACCACAAGATCGTTCCACAACCGGGTCACATCCGCCACCGACAACCCTGAGAAGATTTTGACAAAGGCCTTATTGCTTGCGATGAACGACAGCTGGGATAAACGCCCCTCCGGGTTGGCCACTTCCATGGATTTGTTCACCCGATCTTTTTGTCCATCCTCGACGGTCACTTTCGTCGGGTCCGTGGCCTCGACTTTTACAACGATTTCCTGTGGTGTCTGCGCCGGTGGCGGTGTGGTTGGTAAGGCTGCACAGCTGATGAAAAAAATACCCATTGCCAAGAAAAGAAAAAATTTTTTGTACATGACTCAATCTCCTTACTTTTTTTTGACTTAAGTGTATTATGAGAACAAGCAAGAAGCATACCAATTTGTCAATTCTGCAACTCAAAAATATTCATATTAATAACAAATGGTTAGAATATCATATGGATTTAAGATCGCGACTTAAATGGCTGACCATCATTCAGCAGTCACCGAATTGACATAGTGAGTCAATAATGCCGTTAGTCGTAACCCTGATTCCAGCGCCGACGCTGAAATGTAAATTCATATAACCTAGGTTGAGCGGTTCAGGGTTCCCGGTTCCCGGTTAAAATGCCCTAATTGGCCTTGACAATCGTATAATGCGTAAACAGGATACGAAAGCGATTGAACTTTATAACCAAATCCAAGGAGGTGATACCGTGGAGCATGATTTTTCCTTGTCTCAGCAATACTTGGAAACCTATCCCAATGTGGGCTTCGGTCTTACCCTAATCAGCGGTTGCCGTCACGTATTAAACCCGACGGGTTTTGATGTTTATAAAAAAAAGCTTTTGCGGCAGATGAGAAGGCGGGATACGCTGGCCCAAATTTCAAATCGGATAGAGATTTATGCTGATTTTTTCAAGCGGTTTGGATTTGACTGCCCGCTGACCAAACATCTCAAACGAACCATCAACAGCGGTTTTCCCCGCTATTCCCTTTTCGTCGATGCCCATTTTATGGCCGAAATGTGTGCCGGTATCCTGGTGGCGGTTACTGATTATCAACAATTTGACGGAAATCTAGTACTGGATATCGCCGACGAAAAAGAAATCTGCACAGGAATGGGCGGGCGCAATTTTATCACGAAAAAAGGTGAGATAGTGCTTCGAGATGACAAAGAAATCGTCTGCGTGCTTTGTCAGGGAGCCGATGAAAAGACCCGGGTGAGAGAAGATACCGAAAATGTGTTGTTTTATGCATATGCCGTTCCCGGGATAGAGAGAACGCATCTGCGAGAAGGGTTGGCCATCGCCGCCGACACACTGGCAGCGTTCGGCGGGGGGGAAACTGAATTTATCGATGTTTATTGAACGGCTTAGAGATTGGATAATATTTGGTGTCCTGGCGGCTGAACTTTTGCAGCCACAAGAATCAACGTTCCGATGCGATTTCTAGAGCCGCTTTATCTTTAACCACTTTGAAGCTGCTGAGAATGCGCTCAAAGTCGGCAATATCCTTTTCAAAGTAATGCCTCATTGCGGCGTTGTAACGCAGGTTAAAAAACGAGTCACCACTAATAAACCCGTAATAAAGTGTTTTGAAGGGCGAACCCTTTTTATCCTTGTAAGAGAATAAGATTTTAAACCCCTCATGTCCGTCAATGATCGCAGGCGCGTTTTCGATGACGTTAAAATTATAAATACGGCGGTCTGAGGCAATTTCGTCAATAATAACGTCGGCCGCCTCCTGGGGCAGCATCCCTTTATTTAGTTTCTTTTTCGTATGGCTGTAAGGAAGATCGATCGGGCGCTGCTGAATCAGCACATATTGCAGAAAGGCACCGTCTTTTGTAATAAGATATTTATCAGTGTATTTTGGTTTCGACCATCCTTTGGGTATTTCAACTGAAAAGTCGTTATTCGGTAAATTCTTCAAGCTGCGTTCCTGGGCCATGGAAGCGCAGCCGGCAATTAAAAATAGAGAAATTAGTATTGCTGGTATTTTTTTCATTATCCCTCTCCGTTGGCTACACACAATTTTAAATATCCCTGAATGTAAGCCTTATCGGCTGCATCCGGTGAAAGCAACAGACATGATTCGAAATATTTTTTCGCCAGGCGCTTTTCTCCATCCTTATAATGTATCAACCCCATGGCCTTGTGCGGTTCAGGAAAAGACGGATTCAGTGAAATCGACTTTTCATAATATTTTATGGCTGCAGCCGCATCATCCTGCCGACCTCGCTGTCTGATTATCTCGCCCAATAGAAAATAGGCCCTGGCATCGTCCGGTTTTAGGGCCAGGAATTTTTCCACCGCTCTTTGGGCAACGAAAAATCTTCCCTGCCGAAGATCCAGGCGCGCGTTGTCCAGAACCAGCCGGGATAATCTGGATTGGAATTCATCCGTGTTTTTAATGCCTGTGGTTTTTCCCCGATATTTCTCGGCCAGCCAATTGTTGATATTTTCAATGCGTTGCCGGACGTTGGGATGGGTGCCGAAAAAATAAGGTTCCTCGATTTTCTCGCTGTCAATTTCCTGTTTCAGGAGTTCAAAAAGCTTGACGACTTCCCTGGGATCATAGTTTGCTTTGACCGCCAGGTCAAGTCCGACTCGATCTGCTTCGGTTTCAAATTCGCGGGTGTAGCTGCTGATGGATGACATCGCTCCGGTTATGCCAAGAAGCTGGGCGAGTTCCCGGACCGTTGCGGTTTCTACCTGCCTCCGGTCTTTGACGCTTCGCAGGGCCCTTAAAGAATGACGATGGGTACAGTGGACCATTTCATGGGCCAGAAGGGCGGCCAACTGGGCCTCGTTATCCATGCGGGCAAGAATTCCACTGTGAATGTAAATGACACCGTTGGGAAAGGCAAACGCATTTAAATTGGGATCTTTGATCACTTTAATTTGAAAGGAGATGTCAGGCGAGATGGAATTGATCTGAAGCTTTGCGGCAATCTGATTGAGATAATTTTCTACTTCTGCATCCTGATACAACACCCCACTGCCATTTATGGCGTCCTGTTCTTCCTGTGCCCGGCGCCAAAGCGTCTGCTCTTCTTCAATTGCCGTCAGCGTCTGGTCAGCAGGGATGGGCCTGGACATCGCACAACCGGCCACCAGACAGCAGACAGCGATGATCAAAACGAAATATTTCATCCTTCCATCCTTGAAAAACCGGACAGCAGATCCCGGATCAGTGCCGCTGTGCTGGCTGGATCTCTGAGATCCTTGCCATTCGTGGTGCCTTTTACCGCATAATAGAGAATGGTTCCGGTTGAATCCGCGATGGCGAGGTCTATCATTGCCTTCCGTCCGCTATTGTGAACCTGATCATAGCCGGTGACGAAGATCATGGCGTCGGCGCCGAGTTTCTGCAAAATCGATTCAAGGGATCCCAGAGAAAAATTAAATCCATCGTTAGCGGCCATATGTTGATGGGGACCGAAGGTGTACTGATCCATGGTTTTATGAACCAACCTGTAGAGGGCTTGTACCGCTGCCATTTCCGTTGCGGTTTGCGCGTCCATCTCCACGAGGTTTACGTTGCACTGTTTGTCTTTTAAATCCCGTAAAATGGCATTTTGCAGATTTTTACGACCGACTTTACTCCAATCATCCCGCAACATGACCACGCCGCCCGATGATAACTCATAGATGCTGACGTCGGGGGTAACGAGTACGGATTCCTTAATGGAACCTGCCCTGGCGTCAAATTCCGGATGCATTCTGTAAGCATCCAGTGCGCAGCCCGTCATCAGCAAAAGAAGGCACATCATTGACAGAGGAGATCGCCATATAGTTTTAGTTCTCGTCATTGTATAATTAAATCGATTACCTGCAGTAACCACTGATTCCAGC
>Ga0210365_10673582_pt1 | contig 10348 bp, 10 predicted proteins | sample S637metaT_FD_159655 | JGI IMG/M metagenome (GOLD analysis project Ga0210365, IMG submission 159655) | Metatranscriptome of estuarine sediment microbial communities from the Columbia River estuary, Washington, United States - S.637... | ecosystem: Environmental > Aquatic > Marine > Intertidal...
ATGCCCTCTGATCAAGTCGGAAATTATGCTTGACACTCAATGGCATTTCGCCTATTATTTTTTCCACAAAAAGCGAGAACTTTTCATTAAAACCCATGTTTTTTCGGGTTATTGTGACACATTAACACTTAAAGAAGGGAGGAATCATCATGAAGAATAAGCAAGCTCTTTGGTTTGTGGTCCTGGCTCTGGCATTGGTCTTCAGCATGACCACTACCGCCATGGCCGAAAACATCAGGATCGGCGTCGCTTCCCCTTTTACGGGCAATTTGGCTGCATACGGCGATAATATCAAGGCCGGTGTGAATCTGAAACTCAAAGAGATCAATGATGCCGGCGGCATCAACGGTCAAAAGGTCGAACTTGTCTGGGGTGACGACCTGTGCCAGCCCAAAGACGCCGGTACGGTCGGCTCTAAATTCGCAGCGGACAAAAGCATCGTGGCTGTCATTGGCCACCTCTGCTCGTCAGCTACTCTCGCAGCCATGCCTATCTATGTTCGGAAAGGGCTCCCCACCATATCTCCCACCTCTACCAATCCGACCATTGGAGATGTGGGCATGGGCTGGTTCTTTCGGAATTGCTACACCGACGACTTTCAGGGCAAATACCTGGCCTTACATGTTGTGCCAAATTTGCTGCGCAAGAATAAGGTAGCCATCTTCTATGAGAACAATGACTATGCCATCGGCCTCAAAAATTCCTTTCTAGAAGGGGCCAAGTCTGCTAATGTGACTGTGACCGGCACCGAGGCGTATATGACAGGGACGACCGACTTCACGCCCCAACTGACCAAGCTTTTGCGCGATGAGCCTGAGGCGATCTTCCTGTGCGGCTACCACCCTGAAGGCGCCCTGATCGCCGGCCAGGGCCGGAAGCTGGGATTTAACGGCGCATTCTTCGGTGCTGACGGCATTGATAACGAAGACTACATCAAAATCGGCGGCAAAGCGGCCGATAACACTTACTTAACGGTTCCCTTCCTGGCAGCATCGGCAAGCCCGGCGGGCAAGGACTTCGCCAAACGGTTCAAAGAAGCCTATGGCCGTGATGTGGACTGGATGAGCGCCAATGCCTATGACTGCCTGGGCATCCTGGCACAGGTCATTGCCAAAACCGGTCCTGACCGGAAAAAGATCCGAGACGGCCTGGCTGCGCTCAACTCAAAAGCCAATGGTTATAAGGGTATCACCGGTCTGACCTACTTTAATGAGAAGGGTGATTGTTCCAAACCCGCCTTTGTTAAAATGGTTAAGAACGGCAAGTTCGTAGCTGCCGAGTAATTGATCAAATAGCTGAATAAACCAATACGGGCGCCGGGACTTTCGGGTTTCGGCGCCGTTCCATGCGTAAATGGGAGGCACTTGTTTTTACAGCAGCTTGTCAACGGACTGACCATAGGTGGAATATACGCCATGATCGCGGTGGGTTACACCATGATCTATGGCGTTATCCTGCTCATTAATTTCGCCCACGGCGAAATCTTCATGCTGGGCGCATTTTTCGCCGTTACTTTCATCAGTCTCCTGGGTCTGCCCTTTTACGTTGCTTTTTTTTTGTCAATGGCCTGCTGCTCGATCTGCGGCGTGTTGTTGGACATCGTCGCCTATCGCCCATTGAGACAATCACCCCGTCTGGCCGCGTTGATTACGGCCATCGGAATGTCGATCTTTCTTCAAAACCTGGCCATGGTCATCTGGGGTTCCCGACCCAAGCCATTCCCTAATGAGGCACTCCCCGCCTATTTTGAGAAAACGGCCGTCAGCTTTGGCGGAGTCAATCTTTCCTGGTTTCATCTCTTTATCTTTGGCGTAACCATTGTCATGATGGTTGGTCTCAACCTTATCATCAAAAAAACCCGATGGGGCAAGGCAATGCGGGCCGTGGCCCAGAATCAAACCATGGCTGCTCTGACCGGGATAAACGTCAACAGGGTAATCTCCTATACATTCGCCCTGGCCGGAGCCTTGGGCGGGGCCGCGGGCATCATGGTGGCTGCTTTCTACAACTCGCTGTACCCAACTATGGGTTATATCGCCGGGGTCAAGGCATTTGCCGCTGCCGTGTTAGGCGGCATTGGTTCGGTGCCCGGTGCTATGCTTGGCGGGGTCGTGTTAGGTGTGGCTGAGGCATTTGGGGCGGGGTATTTAAGCTCGCTCTACCGGGACGGCATCTCCTACGCCGTCATGATCATCGTCATCATCTTTATACCTGCGGGCTTATTCGGCAAGGTTCTCAAAGAAACCAAAAAGAGTATGTGAGATGGGTAATTTGAAATTACAGAACTTGACCCGCGGTGCTAAAATAAGAATCGGCCTGTTGATTCTTGCCTTGATCCTGCCATTTTTCCCCTTTGTAACGGATTACATGCTTCATATTGCTATCCTCATTTTGCTCTACATGATTCTGGCCTTGGGGTTAAACATCGTGCCCGGCTTCAACGGACTACTGGACCTGGGCTTCGTCGGGTTTTACGGCATCGGGGCCTACACTTCGGGGCTCCTTACCTATCACTTTGGCCTTTCATACTGGGTGATTATCCCCTTAGCCTTCATCAATGGGGCTATCTGGGGCATTTTACTGGGTGCGCCGACTCTAAGGCTCACCGGCGATTACTTTGCCATTGTCACCTTCGGCTTTTCAGAACTGGTGGTACTCTTTCTGACCAACGAGATCTGGCTCACCCGGGGGCCACTTGGCCTGCCCGGCATTGATGTGGTGTCGATCGATCTCACGCTCTTTGGCGGCCCTAAATGGGAGTTTGTGGGCGAGTTGCCGTACTATTATCTTGCCATCGTCATGGTCCTGGTGACTGTCTTTGTCATGTACCGCATCCAGGACTCCCGTCTGGGAAGGGCCTGGTTTGCCATTCGCGATGACGAGGTGGCCGCCGTCTCCTGCGGTATTAACCTGCTGGGCTATAAGGTCATCGCCTTTGCCATCAGCGCCGCCTTCGGCGCAGTCGGCGGCAGCTTCTTTGCCAGGTGGGTGACCTTCCTGTCACCGGACATGTTTAAGTTCTGGGAATCCTTTTTGATTTTGTGCATGATCGTGCTCGGTGGCATGGGCAACATATGGGGTGTGATGATCGGAGCCATGGTACTGGTTTCGCTGAGCGAAGTACTTCGTGAACTGCTTCCCCTTTTAGGTCTCCCGGTGGAGGTCCGTTTTTTGGCTTTTGGTCTTATTATGGTTCTTATGATGCGCTATCGCCCGGCAGGCATGATGCCCATCCCGGCGGTAGCCGCTAAAATGCGAGCAGGCCGGGTCAAAAGAAAGAAAGTTAAGGATAGCGTGGGCTTGAAAAAATGACATCAATATTAGAAATAAAGGAACTTTATAAAAGCTTTGGCGGGCTGTTGGCCCTAAATAATATCTCCTTTAACATAAATAGAAGCGAAATCATCGGCCTTGTTGGGCCGAATGGTGCCGGGAAGACGACGCTCTTTAATTGCGTTGCCGGTATTGAGAGGCCAACCGAGGGTCAGCTTTTGTTTGCCAACCGTGGCCGCACCATTTCCATCAGCGGTAAGAAGCCGGAGGCGGTCACTGCCCTGGGGATCGCCCGCACATTTCAAAATATCCGGCTCTTTGACAACCTGACAGTGGTCGATAATGTCAAGATAGGTCGTCATTGTCGAACCAGGTCTCTCTTTTTTGGTGCCGTAATCCGGAACAAATTCCAGCAGGCCGAAGAAAAGGAGATTACCGAAAGTGCCAACCGGTTCCTCGAGTTCGCCGGGCTCAAGGGCCGCGGTGAAGAAATCGCCAGTTCCATGCCTTATGGTGACCAGCGCCGCCTCGAGATCGCCAGGGCTTTGGCTACCGAGCCGTGCTTGCTTATGCTTGATGAACCGGCCGCCGGAATGAACCCCCAGGAATCCCGAGATCTTATGGACCTGATTCGCCGCATCAGGGACAAAGGCATCACGGTTTTGTTGATCGAACATGACATGAAAGTAGTTATGGGGGTCTGTGAACGCGTGGTAGTCATTAATCACGGTGAATGGCTGGCAGAGGGAGCGCCCCGGGACGTTCAAAACAATCCTAAAGTTATTGAGGCATATTTGGGCACAGGAGCCGCTGGTGCTGCTTAAGCTGGATAACGTTAAAACCTACTACGGAAACATACGCGCCCTCAAAGGGATCTCCATTGAAGTGGAAGAGGGGGAGATCGTCTGTCTCATCGGAGGCAACGGCGCCGGCAAATCCACCACGCTGATGACCATCAGCGGCGTTCTCACTCCGATAGAGGGCAATGTCCTCTACCAGGGCCGGTCGATCGTCGCTGTGCGTCCTGACAATATCGTCCAGATGGGCATCTGCCAAGTTCCGGAGGGTAGGATGATTTTCCCGCTGCTTACGGTCATGGAGAACCTCGACTTGGGTGCCTATCTAAGAAAGGACAAGAACGGGGTCAAAGAGGACTTTGAGCGGATATTCAGGCTTTTTCCGGTTCTGCGCGAACGCCGCAAACAGCACGGGGGCACACTTTCCGGTGGCGAACAGCAGATGCTGGCAATCGCCCGCGCCCTTATGGCCCGACCCAGACTTCTCCTGCTCGACGAGCCGTCTCTGGGCCTGGCACCAATCCTTGTCGATTCCATCTTCGAGACGATCCGCCAGATCAACGAACAAGGCACGACCATTCTATTGGTTGAGCAAAATGCCCAACTCGCTTTAAAATTTTCCCACCGCGGATATGTCATAGAAACCGGCGAAATCGCTCTTGCCGACTCCTCGGTGGAACTGCTCAAGAATGAGCAGGTGAAAAAAGCCTATTTGGGTGAGTAATCCACATGTCTCCCAAAGGCACTTTATCCTGCCCTGAAATTCAGTGAAAATCCCCTCCTTTAATGTGAAAAGGCCTTAAAGTTAAGCAAATCTGCTCTTTGGCGCTCCCAGAATTCTCTTGCTGTTTCGATAAGATGTTAGTATATATGCCATTGGATTTGAATCATTTACTGAAAGAGAACCCGCCCGTGCTGCAAATTCAGAACAGAGGAATGCAAATAAGAAGGAGCAACCCTTTATTGTGAAAAAAATAGGGATTGTCGTAAAAGCGGATACCAAAGCAATCAAGAAGGCCGATGAACTTGAAAGTTGGCTTCGATCAAAAAATATCGACACCTTCAGAAGAGAAAACCTGCCTCCAAAACGAAGAATTTCGGACAGAGACAAATCATTTGCTCCGGCAGATCTGTGTTGCGTCTTCGTGCTGGGTGGAGACGGAACTTTTTTGAGCGCGGTCCGCTGGATAGGGGATCAGAAGATACCAATTCTCGGCGTCAAATTCGGCGAAGTCGGTTTTCTGGCTGAAATTGCAGAAGACAGCCTTTTTTCTGTGGCCGAAGCGGTATTAAACAATGAATTTACCACAGAACCGAGGATGCGCCTTCTGGTTCAAGTAATTCGTGAGGGGGAAGAACTGGTACGTGAAACCGTGTTGAACGATATTGTCATCAACAAGGGCGCACTTGCCAGACTTGCGCATATAGAAACCTACATCAACGATCAGTATCTGACCACTTACAGTGCGGATGGACTTATTGTTGCAACCCCCACCGGTTCGACAGCCTACTCCCTTGCCGCCGGCGGCCCGATTATTCATCCGGCGGTGCCGGGCATCTTAATGACACCCATATGCCCGTTTACCCTCACCAACCGGCCGTTGATCGTCTCTGATTCGGCGTGTATCAAAATAAAACTTGAAGAAAAATCCTTGGATATCATGCTGACATTCGATGGACAGGCCGGGATTGAGATCGATGAAGCCCACACCATTATTATCCGGAAAGGCGCCTATCCGGTTAACATGATCACAATGCCCGACCAGGATTATTTTGACGTTCTCAAGGCCAAATTGAGATGGAGCGGGAGCCGTATCTAAGGGTGGATAAAGATCCCATCCACATCATTCATTTGGGATAAAAATGATCGTGCATGTTACCTTAAAACTATTTGCCACACTGAGTCGATTCACGCCGGACTCAGCAGACCGCTATCCAATAGCGCCCGGAACTGCGGTGAAACATCTCCTCGAGAAGCTCGGGGTCCCAGAAGATGATGTCAGGCTTATTTTTATCAACGGCATTAAGGGGTGTCTGACATCCACCTTAAAAGACGGTGACCGCTTAGGGATCTTCCCGCCTGTGGGAGGAGGATGATTTTTTGAAAACTCAAATTATCGAAAAATTAAAAGCGATATCCCGCCCGAAAAAGTATCCTGACGATACGTATTATACCAGCATCTCTCTCGAAGATATTCCAAGTCTTGCAAAGTCATTCAAGGTTGACAGCCGAAAAATTGAAATTATGGCCCTTGAGGAAGGTATTGTACCTGAACGCTATGCTCGAAATATGAAGACATTTTCTCCCGAGGACCAGGCGAACCTGTTGAAATCACAGGTCAGTATTGTGGGTTTGGGAGGACTGGGCGGGACGGTTTCTGAAATTCTGGCCCGTACGGGCATCGGCACCCTTAACCTGATAGACGGCGACCGTTTTGAAGCCAGCAATCTAAATCGGCAATTTTTAAGTACCTATGAAATGATGGGAAAATTCAAAACTGAAGCTGCCGTTAAGAGGATCAAAGAAATAAACGCGTCGATTGCCGTTCGCAGACATGATGAATATCTGGATGATAAGAATTCAGACGCGCTTATCCGTCGATCAGATGTTATTGTTGACTGTCTCGATACTATAAAAACCCGATTTATTCTGGAAACCGCTTCAAAAAAAGCTGGATCGCCCCTGGTATCCGCCGCTGTCGCCGGTCTGTCCGGACACATCACAACGATTTTCCCTGAGGACCGAGGGTTGGAGTTGATTTATGGTCGGCCGGACGATCTCAAATCAAAGGGCGCTGAAGCCTCCCTGGGCTGCCTTCCGTCGGCGGTTTCGGTTCTAGCCGCCCTTGAAACTGCAGAAGTTGTCAAAATAATTTTGAGCAGAGGATCTCTATTAAGAAACAAGCTTCTGATCATCGATCTTATGGACAATATTACGGAAGTTTTGGATTTGTTATAAAAGCTCACCCAATTCTATCAAAATATTCCTCCCGGCAATTGTTTTCGATTTTAATGAGGTTTTTAAAAGGCTGGTTAAAATCTGTCTTGCCCGCTGTAAAAACTCCGTGGCCATAGACGATGACGCCGGATTCATTCCTGATTGCTTCAGGAACGGTGTTGCAAAGGCTGTGTGGACCTGAACCCACTTCTCCGGAAACAATCGGAATACCGCGGACAGACCTGTCATGGGGACATTTTAGATGGCACGCCCCGCGGCATTTGCAGTTTTCAATGTCGCAGTCCATGGAAAGTATGACTGAAAATTTGGGATGCCCGTGAAGAATGGCGCGATATCCTGTGGTTTGCACAATTTTCAGGTGCGCCGGAAGTTCGCTGGAAGCGGTAATGGGGACGCAAGACGAACCGTCCAGGGGGCAAGGATCGATACATCCTCCCAGTTCGTCCAGACTGCTTCCGGTCTGGCTGATATAAAGTGTCTGGCCGTGGCAAAACGAGATGTTACCGAAATATGAATCGACTAAACGGTGCTCGACGGTCAGCCTTCCCGCTTCCTGAATCGCTTCGCAAACGCTGTCTGCCGAGTTAAACGGTCCCTTCATCAAAGAGCCGTGAAACGCGCCCGGCGAATCAAGCCGCTTTACGACGCCATCAAACAGGTTGCGTTTCCGTTCATCAATATTTCCCCTTTTTGCATCCCAAAGGAGATCGGAAAAGAATTTGATAAAACATGCAAAACATACTGAGGCGTATGTGACATATGCCTGCTCCATGCCTACCATGCCGTAAGTGATAATACCCCTGCCCGGTATGATGATGCTTTTACGCTTTTTCAAGATCGAGGTAATTTCATCCGGCAAAAACTGGAATGAAACCGGGAGATCATGGAGAAACGTTCTGGTTTCACAATCCTGGGGCGTGATGATCCCATTGGATGTCTCCGCCAGGTAATCGATGATGCTCCGGTAGGGCTCGGCAGGCCGGGAAAAAATAATAGAATTAATGTGCAGCCGTTTAAATATCGCTTCAAACACAACGAAATCCATGTCTGTTCGGTTCCATTCAAGGTCAGCATCTAAACACCCCAGTAACGGAGCTCCCGGTTCGGCCAGACCGTTTTTTATGAGCTTGTCTTCGTATATGCGAAGAATTTGATTCATGGATTTACAGGTCACCCGTGGGGATTGTTAAAGGCTCCAACCCCAGCTGCCGTGCAACTTTTGGAACCGGCATGCCGTTTTTGTCCAGCTTTCTAGCCCGATAATAATTGGAACGCGCGGTTAAAAACGCTGCTCTGTCTATCGGGTCAATCTGGATACTGCCGTCTTTTTCGCCAGATGATTTAAAAAATCGGCCCGGCAGATCATCGTCTTTTCCGCTGAAGCCGTTGGCGGCGTTCATCATCCGTTCGTTATAATTGATGCGTTCGCCGGTTTCAAAGAGATCCTGACCGGATGTTTTCATCCCGGTCACGGCAGTGTAAATCCTGGCATACTCTTCGAGGGATGCCGCAAAAAATATGAATTTGCATGCGGTAAGAGAATCGGCAGCTGCATTCAAATCTTCACCGATCTTTATCATTCTCGCCTTGCCCTTGAAAGAAAAACGATCGGTGGCAACCGGTTTTCTTAAAATTTCGTGACTGATCGGATATGCTCTCAAATGGCACCCGCCCCGTGAAGATGTGGCATACGCCAGGGCCATCCCGTACGCACCCCTTGGATCGTAGGCCGGCAATTCCTGGCCTTTGACCGCCATGGCGAGATCGGACCGGCCACAGCCCTGTGCATATATCATCGCGCCTTTGCCAAGTTCTGCACCGATTCCCTTGCTTTTTCCAATATCCCGGAGGAGAGACACAATTTTTTGAGGCGATAATTTCTTTTTTGAAATTTCTGAAAAACAGGCCAGGGTCGCTGCCGCTGAAATGGTATCCATCCCCATTTCATTACATATTCTGTTGGCTTCAACGACAGCGTCAATATCTCTGTTGTCTAACAGTGCACTGAAATGAGACATGGTCTCAAATTCGGGCATACTGGTTCGACCTTCCGTTATTTTTTTGCACAGAATGTGGCATCCCCGGCATCCGGCTTTTTTGGGGCTGTATTTCTTTTTGAAAGCATATGCATTCATTCGGGAAGCATTGCCAAACCGAGTCTTGCGGAAATTGTCGGTGGGCATCATACGCCGTGCATCCATCAGGTCATACAGAGCGCCGGTACCGAAACGTGAAATTCCGTATTCTCCCAACAGAACCGGCGAAGCGGCTGCAAGGCGGAATACATCTTCCCTTGCGGATCTCAACCCTTCCGGATCAAAGACTTTCGTTCTTCCAGTCCCTTTTACAGTGAGATATTTTAAGTTTTTGGAACCGGCGACCCGTCCAATGCCGGTTCTGCCGGCTGCAAAATGCCGGTCAACAATGATGCTGGAAAAAAGAACGCCATTTTCGCCAGCAGGCCCGATAATCGCTGTCGATCCTCTACCTTTGAGAAGCGAATGGACCTCACCGATTTTCCGGCCGGTAAAGTGAGCAGCATCGACGATACGGATCGTTTGATCTTGAATCTCGATGCCGCAGAGTGTCTCTGATTTTCCGGTGATAATAATCCCGTCAAAGCCGGCCTTTTTCAACTGATGGGCAAAGGACCCGCCCACGGAAGAATCACCCACAGTTGCAGTCAACGGCGAGCGGGACATGATGGTCATCCGTCCGGATGTGGGAGAGCGGGTATTCACGAGAGGACCGGCAAAAAAGAGAAGCGGCATATCCGGATGATTCCAGTCCAGGGTTATTTTCTCCCTCAGGTAATATCCGGACAAGCCCCTTCCGCCGATGAACGTTTTTAAAATATCCGGATCAGCGGCATCGACCCACCCTGTTTGATCCGAAAGATTTATTCTGGCAATTTTTCCACACCATCCGTACATATTCACCGCAACATGATTCGTGATGACTACCTTATATAAGCGTAAACAAAATGACAATTATTCGAAAAATGCCGTGTGATGAACAGCTGCAATCACGACCGTCTTAACGAGGGCATCGGTGGATTTGATTTATGAACCGTTTAACCCCTCTTTTTCTTGCAACGATTTTAAGTAAACGGTGCCCGAGAGTCAAGGCGGAAAGGGACAACGTTATATTGACCTTGACAGGTCTCCATTTTAAACTTAACTTTCGATGCTATTGTAAAATTCATTTATTGTGCTTAGATGCTTTTTTAAAACCGTACCAGCAGGTGTATGCGGTCCGAAAAACAGAACAGATCCAACACTAAATTTTCCTGCCCGATCAATGGTTATGAACCGAAAAC
>Ga0210365_10606515_pt1 | contig 10342 bp, 5 predicted proteins | sample S637metaT_FD_159655 | JGI IMG/M metagenome (GOLD analysis project Ga0210365, IMG submission 159655) | Metatranscriptome of estuarine sediment microbial communities from the Columbia River estuary, Washington, United States - S.637... | ecosystem: Environmental > Aquatic > Marine > Intertidal...
AGGTGTCAGCACCGCCACCGGCCAAAAAAAACGGCCGGTCTAATCGAAAATGAAACTTAATTTCCTTAATAAGGTATTGTTGGCCACGAAACCCACGAAATCACACGAAAATAAAAATAACATTTCGTGCTTTTTCGTGGGTTTCGTGGCTATATTCATCAATTATTACTCTGATTCGAGCGACGGTGCTTGAATGAAGTTTCATGCAGGGTAACAGGAACAAAGGCACCCGGGAATTGAATTCTGGCACCTGAAACCATATAGCCATAATTTGAATAAATTCCGAAATTGTAATCAGGAGGTGATATGGTGAGCATTTCCTTACCGGTTCCAACAGCAGGAAAGATGTCGCGCCGGGAGTTTTTGCGGCTTTCATCCCTGGCCGCTGCCGCTCTGATGGCCGGCTGTGCCACCAACCCGGTTACCGGCAGAAGCCAGCTCATGCTGGTGTCCGAAGACGAGGAAATTCAAATCGATAAACAGAATGCACCGTACCAATTTTCGGCGGACTACGGGACGGTTCAAGATAAGAGGTTGAATGACTATATTGATCGTACCGGGAAAAATATCGTCGCGCAATCCCATCGTACGCATATGCCCTACAATTTTCATGTGGTCAATGCAATCTATGTCAATGCTTATGCCTTTCCCGGCGGGACGATTGCCTGCACCCGGGGTATTTTGCTTTCCCTGGACAATGAGGCTGAACTGTCGGCCCTGCTGGGACACGAATTGGGCCATGTCAATGCCCGGCATACCGCCGAGCAGATGTCAAAGGGCATGCTGACCCAGGCGGTTGTCGGCGGTCTGGCCGTGGCAGCAGGAACTCAGGGCGCCGTTTACGGTAACTTGGCATCCCAGCTGGGACAATTCGGTGCCGGTGCACTACTGGCGCATTACAGCCGCGACAACGAGCGCCAAGCGGACGCGCTGGGAATGGAATACATCGTGCGCGCCGGTTACAGTTCCCAGGGAATGGTGGGTCTGATGGACGTGCTGCGGAGTATGGGCAAGCACAAACCCAGTGCCATCGAACTCATGTTTGCCACGCATCCCATGAGTGACGAACGTTATCGGACAGCGGTTGAAACGGCCGACACAAAATATAAATCGGCCAAAAGCAAGCCGATGTACCGCGAGCGCTACATGGACAATACCGCCAAGCTGCGAGGCCAAAAAGCTGCCATTGATGAAATGCAAAAAGGCCAGAAGGAAATGGCCGCTAATAGTTTTTCCGCAGCCGATGTTCACCTGCGCAAAGCGATAAAGTTGGCGCCCAATGATTATACCGCCCTGATCATGATGTCCATGAGCCAGTTGGTCCAAAAAAAATGGACAGTGGGGCGGCAATACGCCGAGATGGCCCAGAAGGTTTATCCTGCAGAAGCCCAGGCCTATCACTTGAGCGGATTTGCCAAAATCCAGCTGAAGGATTTTGAAGGTGCTTTGGAAGAATTTTCCGGCTATGACCAAAAGCTTCCCGGTAATCCCAACATTATTTTTTTCAAAGGTTACTCCTATGAGGGGATGAAGAAATACCCACAAGCAGGCAGAGAATACCAGCACTATTTACAGTTCACCCAGCAGGGTGATTACGCCCGCCATGCCCATCAACGGCTGCGGGAGTGGAGCGCAAGAGGATACATATAATATCCCAACGCGGACAAGGCAGAATTTAATATTGACGCTAGACGATAGACGATTGAATATTCATTCGGAAAAATTATTCACCGCTGAATTTAACCATAAGTGGCTCGCTTACCTGAACGTCGCCGATGCCGCGGGCATCCCTCCTATCAATAACCCGGAAATTCTTACTCGTATAAAACAGGTATTCGCCTTCAGCGATTTCGTGGCCGCAGGCTGTACCCGCGATCCGGCCCTGCCGGTCGATCTTATCGACAGTGGTGATATCACCCGCCGTTATCCGGAGGATGAATACCAGCTAAAACTAAAGGCGGTGTTGGCGGGCGCAACCGATGAAGAGACCCTGGGTCGCCTGCTGCGCGGTTATCGCCGTCGCGAACTGGTCCGCATCGCCTGGCGCGATTTATCCGGATGGGCGGATCTGTCGGAAACCGTGTCCGATCTATCCGCTTTTGCGGATGCCTGCCTGGAACAGGCACTCAACCTGCTCTATCAATGGCAGTGCCGCCGGTACGGTACGCCGACAGCGGCAGACGGCTCAAAGCAGCGTCTGGTTATTCTGGGATTGGGCAAGCTGGGTGCTCGGGAGCTTAACTTCTCTTCCGATGTCGACCTGATCTTCGTATACCCGAGGGCGGGAGGCACCCGCGGAGCAAAAGAATCCATGGGCAATGATGAATTCTTTTCCCGTCTCTGCCGCCGCCTGATCAAAGTCATCGGCCAGCCAACGCCGGATGGCTTCGTGTTTCGGGTTGATACGCGCCTGCGCCCATTTGGCGAAAACGGCCCGCTGGCCATGGATTTTGAAGCCATGGAACAATATTATCAGCAGCAGGGGCGGGAATGGGAGCGCTATGCCCTGATCAAGGCCAGGGCTGTGGCCGGTGACAAAGACGCCGGCGCCTTCTTGCTTGACCGCCTTCATCCCTTTATTTACCGCAGATATCTGGATTACAGCGTCTTTGAATCCCTGCGGGAGATGAAGCAGATGATTGCCCTGGAAGTCAAACGCAAGGGCATGGAAAACAATATCAAGCTCGGTGCGGGTGGTATCCGTGAGATTGAATTTTTCGGTCAGATTTTCCAATTGATACGCGGCGGGGTGAATCCCGCCCTCCAGAACACAGGCATATTGAAGGTATTAGAGACGCTGGCCGATGAGGGCCATGTCCCGCAAGCAGTCTGTGATGAACTGATCAGTGCCTATGTGTTTCTGCGAAATAGCGAAAACCGTCTCCAGGCCTTTTCCGATCAGCAAACCCACAAGCTGCCGGCGGATGACCAAAACCGGTTGCGGCTGGCGCTATCCATGGGTTTTCCCGACACGGGGTCATTCAACGCTGCTTTAAAAATACACAGGGAAATCGTCCACGGCCACTTCCAGATGCTTTTGGAATCCGGTGATCCGGGTGACCGCCGGAAGAATATTGAAGACCCGTCGGAAGTCATCTGGCAAAACCCGCCGACCGGTCAACAGACGGAAAATTTGCTATGCGCGATGGGCTATGATCGTCCGGACGAAGTCATCAGACTGCTGGATTATTTAAAAAATGATCCGGAAACCAGGGCTCTGAGTCCTCGGGGTCGCCGGCGCCTTGACCAATTGGTGCCCCGGTTTTTGAAAGAAATCGGTAGATGTGAAAATCCGCTGACCACGCTTCACCGCATCATCGACCTGATTAAAACCATTGAAAGACGCACCAGTTATCTGGCCTTATTATTGGAGAACCCGACGGCCCTTTCCCATCTAGTGAAGCTCTGCGCTGCCAGCCCTTGGCTGGCATCCTTTCTGGCGCGGCATCCGGTGCTGCTGGATGAACTGCTTGACCCGCGCACGCTTTATCTGCCGCCGGAAAAAATCGAAATGAGAAAGGCCCTGCGCCAGCGACTTGATCAGGTACCCATAGATGATCTGGAATACCAGATTGAACAGCTGTGCATTTTCAAACAGATCAATGTGCTGCGGGTGGCGGCGGCCGATGTCACCGGCGCCCTGCCATTGATGCGGGTGAGCGATTATCTCTCGGAGATTGCCGAAAGCATTCTCAGCGAAGTTGTAGATCTTGCCTGGAATCACCTGGTGTCAAAGCACGGTACGCCCGTCTGCCGGCTGGGCAATAAACCCTGCGAAAAGGGATTTGTTGTCATTGCCTATGGCAAACTGGGTGGGCTGGAGCTTGGTTACGGTTCGGATCTTGACCTTGTTTTTCTGCATGCCGGAACCGGCGAGCAAACCCGGGGAAAAGAAAAAGGGATCGACAGCGCGCAATTCTTCAACCGCCTCGGCCAGCGCGTCATCCACATCCTCACCTCCCATACCCGGGCGGGAAAAGCTTATGATATAGACATGCGCCTGAGGCCCAGCGGAAGTTCCGGAATTCTGGTCAGCCACATCGAAGCCTTTGGCAACTACCAGCTCGAAGACGCCTGGACCTGGGAACATCAGGCATTGATCAGAGCAAGACCGATCTGTGGGGACGGCATATTAGCTAAAAAATTTGAGACCATCCGCCAACAAGTCCTTGCCCGTCCGCGGTTCCAGGAAAAGTTAACAGCGGAAGTCGTCGACATGCGCGAAAGGATGCGCAAAGAACTGATGAAACCGGAAAATGGTGTTTTTGATCTGAAGCAGGACACCGGTGCGATGGTGGACATCGAGTTCCTGGTACAGTATCTGGTACTGTTAAATTCCCACAAATATGCCGGTCTTCTGAAATGGACCGACAATGTCCGCCTGATCCAATCCCTGATCGAAACCGGCACCATGGACGAAATCACAGCCCATGTACTTAAACATGCCTATCTGATCTATCGTGCTGGCGCACATCAGCTCAGTCTCCAGGAAAAACCCGCCAAAGTCCCCCGGGGAAAATTCGACCATCTGCAGAGACGGGTGGAAGAAATCTGGCAGTCATATTTTAAAAACGAATAAGCCAAATTACTCCTTGACTTTTAAATCGTAAATATTACAAATTTGTAATCTTTTATTTTAATTTTAGCCAAATTTGTAATTTTCTTCATCATCATGGTTGGGCGGATTCATCCATTAATATCCTGAAATAATTTATTTTTATTTAACTTTAGAGCTTCCGGCACGCATATTGCTCTATATAGGATGACCAAATTAACAGGGCGAACTAGCTGAGACGCAAAATGAAAAGTGTCCATGAACAGGCATCCGGTTTACTGCAGCAAAAAACTGAGGGACTCATTGCCCGCTTCTTTCAAGGAAAAGAGCCTGATTTTTTAAAGCAGCATGCGCGGATATTAGACGATTATTTTCGGCAGGCATTTGAAACAAGCATGGTCGGCCCGCGCATGGATATCAGCAAGAACCCGTATACCATAGTTGCTCTGGGTGGCTATGGCCGTGAAGAACAGTGCATTCATTCCGATGTGGATCTGCTGTTTCTCTTTAAAAAAAAGGTCCCGGCCCAGGCGGATAAACTGATTCAGGAAATCGTTTATCCTTTGTGGGACATCGGTCTTGATGTCGGTTACGCCACCCGATCCTTGAAAGAGTGTTTAGCGCTCGCATCCCAGGATTTTGAAGTGCTTATCCCGATTCTGGATGCACGGTTCATTTGCGGCTGGTCCCTGATATATTCTGAACTGATGGATCAACTGCGGCAGAAGCTCATCCGCAAGAAATCCCGCACCATTATCAACTGGCTGGTTGAAAAAAATGAAATGCGACATGCTCAATTCGGTGATTCGGCCTATCTTCTCGAACCCAACCTCAAAGAAGGTCAGGGTGGTTTGAGAGACTATCATACCATGCTGTGGATCGGCCAGATTGAATTTAATCTAAAGCAGCCCAGAGATTTTGAATATCTGGGGCTGCTCTCCCACGAAGAATTCCAGGCATTGCGTCACTCCCTCAGATTTATCTGGTCCGCGCGCAATCGCCTTCATTACCTTTGCGGCCGAAAATGTGATCAGTTGAACTTTGAAAATCAGCTCAAACTGGCTGAAGCATTGAAATATAAAAAAATCAATCATCAGCAGCCTGTCGAAAGATTTCTGGGTGAGCTTCACGGGCGGATGGAATATTTGAAACAGCAGCACCTGATTTTTCTTCATGAACTGGGTTTTGAAAAGAACCGCAAACGGAGAAAAAAATCGAATAAAACGAGCGATGTGAAAGGCCTGGAAATTATCAAATGGGGAATGCTAAACTTCGCTTCGCCTGAGATGATAATGGAATCACCGGTTCTTTTGATGAAAATATTTGAAGAAAGTGCACGCTTAAAAATTCCCTTAAGCGCTGAAGCCAAAAGACTGGTCAGAGAATTTTCCTATCTGGCAGACAATAAGTTTCGAAGCTCAAAACCCATTGTCAAATCTTTCGAGCGAATTCTGGCAGCTCCGGCGCCAACTTTCAACGTCTTAAATGAGATGCTGAGCACCGGCTTTCTTGCGCAGTTCATACCCGAATTCCGCAACATCGTTAACCGTATCCAGTATGACGAATATCATCTTTACCCGGTTGACAAGCATTTGCTGAGAGCCGTTCAGATAGTCAATAAATTCAGCACGGCCAATGCCAGCAGTTTGGAACCGTTATGCGATATAATCTACGGCGAACTTAAAAATAAGAAGCTGCTTTTATGGGCCGTGCTGCTCCATGATATCGGGAAAGGAGAATCCGAGGAGGACCATGCCCAAAAAGGAGGCGACATTGTTAAAAAAATCCTTACCAGAAGCGGGATGAAATCCGAGGACCTGGAAACTGTCGTTTTTCTGGTCCAAGAGCATCTCTTTCTAGTCAAAACAGCCACCCGAAGAGATATTAACGACGAAGAAACCGCGATTTTCTGCGCCGGCAGAATAAGAGATGTAAACCGGTTGAAAATGCTTTATCTGCTGACAGTCGCCGATTCGATCGCAACCGGACCGATGGCCTGGAATGACTGGAAGGCAGTCCTTTTGAGGGACTTTTTTCTCAAGGTTCTAAACGTGCTGGAAAAAGGGGAGCTGGCCACTGAGGAGGCCGTTGAAGTCATAGAGCAGAAAAGAAATGAAATCACCTATTCAGTGCATACGCAGAAAGCGCGAGAAGACATCGGCGCCCTTTTTGAGGTCATGTCCCCGCGATACCGGCTCTATATGCCGGCAGCGGCCATACTGGAGCATATTCATCTTTACAGTAAGCTGGGTGCGGCCGACTTTTTATGGGATATTAAACGATCCGCCGATGCCAACACCCGGTCGGTTACCATCTGCGCCAAGGACCGCCCGGGTCTTATTTCTAAAATAGCCGGCGTATTTACCTTAAACAACATTGATATTCTGGATGTCCAGGCGTTCACCTGGCGCAACAACATCGCCCTGGATATCTTCAAGGTCAAACCCCCGCCGGATCAAATCATGGAAGCGGAAAAATGGAACCGGACTGAAAAGAACCTGGCCGCTGCTTTATCCGGCGAATTAGACCTGGCCGCAGCGCTTCAAAAAAAAAGGACCGCTTTCCGTCAGTCCAGCATTAGAAGGTATAAGAAACCCCATCGTGTCGAGGTGGATAACACCAGTTCAAGTTTTTTTACAATCATCGAAGTCTTCACCTATGATTTCCCAGGCTTGCTGTTCGGTATTACAGATGCGCTGTATCGATGCGGACTGAACATCTGGGTCGCTAAAATAGCGACGAAAGCGGACCAAGTCGTCGATGTATTCTATGTCTGGGACCTTAACGGAGATAAGGTAGATTCACCGGATCAAGTCTCTCTTATAAAAGCCGCCATACTGGAAAGACTCCCACCGATGGCGTGACGAATTTAGATTGACGAATGAAGAATGACAAGCCGGAATTACGACATTCGAAATTCCAAAAGGAGGAGATAGTTTGAAAATTAAAATTAACCGCTTGCTACTAGCGGCAATCCTATGCACAATTCCGTTTTCTTCAGCAGTTGCTTCCGAAGGCATAAATTCCGGAGACACTGCCTGGATAATCGTATCAACCGCGCTGGTAATGATGATGACCCCGGCCGGTCTGGCCCTTTTTTACGGCGGACTGTCAAGATATAAAAACCTTTTAAACACATACGCAATGACCATTGTTGCATATTGCCTCGCCAGTGTCATCTGGGTTATGTGGGGCTACAGCCTGGCTTTTGGACCGGATAAAGCCGGCATCATCGGAGGCCTGGAAAACCTATTTCTGGCCGACATCGGGGTGGACAGCGTTCATGGCAGTATCCCAACCTATGTGTTTGTTCTTTTTCAGATGACGTTTGCCGGTATCACGGTTGCACTGGTTCTAGGTTCGATTGTCGATCGGATGAAATTTTCATCATGGATCGTTTTTACGGTTTTGTGGATTACGTTTATCTACGCGCCAATAGCCCACTGGGTTTGGGGCGGCGGCTGGATGAGCAAGCTCGGTGCCCTTGATTTTGCCGGAGGCAATGTGGTCCATATCAATGCCGGCGTGGCCGGACTGGTTCTGTCTCTAATGCTCGGCAAACGAATCGGATACGGCAAAGAGGCCATGTTTCCATCCAGCATTGCCTTAACCGCTTTGGGTGCCGCTCTATTGTGGTTTGGCTGGTTTGGCTTTAATGCCGGCAGCCAGTTAGCGGCGGACGGTGTCGCCGGCTCAGCTTTTCTGGTCACCAACACCTCGGCGGCCATGGGCGCCCTGTCCTGGATGTTTATCGAATGGATGGTGAATAAAAGGCCGACGATTTTGGGTATGGCTTCAGGGGTCGTATCCGGATTGGTGGCCATCACGCCTGCGGCCGGCTTCGTCAACATGCCGGCTTCCTTGATTATTGGACTGGTCGCCGGCGGTCTTGGTTTTTACAGTGTCGCCGTATTGAAACAGAAACTTGGCTACGATGATTCTCTGGATGCCTTCGGGGTGCATGGAATGTGTGGAATTTGGGGCGCCATTGCCACCGGGTTGTTTGCCAATCCTTCCATAACCGAAGGGGCGAGAGGCCTGTTTTACGGTAACCCAAAACAACTTTTGATTCAGATTATCTCCATACTGGCTACGGCCGCTTTCACCGGCATTGGAACTCTGATAGTTGTCTATATTACCCAGTTTCTAACCGGCGGCCTGAGAGTGGATGAAGAAAATGAAGTCGTAGGGTTGGACAATACCATTCACGGTGAAAGGGCTTTTGAGATTCAACTGTCATAAGCCGGATAAACCGGGAACCTGAAACACTAAATACGAAATACGTAATACGAAATTTGTTAACCTTAAGGGAGGACAAACCATGAAAAAAATTGAAGCGGTCATCAAGCCCTTCAAACTCGACGATGTAAAAGAGGCGCTGAACGAAATCGGCATCCAGGGAATGACGATTTCCGAGGTGAAGGGTTACGGCCGGCAGAAAGGCCACAAGGAAATCTACCGCGGGGCCGAATACGTGGTGGATTTTATCCCTAAAATTAAGATCGAAATTGTGGTGGACGCAGATCGCGCCGACCAGGTGGTGCAAAAAATTCGTGAAGCCGCCAATACCAATAAGATCGGAGACGGCAAAATTTTTGTGCTGCCCGTAGAGGAAGCTGTCCGGGTCAGGACGGGAGAGACGGGGACGGATGCGATCTGATTCATAGGGCTTTCAGCCGTTGGAGATATTTGAATGCGGAATGATGTAAAGAGAAGATGAGAAGGTAAGAAGGTGAGAAGGTGAAAAGATAAAACATAGATTACGGGTTAAGGTTTGAAAGTGGAAAGACTTCGGCTCCCAATTATCCGAACGATCAAAACGATCAAAACGATCTAAACCATTAAAATTTCAATCAGGAGGATTAATAACATGACACCCAAAGAAGTATTGGACATGGCAAAGGAAAACGGAGCAAAAATAGTCGATTTACGATTTATGGATTTTCCGGGGCTCTGGCAGCACTTCAGCGTACCCATGCGGGAGCTGGAAGAATCCAGTTTCGAAGACGGCTTCGGTTTTGACGGATCGAGTATTCGCGGCTGGCAGCCGATTCATGCCAGCGACATGCTGGTCATCCCGGACCCTGAAACCGCCAAAATGGATCCTTTCTATGCGGCACCGACATTGACGTTAATCTGCAATATTGTTGATCCGGTGACCCGTGAGCCCTACACCCGGGATCCCCGCAATATCACTCAGAAGGCGGATGCCTATTTGAAAAGTTCCGGTATCGGCGATGTGGCCTACATCGGGCCTGAAGCGGAATTTTTTATCTTTGATGATATCCGCTTTGAATCGACCCGTTTCGGGGCTTTCTATGAAATTGATTCCATCGAGGGCAACTGGAACACCGGTCGCGATGAAGGCCCCAATCTGGGTTATAAACCGCGCCACAAAGAAGGATATTTTCCGGTCCCTCCCATGGATAAATTTCAGGATTTGCGCACGGAAATGGTTCTGACCCTGGAGGAGCTGGGGATCGAAACCGAGGCCCAGCATCATGAAGTCGCCACTGCCGGGCAGTCGGAAATCGATATGCGCTTTAAGCCGTTGCTGCAGATGGCCGATCAGCTCATGTGGTTTAAGTATGTCCTCAAGAACGTCGCCTATCGTCACAACCACACGGTGACCTTCATGCCCAAACCCCTTTTCGAAGATAACGGCACCGGCATGCACACCCACATCAGCATCTGGAAAGAGGGGCAGCCGTTATTTGCCGGTGACAAGTACGCCGGGGTTTCCCAGGAGGCGCTGTATGCCATCGGCGGTATCCTGAAACACTGCCA
>Ga0210365_10569363_pt1 | contig 10341 bp, 6 predicted proteins | sample S637metaT_FD_159655 | JGI IMG/M metagenome (GOLD analysis project Ga0210365, IMG submission 159655) | Metatranscriptome of estuarine sediment microbial communities from the Columbia River estuary, Washington, United States - S.637... | ecosystem: Environmental > Aquatic > Marine > Intertidal...
ATATAAGTCACAGAAAGGAGGTTGGTATGGCGATCGGCGTTTTAATAAAGCGAGTAACAAAAAAAGGGGATAATGCGAAGGTACTTTTACCTCACATAATAGAATTAAGAGCGCTTGCCGTCAGGCAGCCGGGATACATTTCAGGCGAAACATTTTTTAACTTAGATCGCCCAGAGGAATGTTTGGTAATAGGCCGATGGACAGCTATCGAGCATTGGCAGAAATGGGTGCAGGACCCGCGTCGTATTGAGCTGGAAGGCAATCTCGAGAAACATTTTGGAACCGAAACAGCGATTAGTATTTATGGCATAGGTCTATGGTAAGGGCCATTCGCATTACTTCCGTCTTGCCCATGTATTGGCCAGCAATTCTCGCCAGAGCTTATTACCTCAGCCACCTTAGCGAAGAAGCTATTGCTGTAGCTAAAGAAATAGATTCTACCAATTCTAAGTAGAGCTTTATTCCCGGATAAAACTCTTTACATACTCGTAAGACGCTTTGAGGCTCCTGCGGATTTCATCAAGTTCCGGCGCTTTCGCCTTTCTTTGAACGATCAGGTTTTGGGTTGCGGTATAGATAAAGAGGTGTTCGATGCTCAAGGGGAGTAATTTTTTTTCCTCGACCAGTTCTTTCAATATGATGTCATAGCTGACAACCCCTTCACCTATCTGAGCAAAATCCCAGCCGTCATCTGTTTTATTCATATCTTTTAAATGCAAATAGCATGCATGGGGCAGGGCTTCCTTATAATCGAATGCCGGGTCAACCTCTCCTTTTGAATAGGTGAATGCATTGCCAAAATCATAGTTCAGTTTTATAAAATCATTGTCAATTCTTTTGACCACTTCGGCGCCGGTTTTACCGGATGTTATGATCTGGTCTGTCCCTTCGGCCGGATTTTCCAATCCGATGATAATATTCATTGACTCGGCATAATCTGCGATGGATTCAATATTTTTCTCAAATTTCTTACGGCCGGATTTTGAACCGACTTTGGTGTTGACTATCTTCACCCCCAGTCTTTTGCCAAAATCAATTCTTCTTTTAAGCGCATCGACGGCATCTTCAGTTGTCAGATCGATATGGGCCGACAGCGCGATGCTGGCTAAACCCAAATCAGATAATAGACCATTGACCTGCACTGCGGACAACTCGCTAAGATTGGGCTTCCGTCAATCCTTCCGTAAAGCCCCGCGTATAACCCAACTCTACATGGTCGACACCGATTTTTGATATTTCCTGCAAGGCGGTCGTCAGATCATATCCCTCATAGGCCAGGGTGTTAATTGATATTACCGTCATAGTAAACGATTCGATATTCGGCCATAACAGCCCTTTTTGTATACCGACCGATGTATTGGACACTGTAAAGCATTTTCAACCTTATCGTGTAGTTGGTCCAAGCGTTCGTATTGATCTTCTGAAATGTTTCGTGAGATACTGTGTGCAGCGTCGACACTATCGGCAGCTGCTTTTTTTAGTTCAAAAAAAATTGACGAATATATTACACGCCAAAACATAAAGTGAAACGGCGTCTTGCCAGACGCGAAGCTTTTTAAAGCCCCCATTAACATTGTTGCGATCCATGGCGCTATTTATCCCATCAATCGCCGAATTTTTCAAGATGATGGCGTGTATTGCACCCAGTATTCCAGTATTCCAACATTCCATCATTCCAATTGTGAGCGAAGCGAACTAAGTTCGTTTGATATTTGATTGCAAATTATATGTCAAGAAAAGATAAAGGTTTGATTTCAGAAGATGTGGCCGTCGCCGCTTGATTCGATAACCTTCAAGACAGCGTCGCCCATCTGCACGGTTGTCACTTTTCCTCCCAGGTCGGGAGTCAACTGTTGGCCGGTCCTGAGAACTTCGGCAACAGCCGAATCGATCCTATGCGCGGCGGTGATTGCATCGGCATCCCCGTTGCGTTCGGCCAGCCAGTCCAACATCATCGCGGCCGATAAAATAGTTGCCAATGGATTGGCCGCATTCAACCCGGCAATCTGCGGAGCACTGCCATGGGAGGGTTGGAACAGGGCATACTGATCACCGATTTCTGCAGAAGGCCCCAACCCCAAACCACCGACCAAACCAGCCCCTAGATCGGATAGAATGTCACCGAACATGTTCTCCATCACAAGCACATCATAGTTCCATGGGGCTTGAACCATGTAAAGCGACATCGCATCTACGTAGCAGGCCTCTGCGGCAACGTCTAGATGACGGGCTGCCACTTCATAGAATACTTTACGGAAAAAAGCGAGACTGCGGAACACATTGGCTTTGTCCACACAGGTAACCATCCGCCTGCCATCGACCAGCCGACCGTTGCGGCGTTTCGCCAGGCGAAAGGCGAACTCAACAATCCGCTCTGTTCCTTTCCGAGTGATCAGCATAGTGTCGGAGACGGCTTCATCATGGGCCGTGCTGCCCCCACCGAAAGAAGCGAAAAGCCCCTCGCTGTTCTCCCGCAATACAATGAAATCGATGCCGGGATTGACGTTTCTCAAAACCGACGGCACGCCCGCATAGAGCTTGATCGGGCGGACCGCCGCATACAGATCCAATGCCTTGCGCAGGCCGACGACCTGATGCGGCTGCACCTCAGTCCCGTCCGGCAGCCGAATGTCCGGCAGGCCGATGGCGGACAGCAGAACCGCGTCTGATTTTTTGCATTCCTCGATCAATTCAGCTGGCAGGATCTCTCCGGTTCGCTTGTAGTAAGCCGCTCCAAGCGGATGTTCACTGCACTCAACGCGTGGACCATTCGGGCCGGACAGTGCTCCCCTGAGAACCTTGAGCGCTTCCCTCATGACTTCCGGTCCTATGCCATCACCGGGCAATACGATTATTTTATAAGTACGCACGTTGGAATCCTCACTATTTAAAATGCATTTCTTATTCGAAAGCCGGTCGCCTTTTCAGGCAGAGCACCCGGAGTATAGCAAATTGAAACAGAATGTCAAAGCGGGGGCCAGCTATCATTTTATCAAAATCCTAGTAGCGATACGCCCTACCAATCTCAAAAAACCCTTGCAATATCAACTTGAAAGCTGATAATTCATTAGCGTCAACTACTTACATTTCAAAGGGCCAAAAGCGAAAGTCCTTGAGCTAATAGCACGTCCTGGAAAGTATGCAACCTTTTGCAAACAAAAATAGGCTCTGAGGCCCGGGTTTTTTTGCAGCCATTTCACGGGTGCTCGAAACTGAGGAGAAAAAATGAAAGAAAATTACAATGCTATCATCATCGGTTCAGGCATCATTGGCTGCAGCATCGCCTTTGAACTCAGCAAAAAAGGATGGAAAACCTTAAATCTCGATAAGCTTCCATCCGCCGGACAAGGCTCGACGGCAAACACCTGCGCCGTCATTCGGGTTCACTATTCCACCCTCGAAGGCACAGCCGCCGCCTATGAGAGCTATCATTATTGGAATGATTGGGCCAATTATTTGCAAGTTGCGGATCCCCGCGGTTTAGCCAAATTCATCCGGAGAGGTGTTCTGGTTTTCAAATCCCAGGCCAATGATTATCTGAAAAAGGTCATCAGCATGCTGAACGAGCTCGGGATCGGCTACGAGAATTGGGATTTTAAGAAGATCAAGGAGAAGTTCCCTATTCTGGATGACACGAGCTACTATCCGCCGCGCCGACCGCATGATCCTGAATTCGGAAAGCCAAACAGCGCACCGTTGTTCGGTGCCATTTATTACCCTGAGGGAGGCTACATCTCGGACCCCGTGCTTTCCGTGCACAATGTGCAGGTTGCGGCAGAGGCTCATGGAGCAGAATTTCAATTCAACCGCACGGTTGTTGATATCGTAAAAGAAAATAACCGTGTTTATGGTATCGCCTTAGAAAACGATGACATCATTGCGGCTCCGGTTGTCATCAACGCGGCCGGCCCCCACTCCTTCGTGATCAACGAGATGGCCGGTGTCATCGACGGCATGAAAATCAAGACACGCGCCCTGCGGCATGAAGTGATCCATTTGCCCGCCCCGGCCGGCGTTGATTACGAGGCCATCGGCTGCCCGAGTTCCGATAGTGATGTCGGCGCATACTGGCGACCGGAAGTTGGAAATCACATTCTCTCCGGCAGCGAAGATCCGGAATGCGATCCCAAAGAATGGATTCGGAATCCGGACGATTTTAATCGCAACCTGACCGAACAGGCCAAGGCCCAGGCATACCGTCTTTCTTTGAGGATTCCGGATCTGAGAATCCCAAACCGGATTCAAGGCGTGGTCGATCTTTACGACGTGACCGACGACTGGATCCCTATTTATGACAAATCCGATCTGCCCGGATTCTACATGGCGGTGGGTACTTCCGGGAACCAATATAAAAACGCTCCCGTGGTCGGGAAAATGATGGCCGAATTGATTTTGAAATGTGAAAGCGGTCACGACCACGACACCGACCCGGTAATGTTTCACCTGGAGCACATCAATCGGGACGTCAACCTCAAATTCTACTCACGTTTAAGGGAAATAAACGCGGAGAGCAGCTTTTCGGTGTTGGGATAGAAGGCAAAGCGATGGAAAATACGAAATACGAAATACGAATTTCGGATTTAAATGATCGTGGTAATTGCCCTTGCTCCCTGCCAGGGGGCCTCCTTATGGCTCCTGCGTCGCGGGAGGAGCGTTCGCTTTATAGGTGTTTTTTTTTCAGACCGAATATGATATGGGTCTCTCGTCATGCCCGCGAAGGCAGGAATCCAGTCATTGCAAGACTTTTTTCTGGATAGCGCTAAAGCTTCACTTCGTGCCCGGCTCTCTGCTCCGCTGCGGCCGGTCGAAGACCCCGATGCCTTTGGCGGGGAATGACGGGTTTAGTTGCCCGAGTTAAATAGGAGTGCTACTAAAATGGAATCTAAGACCAACAGCGCAGCATTTTCACGATCCTACCGCCCTAGCAGTTTCCGAAACCTGGATCAGGATCAGATCGAAGTTCTGCACAATGCCAGCCTGGAAATTATGGAACGCACCGGTATGCGTTTTTTTGACCAGGAAGCCTTGGATCTGTTCAAGAAAGCCGGGGCCGGAATTTCCGAGGAAAACCTGGTTCGAATTCCCTCTCAGCTGGTGGAATGGGCTCGGCGCAGCGTCCCTGAAAATGTGAATATTTTTGATAGAAACCGGCACCTGTCCATGATGCTGGGGGGTGATCGAACCTATTACGGCGTCGGCTCCGACTGCATGTCCACATATGACCTTGAAACCGGTGAACACCGCAAGGCGCTGCTCAGCGACGTGGTCAATGGCGTACGTCTGGTGGACGCGCTGCCCAACATGGACTTTGTCATGTCCATGTTTCTGCCATCAGATGTCCCCCAGACAGATTACGAACGGCACCAAATGTCGATCATGCTCCAGGAGAGCACCAAGCCGATTATTTTTGTGGGTATCGAGGCGGACAGCACGGTAATGGCCCTTGATATGGCGGCTGTTGTGGCCGGCGGCCTGAAGGCCCTGCAGCAGTATCCCTTTGTCATCAATTACGTCAATACGGTTTCGGCCTTTCATCACAATGGTGAGAGCCTGAAACGGTTGCTATATGCTGCCGAACGCAATATTCCCACCATTTATGCCCCTGGTTCCACCCGCGGTACCCTTGCGCCCATAACTTTTGCCGGTGCCATGGCGCTTCACAATGCCGGCCAGCTGGCCGGGCTGGTATTGTCCCAGCTGAAACGCGAAGGTTCACCCCTTATTCTCTGCGGGCGCAACGGCGGATTCATGGATATGCGCACCATGGTATCGCTTTACACGGCACCGGATGCCGGACCCTATGGCTGGGACCTGGCCCGCCACTATCGGATTCCAACCTTCACCGCAGCCTGCACGGATGCCAAAATATTCGACGCCCAGGCCGCCGGTGAGACCGCATTGACATTGTTTGAAAAAACCCTTAACGGCGCCAATATTATCCATGACCTGGGCTATCTGGACAGCGCCATGACCGGTTCTCTGGAACTGGTAGTTTACAGTGATGAAGTAATCGAGTGGATCAAACGATACTGGCGGCCTTTTGAACTTACGGCAGAATCGCTGGCGCTGGACCTGATCCACGAAACAGGTCCTGACCGCCATTTTCTGGAAACCGAACATACCCTGCGTCATGTGCGCGACATGTGGTCGCCGACCCTGTTCGATCGCACGGATTTCGAAACCTGGTCTTCGAAGGGAAGCGTTACACTCCAGCAAAAGGCCAATCAGAGGGTCCTGGAGATCATCGGTTCGCATCGTGCCGAACCATTACCCCCGGAAGTGAAGGCCAAACTGGCCGAACTGGTTGCCCGGGTAAATCGCGGCTGAAAGCCGCTCCCACCAGTCATTAATCACAGCTTAAGGGACATTGAATGCAATGAAGTTTCATAAGCGGTGTTTACTAAAAGACTGAGCGCAGTGTGCCTGCGACTCACGCGAACATCGAACATCGAACATTGAACGTCCAACTCGCCAGAGGCGAGCAAGCACTTGTCTGCCTCCGGCAGATCGAATAATGAATTCTGTCAATTGAACAAAAGACGATGCAGGACTACTTCGCCAGATTGGCTAAGAAGGCCCGGCGCGAATCTATTTTCGACATTCGACTCACAACCGAAGGGTTCTGTTGCAGGCAGCGATTTGCTTGTTTTAAAATCGATAAAGCGCAGCGCCATCAACATTCGACGTTCAATGTTGAACGTTCGATGTTGGACGGTCAAGGCTTAGAATCCGCCTCTGAAGTATTCACTGTCCCGGCAAGGCGAATTTTCACACGAGCCAAGGAGAAGAGCGCATGGATGCCAACCAACTCACCGCCCAATTCATTGCTGAAACCCGCTGGCAAAAGCTAGCGGCCGCAGTTCAGGAAAAGGCACGCATGTGCTTGATTGACAATTTAGGCGCTACTCTGGCGGGGACACAGACACGCTATAGCCGGATCTGCGCCGAATACGCCCAGGTGACCTGGCCTTCGGAAAAAGCTACAATTCTGTTACACGCTAAGAGTGCCTCCGCAGTCGGAGCGGCCTTTGCCAACGCCGCCGCTGCCAACGGCATCGACGCGGACGATGGACTGGTATATGCCTACGGCCATGGTGGGGCCCAGATATTTCCGGCGGCCTTGGCAGTCGCCGAAGCCCTTGATCTGAGCGGTGAACGTTTTCTGGCCGCTATGGTGGTGGGCTATGAAGTGGCCCATCGTATGGGACGATGCTGGCACGACGATCATGAGGTCTATCAGGCCTGTGGGTCCTGGGGTTCCGTGGCCGCCGCCGCCGCAGCAGCAAATTTGATGGAGCTGACCAACGATCAGGCCTGGCATGCTTTGGGCATTTCCGATTACCAGGCACCGAATCTACCCATGATGCGGGACATCGATCATCCTGCCATGGTCAAACACGGCATTCATTGGGGCAGCATGACCGGCGTCGTTGCTGCTGAATTGGCCGCCCGGGGATTTACCGGGATCCCCTCGCTTCTGGGAAACGAAAAATATCGCGATTGGACCATGGATATCGGCGAGCACTATATTATGGTGGATGGTGTTGGCTGGAAGAGGAAAGGCTATGCCTGCTGCGGATGGGTCCATGCCGGTGTCGAAGGCGCCGGCGAATTGGTCCGCAACCATCACATCGAACTGGATGATATCGATCGGATCGTTGTCGAGGCCTTTCATGAAACCGTCCGGCTGGGCACCAAGCTGCCCGCCACCACGGAGGAAGCCCAGTTCAACCTGGCCTGGCCGGTGGCGGCCATGCTGGTGGATGGTGAGATCGGCCCAAACCAGACCTTGGAGCACCGTCTCAAAGACCCCAAAATTCGGGATCTTGCCCGACGGGTCGAGGTCGTCGAGTCCGATGAGCTCAACGAACTGCGCCGGTTGTACGAAAAGGGCGATCCACGGGGTCGTTTTGCCAGCATCGTGACCATCACGCTGAAGGACGGGCGAGAATATACTTCCGGGATGAAAGATGGCGGCATGAACCGATCTGCGCCAAATTGGACGCGGGCGGACATGGCTGAAAAATTTCGTTGGTTGGCTGCAACCGTCATGGATGCAGCCAAAGCAGATGAGATTCTGGATATGGCCTGGCATCTGGAGGAGATCGGCAGCGTCAGGGAACTGACCGACAAGCTCAAATAAAAAATTTTTGCTTCAAAATCGAATACTTGGTCCTCCCACCGTGCTTTAAGCTCTATGGGCTGGAAGCTGGGCCAGGTCCGTGATGATCGACTCTGCCACAGATCAAATCTCTTCCTGGTTTCAGGTGTCAGGTTTCAGGTGTCAGTAAATACCGAATCCTGCAACCTGAACACTGATTAGGTTGCAACTGAAGGCCAACACCGGTGAAAGAAAGTCAATTTCATGAGCGACTCCAACATAGCGGGCGGCATTCGGTTGCTGAAACCTGACACCTGACACCTGAACAAAGCGGGTAAACGCTATCACCCAAATCGTTTCTCCGGGGTGGACCAAAGTCGGGCCGTATGAACCCGGATATTTACTTGACGGAGACTTCAGATGAGCAGATTCGGTAAGATTTTAGACATCGATCTCTCGACGGGGAAAATGGAACAGGAAAGTATGTCGGAAGGGAAAATCCGGCAGAGTCTGGGCGGCTTCGGGTTTAACGTGGAGACATTGTACCGTCGCATCGAACCGGGTATCGATCCCTTCGATCCTGACAATGTGCTGGTGATCAGTCGCGGTCTGTTGACGGGCAGCGTGGCCCCATCCTCATCGCGCATCCATATCAATGCCCTTTCACCATTGTCCGGATTGATCGGCAGTTCAAATGTCGGCGGGTATATCGGTTTCAGGATGTACTCATTGGGGGTTCACAGCATCATTATCACCGGGCGGGCTGCCCAGCCGGTCTATTTGTATCTCGGGCCTGACGGCGTGGAAGTCAACGATGCCCGGCACCTCTGGGGCCTCGACAACCGTGATACGGAGAAACGTCTCAATCAAGACATCGGTTCGGAAAATATCGATATGCTGACCATCGGCCCGGCAGGTGAAAAGGGGGTTCTTTATGCCTGCATTATGGCCGGTTGGGATCATGCGGCAGGTCGAACCGGTTTGGGTGCACTCATGGGGGCAAAAAATCTGAAAGCCATCGTCCTGAAGGCCGAACCGAAAAAAGAAACAATGAATTCAGAGCAGGCCGCTGTGATTCGGCAGTATATTGCCCAAATGAAAGACAGTGTATCCCGCTATCGGGACTATTCCACTTACGGATCCTCCGGTGATATCCTTGAAACCGACCGGATGGGCATGCTGGGAACCAGAAATTATCAGGAATATCAGAGCGACAACGTTGAGCAGATTGACGGCCGGCAGTTGAACCGATTTGTCAAAAAGAAGCGCAAATGCCATCGCTGCCCCATCCATTGTAAGGCTGAAATCGAGTTGAATGGGGATCGCTATCAGGGGTTTAAAGGCGGAAGGCCCGAATACGAAACCATCATCGACCTGGGTGCTTTATGCGACCTCACAGATCCTGAAGCCCTGATATACCTGAGCAACCTGTGTAACATGCTGGGGGTGGATACGATTTCCACCGGCAGCGTGATTGCCTTTGCCATGGAGCTCTTTCAGCGGGGGATCTTGACGCGTGAGGATACCGGCGGCATCGAACTCAACTGGGGTGATGCGCAAGCCATGGAAGCCGTGATCAGACAGATCGCACAAAGACAGGGACTCGGCGACGTTCTGGCCCGAGGTGTCAAACGGGCGGCTGAAAGCATCGGCCGGGGTGCTGAAAAATATGCCTATCATGTCAAAGGGGTCGAGCTTTACGGTGGCGACCCGCGGGGCATGATGGGGGTCGCTCTGGCATATGCGGTATCCATGCGGGGGGGCGATTTCACCAGCGTGTATCCGGTGCCGGAATTCAGGTATACTGCGGAACAGGCGGAGCAGGAGTTCGGCACCCGCGATGTCGTTGATTTCACGGCCACCAGCGGCAAGGGCGCCATGGTGAAGAAATGCATGATCGTCAGTTCGGTTATTGATTCACTGGGGCTCTGCAAGGTACCGGCGCTTTCCATCATCGGCGACTTCAGTCTGAAGATGGAAGCCAGGCTGATCCAGACCATTACGGGATTGGATATTTCGCCGGAGGCGTTATACTCGATCGGCGAGCGCATCGTGCATATGGAAAAGATTTTCAACATCCGCCAGGGCGGTCATCCCGATGACGACAGCCTGCCTGAATTATTTCTGCAATCCCCCATCGAAAAGGGGCCGAGCCAGGGCAGAAAGGTTAACCTGGCACCCATGGTTCAGGAGTTTTATCAGAGCATGGGCTGGGATGAAGATGGACGGCCGACGCAAAA
>Ga0210365_10392388_pt1 | contig 10320 bp, 9 predicted proteins | sample S637metaT_FD_159655 | JGI IMG/M metagenome (GOLD analysis project Ga0210365, IMG submission 159655) | Metatranscriptome of estuarine sediment microbial communities from the Columbia River estuary, Washington, United States - S.637... | ecosystem: Environmental > Aquatic > Marine > Intertidal...
CCCGTTTCCCCGTCGTCGCCCTTCGGCTTAAAGGCCGTGACATTGGCCCCGGGCGCGTGGAGTGTAATTGCCTTGCCCACGGCAAAACAGTCGGCATTCTCCACGGTAATACCGCGCCGGTTGGTAATGGCCCACTCTTTGATCATAAACGTCGTTGTTTATAGTCCCGGAGACTGTATCGCAGCTTTTTCAGGTTTTTGAGATCGAACAACTGTTTAAAGGGGTCCCGGTAATACCCGAAAAAATATTCGATACCCCTGTCGATAAAGGCTTCTTTCAGGTTTGTGAAAAAATCCACCGCTTTAAACCGGTGTTTCAACGTCATCATCAGACGTTTCGTTGCCAGGAAACGGTCCAGGCTGCGTTTCCGCACGGTCACGCGGTTGCCCGGCAGCTCTTTCAGGGAGGGACAGGCGACCATGTAGGGCGCCCGGTCCGGCTCCAGGCCGATAATGGGCAGCACGGTTTTCTTGGTCTTTCGTTTCAGGCTTCTGAGTTTCCCCTCGTAGACAAAATCCCCGAAACAAAACGAGCCCAGGCTGTAGAAAATGAAGCGATCGTTGTAGATTTCATGGGGCTGCACCGTGTGCGGATGATGACCCAAAATAATATCGGCCCCGGCATCGATAAAACGCCGGGCCGCCTCCCGCTGGTAACGGGTGGGGTAGAAACTGTAATCCACACCCCAATGGAGCGAGAGGATGACATGGTCGCAGGCTTTCTTCAATTCCGAAATTGCCGCGATGATGGCTTCCTCGTTGTAGAGGTTGATGTGGAGCCCCGTCTCACTACCCGTCAACGGGTGCGTGGATTCATGGACGTAAGCCAGGAAACCGATTACCTGGCCGTTCTTTTCGATTTTCACGGGTCCCGGTAGGGCGGGGCCGCAGCCTGCGCCGGTGAACGTGACGCCCAATGCCTCCAGGCAGTGCACGGTATTCTCCAGGCCCTTCTCCATGCAATCGTAAACATGGTTGTTGGCCAGGGAGACGGCGCTTATGTTCAGGATGGGTAACACCTCTTCCACCACTTCCCGGCCGGAATACAACAACACCCCCATCCGGTCTTTTTTGTCGTGATGGAGTGTCCCGTCACCCCACACGGGCGTTTCCAGGTTGGCAAACACCAGGTCCGTCATTTGCAGCAGTTCGCCCACTTCCTTGAAGCGGTCCCTGTTTTTTTCGGGTTCCTTATTGAACAGCCCGTTCAGGGCCACGTCACCCAGCAGCGCGACGGTTAAAGCGGTCCCTTTCATTTTACGTTCACCATGTGGTTGTATAACTTGATGTATTCCCCTACCATGAGGTCCAGGGAGAAGAATTCCTCGATCCGTTTACGGCCCGCGCGGCCCATTTCAAGCGCCTTATCCTCGTTTTCCAGCAGGAACTCGATCCGGGCGGTGAGTTCATCCACATCGAAGGCCCCGACCATAAACCCGGTCTCGTTGTCCCTTACCAATTCGGAATTGCCGCCGCTGTGGGTGGCAACCACGGGTTTACCCAATGCCATGTACTCCATGATGGAATTGGACAGCCCCTCGGCATGCCCCTTTGTATTACAGGCCAATACGCCGACATCGAAAATATTCACAATACTCTCGACATCGGTTTGCTTGCCCAAAAATTTAAACCGCTCTTTTAAAGTGGGGTCCATGGTTTTCCTGTAGCCGGCCAATTCGGGCCCGTCACCCACGGCCGCGAAGGTCACATCGTCCCGTTTCGCCGCGATTCTCCCGGCGGCGGCGATAAAGGTCTTGTAATCCTTGGCATCCACGAAAGAACCCACCATGCCGACGACCTTCCCGGTGGTTATGCCGAATCGTTCCCGGACAATATTGGCGTCCTCCAGGGCCGAGACACGCGAGAGATCGAAACCGTTGTGAATGCAAACCCCTTTGGGCCGCGTATACCCCTGGTTGTGCAGCCCGGTCAACGAGTTCGCGGCGATGGCGTCGGCAAACCAAAAGGAAAGACGCGACAGGAGCCGGAATTTATTGAGTCCCCGGGTGTTGGGAATGGCGTTGCGGACCGAACCGTTCAGGAACTTTATCCCGAATCGCTTCGCGGGGATTATGGCCATTAAGGAGGTCTTCAGGTTCCAGGTGTGAATGATATCCGGTTTCACGGTTTTACACAGTTTATACAGGGCGGAAAATATGGAGGTGTTCCCGTTACCGGTGGAACTTTCGCTTAAAAAGTGTATGTCGATATCCAACTCGAAAAGTTCTTCGTAATGAATCTCTTCTATCACCACGGCCACGGAGAGGGAAAATTCTTTTTCCCCGGCAAGACCTTTGAGCAGTTCGGTCAACTGCCTCTCCTTGCCGCCCCCGCGAAGGCTGTCGATAACATACAATATTTTCATCTTATCTCTACCTTGAAAATAGAGCCCACAGAACACACAGAAGACACAGAAAAAAAAGACATGCGCGCGGCCTCATGGATGATTATTTTAACATTTCCGGTTGTTTCAGGTCGGGGTCTTCGAGGGCGTCCGCCAGTTGAAGGTACTGGGGCCAGTAATGACCCTCGTGCCAGGTAAACGCCGGGTCCCAGTAACCGGGACAGGAGGGAATGGTCTTGTCCGGGAAGGTGTAGCTCATCTCGATCACCCGGCTGTTCCCCGACTCATCGTAAATAAAATCGTAAGCCATGGATTGAAACCTCAACTTCCGGGAGATATCGAAAGCGATACGGATAAAATCCCGGTCGATGTTCTCCGGGTTTAAATCGTTTTGCCCACTGCCCGAGGCCCTGAAATCGTTCTCGCGGTTGAACCGGCGGAACGCAAAGGCCCGGTCCCCGATTACCACCACCCGCGTATCGTACGTGTTACCCGGTAAAAACGACTGGAAAAACACGTAATTCTTGTTGATTTTCCAGAAGCCCGTGGCATCTTCTCCATTGGCCCGCCGGAGTATTTTCCCGCCGATCCGGCGAATGCGCTTGGAAAGGGAGACGTTCCTTATGCTTCGATTGCCCTTGTGCCGGATGACGCCGGAGGATACCCCCTTGCCGAACATTTGACGGGTAAGTTCCCCGGCCTGGCTTCTGGTCCGGGCCAGGATGACATTGTGCGCCGACGCCCCACTCCGCAATTTGAAAACCAATGGGAATTCGGCCGATTCCAACCATTTCAGCGCCTCCTTTTCATCCCAGAATACCCAACTGTCGATGACCGGGAAACCGTTCTGCTTCAGTAAATAGTACTGCCTGACCTTGTCGTCGAAGGACCACCATGTGGCCATGTCCGGGAAACATTTTATGCCCAGGCTCTCCTCCACGACAGGTAAAACGGTTTTGGCCGTCTGCTGGGACGAATCCATCATATTCATCCGGAAAATAAAAAGGTCCAATTCCTTTACACGTTCCCAGAACCCGGCCCTGTTGACATCCAGGCGAATATGATCGATATTGTTATGATCGAGTATGGTTTCATACCTCTCTAAAAAAGGGCAGAACTTTCCATAGGGATCGTTATGTATTCCTACAAGCGTCATGTTTCTCCTTTAATCTTTTTCTCAATATTCTTCGTGTCCTTCGTGTTCTTCGTGGTAAATCGTTTATAATAGTAGAGCATGGCGGCCAGGTAAATGAAAGCGGCGGCCACACGGGTGATAACCGCACCTTCCAGGCGGAGGAATTTCACCAATACCGTGTACCCCGCTATATTTGAGACCGCCACGATAAAACCGCTGTTCCGCATGTCTTTTCCCCGTCCGTGGGCGCCCAGGAAGCGGTTCACGTAATCGGCAAAGCCCTGGATAACGGCGGAGAACGCGAAAAAATAAACCACCGACAGCGCCGGTGCAAAGTCCCGGGGATATATAATAAAGAACAATGTTTTGATCAGCAGCAAGAACATCAGCAGCGCCGCCCCGGCCAGACCGATAGTGGCGGCTGTGGCTTTTAACGGCAGCGTGTCCCGGTTGGCGAAATCTTTAAAAAACGTGACCCCCACTACCCGGGGAATGATCGACAGCGGTTCCGTAATAGTAATGGCCAGCGCATAGTAACCCACGTTGACGTTATCCATAAAAAAAGCGATGGTAAGCGCCGCCACCCGGGCCGTGGCCGTATTGGCCAACGAACTGATATAAACGGGGAAACCCAGACGCCTATTTTCCTCTCTTAAACGGGGCCAGAGCGGCTTCAAGGATTTGAACGACGGTTTCAGCTTCACCATCATGATCACGATGATCACGGCGAAACTCGAAAGGTTGATCAACAGCGCCGTGGTCAGGGACAGCGGCAGGAATAAATTGACCGCCAACGCCGCGCCCAGGTAAACGGCCGGGGGGAATAACCGGAACACGGATAATTTATGGATTTCGTTGGAACCGATCATTATGTTTTCCATGCAGACTTTGAAGGGGTAGATAAAGAGAAAGGGAGAAAACATCCGTATCACGGCCCCGAGGTTATTGTCGTAAATCTTTTCCTCGAAAAAGGAGAAAATAAAAAATCCCACGATCATCAAGCCGGAGACAACGGCGGCCAAAAGCATCATTGTTCCTTTTATCCGGGGGACGTCGTCCTTGTTTTCCTCCTGTGCCAACATCCGGCTGCCGGAATAGAAATGACCCAGGGTCAGGAACATGACCACAAAAGTGAACAATTGGATCAGGAATTTAAAATCGCCGTACTGTTGGGGACCCAGGAGACGGGTATTGATAATGCTGTTTCCCACGCCGATCACCATACCGACGATCATGGTAGAGTAGAGCGAGCCGATCTGCCTCGCTTTCTTCCGCCCCAATAAATCAAGGAACCGTTTTATTATGGTCATTTAGTTCACTTCAGGCACTGTATTCCTTCCTACTTCATACTTCGCTTTCACCTGTACCTGGTAACACATGTGCAGGTAGAATATCATCATGTGGTAACCGTAATGGGCCATACTGATAAATTTGAAAACAAAATTGCTGACGAGGAAAACCGCGATAAATACCAGGAAGACACCGTTGCCCGTATACTTGTAGACAATCCTGCTTCGCTTGAACAGGTAATACCAGAAAGCAAAATAGAGGAAAAATCCCACCAATCCGTTTTGAAAAAAAGTTTCCACGTACCCGTTATGGACTTCCGGCCGTCCGTAAGCCTTAAATTCATCCGATTCCACGCTTTCCACCCCGAAACCGAACAGGATATTCCGTCCCCAGAAGTGTTTGAAATAGATATCCAGTGAGACGAACCGTCCTTCATACGTACCCACGGTCACCCGCTGCGTATACAATTCCGATTGCTGCAATTGGGGAAGAAATTGGATATAAAAAATGATCGCAAACACAAGGACGGCCAGGATGTACCCTATTTTCTTTCTCCACGGTTTAAAGTGAATGAAGAGGATAAAACCGATCACCGGGATCAGCCAGTTCGACCGGGTATAGGTAAAAAAGGTGGAGATGAGCATCATGAAACAGAGTACCAGGTATTTTAACCGGGCTTTTTCAAAATTCAAATACATAAAAATAATACACATCACCCCGATCGCCACCCCGGCCTGGTAGAAATCGATGGACCGGAACAGGGAGGCGTGGCGGAAGTGTTCACCCCCGAAAGTGTATCGATCGAGCGTCCACATATGCTTAAAACCGCTGTAAAAGGAATGGTTCACATATTTTTGTACCAGGGTGGCCAGGAATACCGGGATTGCCAGGATGGTCAGCATACGGAAAAAACGGGCAAAGTCTTCTTCTTCGAAATCCAGGTTCTCGATAACGATGATAAATAGAACGGGGAAAACATAGTTTACCAGGTTGGCGAGTTTAAAATTGTTCACCCTCCAACTGTTAAAAAGGGCAAACCCGACATAAGCCACCATAAACGAGGATTCTTTCGAAATCTTTATCCGCCAGTGGTTGGCAATAAAAAGGTGGACCAGGTACAGCAGTGGGACCAGGAGGAAAATACGGAAGGCGGTCATTTTGATAAATCCCAGGTTAATGTCGGGTACATAAGCATTGGTAATGGGATAGATCAAAAAGTAAATCCATATAATATAGTTTTTGACGATTCGGTTTACTTTCACGAGTGGGGTCCTTGTTTCCCTGTTTTAGGCGGGGTAGGGGAGTGAGGGGCGGGTAGGCAGGCTGCCGCCCTTACCCTTTTTCCCGGGTTTCTGTGGTGCCGGCGGTAATGCCCGGTATAATGCATTGTTTTGTACCTTAAAAGATGGATAACAGCGCCTCCTTTCGGCGGGGGATATTCTCATACCCATCTATCTTAACGTCTAGCATTAACAGTGCCAAATTGATTGTAACCCGAAAACAACGGTTAGACATCATTTCATAATTACGGTTTTCTCCCCGGGTGTCTCAAAATCGTAAATATCTCCCCGATAGTGAGAATAATGAGAAGTGCCGCGTGGTCCCCTTCCCCTTTTCTTTTTTTTGCCACTAAGGCACGAAGGCACAAAGGTATTTTTTTTATTTACCTTCGTGTCTTCGTGCCCTGGTGGCTAGAATTTCTCCTTCGTACGGGTTGGCGTCCCACTTCTTGCCCGTCCCCTTTTCTCCCGCCGGGCTTATTGGTTTTTGATTGCCGGTTGACTTTTCACCTCTTTTATATTATTCTATGATTGAAGGCATACGATATGAAACAGAAAATTTACATTGAAAGCAGTGTGGTGAGCTATTATACGAACCGCCCAAGCCGCGATCTCGTTACCGCAGCCCGGCAGCAGGTCACCTCTCCCGAAGAGGTGGAGGAGGACTAAAAAAATGAGAAGAGATACTATTGTCGAAGAAGTAAGAAAAAAGCGTGAAGATCACGCAAGCAAGTTTAATTTTGATTTAAAGAAAATTTGCCGGGATTTGAAAGAAAAAGAAAAGAAATATGGCAATAGAGTTGTATCATTACCGCCAAAATACTACTTGAAAGAGACGGGGTGAAATTCATCCGGGGTTTCGCGTTGACAGTGTTCTTGCCTGTCCTACGCCGTAATTTTTCTCAAGCCCCGTTTTCATCCGGTTAGCGGTATAAAATAAGCCCACAATTTTGACACCCCCTTCCCACGAAAAAAATAGAAATGGCTTGACATTTTGGGGATTGCCGTTTATAAATATACCGGAGGTAATTAAAAATGACGGAAGCGACTATTAGAGTTCCTGGAAATATCGATATTAAAAAAATGTCCGATGAGATTGTTTATAAAGCCTTCGCCATTGCCATCGAGAAGAAGAGGAAAGAAATCCAAAAAGAATTAAGGCGTGTGGATTCAAAAATAAAACGGTTCGAGAAGAAATATAAAATGAGTTTCGATGAATACGAGACATCCATGGGTGCCAGTTTTCAGCATCACAATGATTGGATGGACTGGAGTTTTTTGATGGAAAACAGGAAACAATTGGATGAAGAAATTCAAAACTTCGAGACCCATTAATGTATGAAATAAAGCAGATTTTCCAGGATAAACCGTTTGTTCGCGAGATTGAATCCTTGAGTGAAGAGAAACGGAAAGCCATATTTTTAAGAAACTGCAAAGTTGTTTTAACCGATTTTTCAATGTTATACATTAAGGAAATCTGGAAAGATAATCAGTTGTTAAAGTATTCATATTTTTGGTTTACGGCCAATAACACTCTTATCCTGGGATGGGATAATGCGCCTCATCATAATGAAGTCAAGTCTTTTCCCCTTTTCTCTCTTGATTTTTGTCTTTAACTATGCCGTCCAATCCATTGCAATAACTTAACACACTTGTTAAGTTATTGCAATAAGTGCCCACGAAAAACGTTTGATTGGGAGGCGCTCCTTTCTTATTTATTGAGCCGCGATCGAAAAAACATCATCGCTTACATCGGTCGGCCCCTGACCGCCATCGTTCCCGGTAATCCTTACCCGGCAAACACCCGATGGCGTGTCAGGCACTACCCAGGTATAACGCCGGCCCACCGCCGAAACCACCGCAACGGTCTCCCAGGATTCCCCATTGTCATAGGTGTACTCGATAAGTACATCAATAATCCCACTACTCTCCCACGTAATGTTGTATTCGCCGCCCACACCCAGACTCTCCCCACCATTCGGGGTAATAACCTCGACAACACCCTCCACCGGCTGTACGATGGAAAATACACCATCACTCGCATCCGAAGGATTGTCATCGGAATCACTCCCACTAACCCGCACCAAACAAAAATCGGAATTAACCCCCGGCACCGTCCAGGTATAAACTCCCCCGGCGGCCGGGGCATAAGCGATAAATGTCCAGGAAGCGCCGCTGTTGGTCGAGTATTCAATACCCACTGTCTCAATCCCCGTACTGTTCCAGGCGATTTGATATTCGGAACCGGCATCCATACTCTCTCCACCGTTGGGGGTCAGCACCTCGACGGTGGCCGACGGTGCCGAACCGATGGTGAAAACGGCATTACTCACATCCACCGGGGACCCGTCCGTATCACGAATACGGACCAAACAACTATCGGAAGGATCATCCGGTACTATCCACTCGAAATGGCCGTCATTGTCCGCCGATGCGGAGACCGTCTGCCAGGAATTACCACCATTGGAAGAGTATTCGATGAAAACCTCCTCTATCTCACCCTCCTCACCGGTGGTCGTCCAGGTGATATTATACGGGTACCCCACATACAAAAACTCACCGCCATTGGGAGTCTCAACCGTAATCGTGGGAACCGTCGGCAGCACAATGGAAAATACGCCGTCACTAACATCGGATACCTCCTCGTCCGACTCGGAAACAAAACCGACTACCCGCACCAAACAATAATCCGACGGCGTGTCCGAAACGTTCCAATTATAAGTGCCCGTATTTTCCGCCGATTCCGACAACGTGATCCAGGTGCCCCCTTCATTAGGAGAATACTCAACCCTCACGGTATCGAAACCACCGGTACTGTTCCACTCAATCTCATGCATCGAACCCACTTCCCAACGTTCTCCCCCGTTGGGAAAGACGACCCTCACGGCCCCGGGTAAAGATGCAATAATGGAAAACACTTCATCACCCGTATCCATGGGTACGTCATCCCAATCACCGTCTTTTCCCGTGATGCGCACCAGGCAATGATCAGACGGTGTGTCCGGTACCGCCCAATCAAAGCTGCCGTTATTGGGGGTGGAGGCCGTAACCGTTGTCCAGGTGGCGCCGCCGTCCTTTGAATAGTCGATACCCACATTATCGATAGTTCCGGTGCTCGTCCACGTGATCTGCTGTGTGGACCCCACCAGCCAGGTCTCACCCCCGTTGGGGGCGGTAACGGTAAGCGTGGCTTCCGTGGGAACAACAATGGAAAATACCGTATCGCCGATGTCCAGGGGACTGCCGTCGGTTTCACCCACCCGTACCAGGCAATAGTCCGAAGCGGTTTCCGGGACGGTCCATTCATGGCTTCCGTCATTCTCCGTGGATTGGGCCACCGGGGTCCAGTTATCGCCGCTGTCAATGGAGTAATCGATATCGACATAACCCACCGTCCCGGTGGAAACCCATGTTATCTCAAAAACGGCACCGGCAAAGAGACGCTCGCCGCCGTTGGGAGAAGTAACCGTGAGGGCCGGAGTTCCGGCTTCGGTGATTGCAAACACCGCGTTGCTGACATCGGATAATTCATAATCGGGATCGGTATCGTTTCCACTGATCCTGACAAGACAGTCGCCGGACGGCGGGTCGGGTACGGTCCAATTGTAACTCCCGTCATTGGGCTCGGGTGAAGCGATTTCGATCCATTCCCCGCCGCCGTTAACGGAATATTCGATGCTTACCGCCCCCACAATCCCGGTGGTGGTCCAGGTAATGATCTGAGATGAACCGGCTTCCCATTGTTCCCCGCCATTGGGAGAGGTAACGGTAATAGACGGGGACGGGACAATGGAAAATACCGCGTCGCTTATATCGAAACGTAAACCGCCGGAACCGGCGTCACTCATCCGCACGAGGCAATACTCCGAAACCGTATCGGGCACGTACCATTCATAGAACCCGTTATTTTCAATGGATTGGATAACCGTGGTCCAATTATCGCCGCTGTCCGTAGAGTAATCGATAGAAACGCTCGCGACGTTACCGTCGGTCTCCCAGGTAACGGTTCGCAGGTCGCCCGCCATCCAGGTTTCGCCGCCGTTGGGGGAAGTGACCGTAATGGATGGGGAACCGGGGAGACTGATCTTAAATTGCCGGTCGCTGGTATCCGAAGGTGCATTGTCTTCATCCACACCCCTGACCCGGACCATGCAGTTATCCGAGGTCGAGAAACCGGAGGACAGGCACGAATGGACGAAAAAGATCGATGAATCACTTCTGGCCATCGAGAGGGAGATCTTTCTCTCGGGTCACCACAAGGCATTCGTCATC
>Ga0210365_10181892_pt1 | contig 10308 bp, 7 predicted proteins | sample S637metaT_FD_159655 | JGI IMG/M metagenome (GOLD analysis project Ga0210365, IMG submission 159655) | Metatranscriptome of estuarine sediment microbial communities from the Columbia River estuary, Washington, United States - S.637... | ecosystem: Environmental > Aquatic > Marine > Intertidal...
GGAAAGATTTCGATGGAAAGACTCCTGCCGGTGAGCAATTCACCGGTTTCCTCTTTCAAAATAGACGCATTGGATCCGGTGATAAATAGTTTAAATCTCTTCTGCTCATATAACCGGTTTATCCAACGATCCCAGTGCGGGACATTCTGTATCTCATCGAAGAGAAGGAATATCTTTTTGCTGAAATCCGGTTTATACAACCGAACGTAAAGCTCGATAATACCGGAAAGTTCCTCCGCTTCGATATCGACCAGACGCTCATCTTCAAAGTTAATATATAGAAAATTCCCGTCTCCCGGTTGTACCTCTTTGACCGCAAGTTTTTTGACGATCTTTAACAGGTAGGATTTCCCGGACCGCCGTACACCGGTGAGAAAGATAATGTGATCGTTTTCAAAGGAGGAAAGGATATCGCTTTGATATTCCCTGTCCCATAACTCTTCGGTGGAATTCAGAAAGTCTTGCTGCTCGACAATCACCCGTTTTAACAGGGCTTCTTTAACCATGGACACACCTCCTGTCTTACGCCATACATTACAATGGTATTATAATATATTCCAGGAAACATTACAACGGCATTGTAATGTTTCTTAAAAACAGGCGGCACCCTCTAATCCCCGCAGTCTAAAACCGGACGTACTCGCCTGTCCTCTTCCTGTTACCTTAGTAAAAGAGCCCCCTGGTCGCCGAAGGCATTTACCCGGAGATTGCCCATTTCCAAAAGGGGATAACGGAAATTTTACCGGGGGGTTCTTCGATCTCCTCTTCAGTGTCCGCCGTAATGATTGTTCCTTTTTGAAGACCAAACTCTTTCATCGCCGCCGTCAGGCCCCGGATTTCACGCTCCCGGTTGTCTTGCGTGAGTTTATAGGTGACCTGGATGGCACCGGTTACTTTTTCATCTTCCGTGATGATAAAATCGCACTCATGGTTCCCGGCACTCTTAAAATAAAAAAGCGTTTTCCCCTGTTTCAAAAGTTCCGTGAAGATCAAGTTCTCCAACAGCCGCCCGGAAACCTCCATCCCCCTGAAGGAGAGCAGCAAAATGAACCCGTTATCCCCGATATAGCTTTTTTTGGACAGGTACCGCTGGTGGATTTTGTAAGAGAAAGCCGGCAGGTAGTGCAAAAAGCCGACATCCTCAAGGTAAGAGAAGTAATTGAATACCGTTACTTTATTGGGCTTATATTCCTTCTGGAATTTCTTGATAAACCCGTTGACCGAAAACTCCGCGGCAAAGCTGGACAGGAGATAATTAATAATGGCCCGCAGCAGGTGCGTATTGCGAACGTCGTACCGCTCGACGATGTCCCGGAAAATGATCATATCGAGATAATCTCTCAGGATATCTTTTTTCCGGGGTTCCGAGGTCTCCAGGGCCACGCGGGGATATCCGCCGTATTTTAAAAATTCGGAAGCATGGTTGATGATACGGAACCGTTCCTGTGAATATTCGATATTCTTCGACAGCGGAACACTTTTGAAATGGAGGAATTCTTTAAAATCAAGGGGGAAAAATTTCAGGGTCAGTGTTCGTCCTCTCAATTCCGTGGCGATTTCCGGTCCCAGGAGTTTGGAAGAGGAACCGGTCAAGGTGATGTGGTATTTTTTTTGCTCATAGAGGCGTTTAACGAAGAGGTGCCAGTTTGCGATATTTTGTATTTCGTCGAAATACAGGAATACTTTTTCCCCGGTGTTTTCGGGGTACAATTCAAAATAGGCTTCCATGAGGATATTCAGGTCCGTGCCTTTGAGTTCGGCCAGGCGTTCGTCATCGAAATTGATATACATGACTCGGGAGAGGGGAATGCCTTGTTCCAGGAGTTTTTCGATTTCGGAGAAGATGAAGTAGGTCTTACCGCTTCTTCTCAGGCCGATGACAGTATTGATCTCTTCGGAGTAAGAGAGAGTGTAATTGCGTTTAAAGGGATTTCCGGGTCGTCCTTCCTGCCATTCCAGGATAATTTTCTTTATATTATCTTTCATAGTACACCAGCCTAAAAAACACTATTTCTTTCATAGTATACTATGAAAGAATGAAAATATCAATGCTTTTTTTAGGGCTTGAGACAATATCCATAATATAGAAAATCCCCCGGGCCGTGCAAAGCGGGTCCAGCAGCATGCTGGCCTCCGGCGGCCAACTTTTTGAAAAAAGTTGGACAAAAACTTTTGTTTAATTAGAACAACAACTCTACGGTGTGCTCACCTTGCCTGGTACCTTCTTTTCGCAATTCCATTATCGGCGAGGTAAAGAGTCGTGAGAACGCTTGCAGGTATTCAGCTAGCCAATGCCATCAGTTCCCGGGCTTTGCGGGGAAGCTTAACCGGGACGAAGTACGATTCCGGGTATAGATAGTCCTCACCGGATTCATCGACTACTCTTATGTAGCCGTCTTGTGAGGCACGCTTATCCGGGACAACCCGGTAGACCTTACGCAGTTCAAGGTCCTCACATTCTTTATTGCTCACACAAAGTACGTATTCTTGTTCATTTTTATCCATTATCGTCTCTTCTAGTCCAGGAATTGTTTGATTTTCATTTTTCTCCTACCGATCCCATGGGCTTCGTACCAGTGAACTTCTGCGATGCGCATGCTGCCGTCGGCAATGCGAACGTCGGCAATGCCCTTTAGCTTTCGCCATCGTCCGTGACCGTACTGTCTACGCAGGCGCATTATATCCCGAATCTTGCCGCCGACAGCGATTGTCTCAACATCCTGAATCTTACCCACGATCTCGAAATGCAATGTAACTCCCATTTTAACGGGAGCAGGATAAACAATTCCTCTCCTGTTTAACATTTTTTTATAACACAGTTGAACAAAGAAATCAAGATGAATGCCGCCGGAAAAAGTATCTTTTGTGTTTAATGAAGGAGGCCGCGGAATAACTTACCTGCTGGTTGAAAAAAGTTGGACAAAAAAGTTTGTCTTTAAAACAACAACTCTACCGTGTGCTCGCCGGTCAACTCTTCGATGTCCCTCTTCATCGATAGCGTCGCCTTTAAACCTTCACCCTCATCCGACTTTACAAATACACGCTTACCGTCGGAATTCATGATTACGATCAAATACGCCACCGAATCACGGTTCCGGTCCAACCGCTCTTTCAACGCCTCATTAAAACCGTCGTTCAATTGACCGTAATTCAACTTGATCAAAATCTTCCGCGCACTCTTCCTTAAAAACTCCTCCAAATCTACCAACTGCTCCAGGTAAATATTGGGATTCGTGTCCCCATTATCCGGCAAACGCCCCTCCAAAAAATACGGGTGATCCTCCTTCAACTCCTCCTTCAACTGCGCCCACTTGTCCTTGAACGCCAATACCTTCATCCGGCCACTCAGGTCCTGGAAAAACAATTCCCCGTAAAACGCCCCCTTTTTCGATTTCCGCTGCGTGAAATCCGTAATAACACCCCCCAACTTCACCACCTCGTTCGTGAACTCCCCCCCCTCGATCTTCGCGATAGACGTGTTGGATACCTTCTGTATCTCATGCCGGTACTTCTCCAGCGGGTTAAACGTAATATACATGCCCGCTATCTCTTTCTCATACTTGATGATCTCCCGCTCACTCCACTCCTCTCGCTCCAAATAATCGTTGGAAATGTTAATCTGCATAGTCTCGCCGGACGAAAACAACGACCGCTGGTTCAACGATTTACGCTTCTGGATGACCGAACCTTGCTGGAGCACTTCCTCTACACTATCGTATAACCCGCGGCGCTTCATATTAAAACAATCCATGGCACCCGACTTGATCAAACTCTCCAATACCGCCTTGTTCGCCTTAGTCAAATCGATGCGGGTAATGAAATCCGAATAATCCTTGAACGGCCCGTCTTTCTCCCGGGAGTCCAGGATACTTTTTATCGCCGAAGAACCCACATTCTTTAACCCCTTTAAACCGAAACGTATTGCACTGCGCGTTTCTACCCGGAAACCTTCCGCACTCTTATTAATATCCGGCGCCAACACCTCGATGCCCATCTTACTCGCCTCGGAAATGTACTGGATCACTTTCGACGACGTCGAAGTCTTCTCCGCTTCCGAACTTAAATGCGCACTCATGAAGTAAACCGGGTAATGGGCCTTTAAATACGCCGTCTGGTAAGCAAGATACGCATAGGCCGTGGAATGGGACTTGTTAAACCCGTACTCGGCAAAGGTGGCCATCTGGGAAAATATCTCTTCGGCCTTTTTCTTGTTAAACCCCTTTTTCGCCGCCCCTTCCATGAACTGCTTCTTGATCGCCGGGAGCTTGTGCGTCAACTTCTTACCCATGATCTTCCGCATCTCGTCGGCCTTACTCATGGTAAAACCGGCCAACACCACGGAAATACGCATCACCTGCTCCTGGTAAAGAATGATACCGTAGGTATCCGACAAAATGTCCCTCAACTCGGGGAAAACGTATTTTACTTCTTCCTTGCCCAGCTTCCGCTGTACGTATTTCTCCGCCATGCCCGAATTCAGGGGACCGGGCCGGTAAAGGGCATTCAACGCAATCAAATCGGTCAGTACGTCCGGCCGTGAACGCTTCAGGTATTCCCTCATTCCCGAACTTTCAAACTGGAATATCCCGTCCGTGTCCCCGGCCTGGAAAACCTTGAAGGTCTTTTCGTCATTCAGCGGAACATTCTCCACATCCACAACTATATTCTCAACCTTTTTGACTTCGTCCAGGATCTTCTTAATGATGGTAAGGGTCTTTAAACCCAAAATATCCATCTTCAGCAAACCCACCTCTTCCACTTCGTCTTTCTCGAACTGTGTGACGATATCGTCCTTGGTTTTGTAAAGGGGCATGAATTCCGTGAGCCGCTTCGGGGCGATTACCACACCCGCCGCATGCATGGACGTATGGCGAATGGTATTTTCCAATTTCAATGCGAAATCGATCAGTTTCTTGGTCTCCGGGACGTGCTTGATCTCCTTTTGAAGTTCCGAATTATCGGCGATTTCGTGGGCCAATTCCACTTTCGGGCCTTCCGGGATCATCTTGGCCAGCCGGTTGACATCTCCCAGGGGAATCTCCAGCACACGGCCGATATCCCGGATGGCCATCTTGGCTTTCATCTTTCCGAACGTGACGATCTGGGCCGTGCTGTCTTCACCGTACTTTTGACGGATGTACCGAATGACTTCGTCCCGCTGATCCCCGTCGAAATCGATATCGATATCCGGCATGGAGATACGTTCCGGGTTCAGGAACCGCTCGAAGATGAGATCGTATTCCAGCGGGTCGATGGTGGTGATCTCCATCACATAGGCCACGAGACTGCCCACCACGGACCCCCTGCCCGGACCCACGGGAATCCCGTGCTCCCGGGCATACCGGATGATGTCCCATACGATCAAAAAATAACCGGGAAACCCCATCTCGCGGACTTTCTCGATCTCGTAGTCCAACCGCTTTTCATACTCTTCAATAGGGTATTTCTTACCCGTTAACGCCGGTCTCAGACGAGCGAAACCCTTGCGGCATATATTCTCGAAGTGATCGTCGATGGTCGTTTCTTCAGGGACTTTAAACTCCGGGAGGAAATAGGTGCCCAACTGGAAATCGAAATTACACTTGGCCGCGATGTCCATGGTGACGTCGAGTGCGTGGGGTATGTCGCTAAATAATTGCCGCATCTCTTCGGAAGACTTGAAATACATCTCCTCGGTCTCTTTTTTCATGGGCCGGTCCGGGTTGGACAATACATTGTTGGTCTGTAAACAGATCAGGATGTCCCGGACATCGGCATCATCACGGTTGAGGTAATGCACGTCGTTGGTTGCCACCAACGGGATGCTCAGGTCTTTGGACAAATCCAGCAACCTGGGGTAAACTTCGTTTTGGGGGCCAAGGTCATGGTTCTGGACCTCGATGTAAAAATCGTCTTTAAAAAGTTCCCTGTACCACAACGCGGCCTCTCGGGCCTGGTCTTCCCGCCCCTGCAAAATTTTACGGGGAACTTCACCCTGGATACAGGCGGAAAGCACCACCAACCCGTCTTTGTATTTTTGAAGGATTTCTTTGTCTACCCGCGGCTTCCGGTAGAACCCCTCGGTAAACGAACTGCTGATCAACTCACAAAGGTTCCGGTACCCGACCTGGTTTTTTACCAGTACCACCAGGTGATGGTAGTTTTCCTCGTTGTTTTTTTTATCCGGTTTATGGAACCGCGACTCCGGCGCCACGTAAAGCTCGGAACCGATGATCGGTTTGATCTTGTGTTTCCGGGCCTCTTTATAGAAATTTACCGCCCCCAGAATGTTCCCGTGATCCGTAAGCGCAATGGCAGGCATGTTATACTCGACGGCTCTCTTCACAAGGTCGCTCACCTTAAGCGACGAATCCAACAAACTGAACTGCGAATGAAGATGCAAGTGGATGTAGCTTTTCATTCCCATTCGATCGTGCCGGGGGGTTTGGATGTTAGATCGTAAACCACCCGGTTGATTCCTTTGACTTCATTGACAATCCGGTTGGCAACTCTTTTCAAAAATTCAGGGGGCGCGGCATACCAATCCGCCGTCATCCCGTCCACACTTTCCACCAACCGTACCGCCGCCACGTTTTCATAGGTCCTCAAATCACCCATGACACCGACACTCTTTACGGGCAAAAGCACCACGAAAGACTGCCAGACCTCATCGTAAATGTTAAAATTGTGCAATTCCTCGAACAATATCGCGTCCGCTTCCCGAAGCACCCTGAGCCGGTCCTCCGAAACCGCTCCGATTACCCGTACCGCCAACCCGGGACCGGGAAACGGATGACGCATCACGAACTTCTCATCCAATCCCAATTCCCGCCCGATCACCCGGACCTCGTCCTTGAACAATTCACGGAACGGCTCCACCAATTGCCATTTCATCTTTTTCGGCAAGCCGCCCACATTGTGATGGCTCTTGATCGTTACCGACGGGCCATTCACCGATACCGACTCGATCACATCCGGGTACAACGTCCCCTGCGCAAAAAATTCGACCTTACCCGTCGTTTCCTGCACCGTCTTGAATACCTCGATAAAAGTTTTACCGATGATCTTCCGCTTTCGCTCCGGGGAACGGACATTCTTCAAATTGGCCAGGAACTGCGCCGACGCATCGATGCCGGTAACATTCAATTTCAACTCATCCCGGAACCGGATCATCAAATCCCTGTACTCGTTTTTTCTCAGGAGACCGTTATCGATAAACACCGGCACCAGTTGATTCCCCACCGCTTTTTTTAACAATAATGCCAACACCGTCGAATCCACACCCCCGCTCAACCCCAGGATGACTTTTTCTTTTCCCACTTTTTCCCGGATTTGCGCCGTAGCCGTCCGGACAAAATCTCCCATATTCCATTCCGGCTTCAAACCCGCGATCTTAAATAAAAAATTTCCCAGGACCTTCTTGCCCTCCGGTGTGTGAACCACCTCCGGGTGGAACTGGACACCGAAAATTTTTCGTTTCTCCGACTCGATCACCGCCACGTCGCAATTACCCGTTTTCGCCGTTACCACGAAGTCTTCCGGTAAACTGTTGATCTTGTCCCCATGGCTCATCCAGACATTGGAACCATTCTCCACCTCTGCCAGGAGTTTACTTTTTTTTATGATTTCCAGGTTGGCCAGCCCGTACTCCCTTCCCCCCGCGGGTTCCACTTTCATTTGTGAATGAAAAGCGATCAACTGTAAGCCGTAACATATCCCCAGCAGCGGTATCCCCGAATCCAGGATATCCCGGTGGACGCGGGGGGCATTCGGATCATAAACGCTGGAAGGGCCTCCCGAAAGGATTACCGCACCGGGAGAAAGGGATTTTAGCTTATCGATACCGATAGTATAAGGTACAATTTCGGAATAGACGTGCAGTTCCCGCACCCGGCGGGCAATGAGCCTGGTATACTGCGAACCGAAGTCTAAAATTAAAACGGTGTTTTTGTTCTCCATTTATAGATTTTACCAGAATGCACCCACCATGGCAAGGACAGGGACGAGGATTTTTTTTTTGGAGTTTATTTGAGTTTTAAGAGACCGGAGGTGATCATGCCGAAAATAATCCGGGAAGTATCGTAGATATTGATTCCCGCGGAGTTTGAAATATCGGCGATACTCTGCTTCCCGTCGATCTTGGAAATGACCAGCCATTCCAACGTGGAAAGGGAAATCTTTCGCCGTTCTTTCCGGTCGATATCGCTGAATTCCGGGACCGCATCGATAGAACCGATCTTTCGTCGCAGCAGTTTCCATTCATCGATGCGGCGGGCCGCTTCCATCAGGAGGGATGTAACGGAACGGGTAATCGTCGTTTCCGCCGGGTAGTCCCCTTCCACGAATACAAATTCGCCTTTTCCCCAGGAGATCAGCGTGAATACCGCATCTTCCCCGATAAAATTATCCACTTCCGCATGGACGATTTCGCCCCGTTTTATAACGATATAGCCCTTCTTATCATCAGCCTTGGTTAGCTCGAACCGGCCGCTCTGCCGGGAATTGGAAACCAACTGCATAATGTCGGCAAGGTTAATAGATTCTAACGATCCTTTTAAACTCATAACACTCCGATTTGCTCTTGAAAATGAATCTTAATTGTATATAGTAAAGAATTTACAACTTTTTGTCAAGATTTTTCTTCAATAAAACACGCCCAAGACTGGAAATTACGCCCGGAGGGAGTCGAACCCCCAACGCGCAGATTCGAAGTCTACCGCTCTATCCATTGAGCTACGGGCGCATCCGTTTCAGTCTTTTTTTTTATGGATTCTCATTATACTATCTTTTCCCCTTTTAATCAAGAACCAAAATATGACGGCCGCGCCGTCGCCCGGAGACGATTAAATTTTAGCCACAAAGACACTAAAGCACAAAGCCCCCCGGCGGGGGGAACCTATAAGTTTTTACCTTCGTGCCTTTGTGCCTTCGTGGCTAAGATTTCATAACAGGAGTCAGGCGAGTTACTCATCGACAACACCCACGAACAAATAAAAATTACCTATTGATAAATTCTTCATAATTGATTAAAATAGGGGTATTATGGAAAACAAAGAAATTAAAGATGTCAGCGAATTTTTTTCAAAAGAGCACCCGGAACTCACGCCCCAACAAAAGTGGGACCGGATTTTCGAGGGCTGGATCAATAAAATCGATGAAAAGAAATTAATGCCCAGCCTCTTCGAACTTAAAACATGGTTCGAGGCAATGGAAGAATTCTTCTCTTCCACCTACCTGGAAAACCTGGTCTTCAAATACCAGACCACCAATACCAGGGATTACGAATTCTACTTCGTCACCTTTAACCACGTGGCAAGTAAGATCATCGGCCATCTCAAAGACCTCGACTTTGAAAAAGACCGGTATCTCCTGAATTTCGAAGAATTCATCGTGGAAAAAATATTCGAGGATTTCGCCTCCGTTACCAAGCGCTTCCCCTACCTGAAAGATATCTTCTCCCCCTCATCCTGGTTCTACAGTCTCAGGATATTCCTCCAAAACCTCCGGACCCTGGCCTTCGAGCTCACGAAAAACAACGCCGTCTCACAAAAAGCCTTTTTCTCCCTGAGAAAACTCTACCGGAAAGAACTGATGAGCAACTCGATCATCGTCTCTCTCTTAAAAGGAAATTTTATCCCCAAAATGGACAAGATTTACCAGCAGGATATCTGCGATATTATCGCCGACCGGGAAGAAAAAAAATTGAAACGGGAGATCGGTATTTTCTTTATTTTCGCCTTCCGTATCATGAAACTCAATAACTTCATCGAACAGAACCTCAACATCAGCCGGAACATCAGCCTCACCATCCCCCTGATCCTCCTGTTAAAAAAACAGATCGAGAATATCTTTTCGTTTTATGATACCATCTTGCAGCAGACGTTGAAGAACAATTTCCAGGAGGAAAAAACGTTGAAAAAGATCGATAAGATATTCAACGACCTTCACCTCGAGTACCAGAAGATCTTCGAGGGCGAATTCCCCTACTATTTCGATACCGAGAACGAAAAATTAAGCCGGCGGAAACTGCTGAAAAACATTACCATTATATCCGATTTTGCCATCCAGGACCTCATCGAGAGCATTGCCAAGCTTTTCAAGCCGGAAATTTCCGGAAACACTATCTTCGAAAACTATACATCGCGATCCGAAAAGTCGTCGGAAGTCAAAAAAAAGCTGGCCAAACTTCACAGCAAGATCAATAATTATTTCGCCGAAAAAGAGGATATCACACCTTCCGATATATTCTTCGACATCAACCAGTTTATTGAAAGCGATTTGAATTACCTCCTGTTCAAAGATTGGAACGAATTCCTGAATCACTACAAC
>Ga0210365_11249850_pt1 | contig 10272 bp, 5 predicted proteins | sample S637metaT_FD_159655 | JGI IMG/M metagenome (GOLD analysis project Ga0210365, IMG submission 159655) | Metatranscriptome of estuarine sediment microbial communities from the Columbia River estuary, Washington, United States - S.637... | ecosystem: Environmental > Aquatic > Marine > Intertidal...
ATCTGTGCCCTCGGGTTGATCGGGACGGTTACCGGTTCGCCGGGGCAAAAGGTGATCGCAAACAACGACCGGGTGATCGAACTGGCGGACTCACCGGCCCGCATCATGCTTCAAGGAAACGGGACCTATCGCGTCAGTCTGGATGGGAAACATTTCTCACGGGAACTTCCCCTGCGGACCCAAATCCGGCTGCGCCACCTGGTTTTCGATCCGTTGGTGAATCCGCCCTTGCAGGCTGCCGTCACCAAAGCACAGCCGGGAGTCAAGCTTTACATCGTGCAGTGCCTGACCCAGGCCATCGTGCCTTTCCAGGAAAAGATCGCCGGGGCCGGTGGGGAGATTTGCGGTACGCTGCCGGATAACACCCTCATCGTGGCAATGTCCGGGGACATTGCCGGAACGGTTCGGGACATGCCCTTTGTGCGCTGGGTGGGACTCTATCACGCCGACTTCAAGCTGGAGCAGGGGCCGGATATTGCCACTCCCGCGGGAGAGAGCAAAATCCATTACTCTATCTGGTTGACAAAGAAAAACAAGAAAGATGAAGTGGCGGCTTTCATTACCGACATCGGCGGCGACGTCGTGTTAAAAACAAAAGGCCGCCGGATGGAAGCCAAACTGGATCAAAGTCAACTCTACCAGGTGGCGGACCACGCCGCGGTGCTCTTTATCGACCGTTGGACCCCGAAAGAAGAAGATATGGATATCGCCCGGGAAATCAGCGGGGGCAACTACCTGGAAACGATCCAGGGGTATACCGGCCAGGGTGTGCGGGCCGAGGTCTGTGACGGCGGTTTGCGTACCACCCACGCGGACTTCCAGGCCAACCCGCCCCTTATCCACGGCGGTAACAGTACCAGTACCAGCCACGGGACATCGGTTTACGGTATCGTGTTCGGCGACGGCACGGCCGATTTCAAAGGCCGCGGCATGATCCCGGATGCGGAACAACCGATCTTCGCCTGTTACAACTGTTTCACCGACAGGTACGCCCATACCCAGGAGTTGGTGAATCCCGCCGGCCCCTACCGTGCCGTCTTTCAAACCAACAGTTGGGGCGACACCCGCACCTTCTTCTACACCACTATCTCCGCCGAGATGGATGAGATCATTTTCGATCTCGATTTCGTGATCACCCAGTCTCAGAGTAACGCCGGGAACCAGGATTCACGTCCCCAGGCCTGGGCCAAGAACATCGTTTCCGTGGGCGGTTTCAGGCACTACGACACCCTCGGCATGTCCGACGACTGCTGGTGTACCAGCGCCAGTATCGGTCCCGCCGACGACGGACGTATCAAGCCGGACATCTGGCATTTTTACGACTATACCTGGTCCCCCTATTACTCCAGCGACACCGCCTACTCGAATTTCGGGGGCACCAGTGGTGCAACCCCTATTACCGCCGGTTATGTGGGATTGATCTTCCAGATGTGGGCAGACGGTGTGTTCGACGGCGGTCCGGGACAGAACCGGGACGTGTTCAACAGCCGTCCCCACTTTACCACGGCAAAAGCACTGCTCATCCATTCCGCCTATCAATACCCCTTCACCGGCACCACCCACGACAAGACCCGGATGCACCAGGGATGGGGACTGCCCGATGTACAAAACCTCTACGATACCGCCGAGGCCCATAACTGGGGTTTCCCCGTGCTGATCGATGAGAGTGCGGTAATCGCCCCGCTGGACGTTCATACCTATAACGTCGATTTCGACGGGACCCAACCCCTAAAGGCCACCCTGGTCTACGCCGATCCCCCGGGCGTTCCCGGCGCGGCGGTCCATCGCATCAACGACCTGTCGTTGAAAGTAACCGCCCCCAACGGCACCACCTATTACTGGGGCAACAACGGCCTGGACGTGGGTGTATGGTCCACGTCCGGCGGCAGTTCCAACACCCTCGACACGGTGGAAAACGTGTTTATCCAGACCCCGGCGGCGGGAACCTGGACCATCCAGGTATATGCCGACGAAGTGGTACAGGACGGTCATGTGGAAACCGGCGCCATGGATGCCGACTATGCCCTGATCGTTTCCGGCGGCGCCAGTGGGCCGCCCCCCACTCCCCCGGCGGCACCCTCCGGTCTAACCGCCAATGCACCGGCCTGCGATCAAATCGACCTGAACTGGGTGGACAATTCCACCAATGAGACGTCTTTCAAAATCGAAAGGGGACCCGACGGTATCAACTTCTCTCAAATCGACACCGTGGGTGCCGATGTTACCTCTTACAGCGACACCACGGTCGCGGAAAGCACTACCTATTATTACCGGGTAAGGGCGTCCAATTCCGGCGGTGATTCCGGTTATTCCAATATCGCCAACGCGACGACCCCCGCATGTCCCTCCGTACCACCCGCCGCCCCCTCCAACCTGAACCTCAAGGGTAAAAGAGGATCGGTCGAAATGAGTTGGACCGATAATTCCACAGATGAAGACGGTTTCAGGATTTACAGGGGCCTCAGCGCCGGAAGCCTGTCGCTGGCGGCCACGGTGGGTCCCGATACCACCTCGTACATCGATAACGGACTGGCGAACAAAACCACTTATTATTACAAGGTATGTTCCTTCAACGCCAACGGTGAGAGCTGTACCGCCGTGGCTTCGGTCACCACAAAATAACCGTCGGCACCGGGTTTAACCGGTATCTTTAACCATGGGGAACAGGGAACGACACATTCCCTGTTCCTCTTTTTTTCCTGCTCCATCCCGGGGTAAAATCACAAATACCGTAAACTTTTTTCTACTCCGTCAACCTTCATAATAGTATTCTTTTCTTTACGGAAGCCCTCACGCAAAATAACGGCGAATTGACCGTGCTGTTTGTTGTTAGGGTTTCAATTACCTCCTCTTGCGTTGATTGTTCCCGGTGACGGTTTTCTCCTGTTTTTGAAATTGGCATGAAACATGTTATGGAAAACGCTGAGGAAACGAAGCACCCTCAGTTCTTTGTTGGATCGTATGTGGTCAAAACCACCGGTCATAAGAAGGTGATTTATTAATAGACAGCGTTATCCAAATTAAAAATAGGAGGATTGTATGAAAGTTTTACGGAAGTCTAGTTATGTATTGTTTGGAGTGTCGTTGGTATTCCTGTTGACGGTTTTCGTCCAGGTCAATTCCAATGAAGCCGTTAAGGGGCCCCAATTTGTGCAGGCCAACCCCGATCCCGCCGATGTCGTTCTCCCCGACGGGACAGTACTGAGCGTGGTTTTAACCGGTGACGAGGTTCTGAACTACACCCGCACCGTGGACGGTTACACCCTGTTCCGCGGTGATGACGGGTTTTATTATTATGCGGAACTTTCGGATGTCGGGGACCTGGTAATGTCTTCCATCAAGGCAGCGAATCCCGCCAACCGGTCAAAAAGGGAACGAATGTTCCTGGGAAAGATCGAGGCGCGGTTGGGGTATAGTGAAAATCAAAAATTGGAGAAGAAGGCCCAATGGCAGAAGAACACGGTCCCCGAAGGCATTTCCGGGGCGAAATTCGGACCCATCGACGATGCGTTCCCCACCACCGGCAACCGGAACATGCTGGTATTATTGGGTGAATTTTCCGATTGGACCTTTGTCAAAAGCAGCTCCGACTTCGATAACATCATGAACGTGGGGTCCGCCAGCTTTAAGGCCTACTACCAGGACAATTCCTACGGAGCGTTGAACATTACCACCACCATCGCGGGGCCCTACCAGATCGACATGACCATGGCGGCCGCGGATGCCAATATCCGGAGCTATGTCAGGGCATTGGTGGATGCCGCCGAAGCCGACGGTATTAATTTTGCCGACTACGACAACGACAACAACGGTGAAATGGACGCCCTTTATGTGATTCATGCCGGGTACGGTGAAGAGTATTCCGGGGCACCCACGTACTACATCTGGTCCCATTCATGGAGCCTGAGCACGTACGCCAGGACTTATGACGGCGTCTATATCAACGATTATGCCACGTCCCCCGAGCTGCGCGGTCTCTCCGGGACCACTATTACCGCCATCGGTGTTATTACCCATGAAATGGGTCATAACCTGGGCGCACCGGATTATTACGATACCGACGGAACCGGCAGCGGCGGCTCGGCCTGGGACCTCAGGTATTGGGACGTCATGGCCAGCGGTTCATGGAATAACAACGGCGATACGCCGGCACAGCACAATATGTATACCAAGTGGAAGTTCGGATGGTCAAACCCGACGGTGATTAGCAGCGCGGCCACGGGACTAAGTTTAAGGAATACCTCGGATTACAACGAAGCGTATCGAGTCAATACCACCACCACGAACGAGTTTTTTATATTGGAAAACCGCCAGTTGACCGGTTGGGATTCCGCACTCCGGGGTCACGGCATGTTGGTTTTCCATGTGGACGGTAATTTTATCGACGGGCTGAGTTCCAATACGGTGAATGCCAATCCCAGCCACCAGGGTATGGACCTCGAAGAAGCCGATAATCTCAGGACCAGCTCGGATTATACCGGTGATCCTTTCCCCGGTGCATCGAACAATACGTCGTTTACCGATACCACGACCCCCAACTCCAAATCCTGGGCCAATGCCAATACCAATAAACCGGTAACCAATATTTCCGAAGGCAGCGGAATCATCACCTTCGACTTTATGCAGGGCAGCGGTCCTTCGGCACCGGCCGCACCCTCCGACTTAACCGCCAGCGCCGGGAAAACCACGATGTCGCTAAGCTGGACGGATAATGCCGACAATGAAGACGGGTTCAAGGTTTACAGGGGTACAAGCGCTTCCAATCTCTCCCTGATCGCGACGATCGGCGCAAATTCGACTTCTTACCCGGATTCGGGGCTGTCCCGTAGAACGACCTACTACTATAAGGTCTGTGCCTACAACACCTATGGTGAAAGCTGTTCGGCGACGATCTCGAAAAAGACAAGGTAAAATAAAGATTAAATAAGCAATCCAACGAAGGGGAACAGGGTATGCCCTGTTCCCCTTTTTTTTACATATTTGACATCGATTCTCCATTGTTTTAAAATGAATTCGGATTTAATTTAAACAACTGAATTATTAGATAGAGGAGGTCGTAAATGTTAAGGTCAAAAAGAGCCGGGCTTTTTTATTATTTTACCCTTTCGGTTGTTTTATCCTTCTTCCTTGTACAGGGAAATGAACGGCTGCGGGCCGGGGATGAAACCGGCACCCTGGAAAATCTTTTAACTGCTTATAATGATGAAAGCAATACCTACAATCTCTACCGGGCTTTCTCTCAAAAAGCAGAAGAGGAAGGCGCCCTTCAGGCCGCCTATTTATTCCGGGCAATTTTGCGTTCCATCCGGGTCCAGGTGGACAATCATGCGGAAGCCGTAAAAAAAATGAACGGGACCCCCAAAAGCGATCCGGAAACACCCGGGGTAGGATCGACGGCCGAAAATCTCAAAACAGCGCTCAAAAAAGAATCCGCCAAATTTAATGATCTCTACCCCGCTTTTATCACCACGGCGAGGCGGGAACGGAACAGGACAGCCATCAGGACCTTTAATTTTGCAAAATCAGCGGCGGCGGGCCATATTACATTCTTAACAGATGCGTTATCCGACCCGGAAGCCTGGGAAAAAAAGGATAGAACTTTCCACGTCTGCGTTGTTTGCGGTAATTTGGTTACCGGGCTAAACTTTGATGAATGCCCGATTTGCTTTAACCCGTTGGACAAATATGTGCAGGTGAAGTAACCGGACGTTTAAATTTTCGAGGAGGTAAACTTTAATGATCAAACTACCCGCTATTCCCCAATGGGATGCCCTTCATCCCCTTGTCGTTCATTTCCCGGTTGCACTGCTTCTGACGGTCCCCGTTTTTATCGTTATCGGATTAATTTGGAAAAAACATCGAGACTGTTTTTTTCTATGTTCACTTTTCCTGTTGATCCTGGGCACCGTCGCTGTTTTTGTCGCGGTGTCAACGGGTGAGGAGGCAGGGGAACTCGTAGAAAGGAGTGCGGCAATATCACCGGTATTAAAAGAACACAGCGAACTGGCCGAAACCACCCGGACCGTTTTTTCAATCCTTACGTTGGTTTATGCCGGGGTACTGTTTCTCCCTTCTATTTTGAAGAAAGAGTTAAAACCGGTTTTGAAGTTCACTGCGATCGTTGTTTTTTTGATCGTCTACCTGGTCTGCGCCCTTATTCTTGCAAATACCGCGGCTCACGGCGGCCGGTTGGTTCACGAATTCGGTGTTCATTCCCTGCTGTAGCGCGTCTTCTTTTCTCCTTTAGAATTCCCTGAAAATATTGAACCCGAAGCGGAAATGGCCTTTGCCCAGGAGGAGATCACCGCCACTTATATACCGGTTGACGGTTATCCCGGCGGAGTTCAGTGCGAAGACCTGGAACAGGTGTTTTCCTATCTTATACTCGAACCCCAGTCCCCATCCGTTGGCGCTGGCTTTATAACCGGAAAGAACCGGCAGCCATTCGCCGATCACCGAAAAATTACGCATCAAATCGATCCTTATGCCGGTCCCCAGGGTGAACGTCCCTTCCGGATCGGGTTCAAAGTGATCGACATTGGACGAATACCCGGGAACCGCCAATAATGCTATCTTTCGAGAAAGGGGATACGCAAGGCAAAGTTGAAAATTGAATTTCAGGTTGTCCGAATCGAAGGCCGATTCACCGGGGAAGGTCTCGGTTACCCAGCTTCCACCGGCGTGAAGGGCAATGGAAAGGGGAAAAGTGGACGTCCCCGGGGGAGTACGGATTCGCCATTTCAGCATAAGCTCAAATTCCTGGAGTAAATTGCTTCGGCCGACGGTTATGTCCAGGCTGCGGGAAATTCCATAACCCAGGCCGAGGAAAATGACGGCCGGACCGTCAAAGCCGAAAAAGGAATCATATCCATCTTGTACTGAATTGATAAACCGGTGGGAAATCCTGAAAAGGAAATGCCCCCCGGGAATGACCGTGGGGGTGGACAGGTTGATCAAACGGGTCCCCCGGAAAGCGTTTTTCGCCGGTTTTTTCGCCAATTCCAGGCGCTGCCCGCTTTCTTCACCGGGAGTTCCTTTCAAACTCACGATCCACTCTTCAATGGAGTTTATATCTTCTTCGCTTAAGGGTTCTCCTTTTAACGGCATACGTTTACCGACAATGTCGCTGTCACCTTTAATTTTTTTTAAAAGATAGCTCATCCGGGGATTGGCGGTGTCGACAATTTTCAGGTCGATCTTTTGCATACTGGTTACATTAACGGTGGAGGATATGATGTTCCCGGGTCCCAGGTTTAATTCCTGGGCAGGCATTAAACCGCTGTGACAGCGAATACATTTACTTTGAAAAATGTCTTCGACTTTTTCCAATTGAGGGCTCGAACCCGGTGCAATCCCGGTATCCGGATATGCGTAAGATATACCGCTGAAAAGGAAACAAATAAAAACAAGTAAACACATCAATCGATGTTTCATTTTATTCTCCTTTATAAACATTAGTTCTTGTTCCCTCCGTACTTTTCATGTACTTATTTTACATTCCGGGATTAAAATGTCAAGTGAAATCGTTCAAAAAAAATCCCGGGGTACCGGGGGACCGAGAATGACGAGCAGCTTGTCCCGGACCTTACAGGTAGGATCCAGCCGCCTGCCGGCTTGCAAGAAGCACCTGTTCTATATTATAATAACAAATACCAGGAGGATATAATGATCTCAAAGGAAGCCGCGGCAATCGCCTCACAGTGCCGCCACTATGCAATGTGTAAAATCGATTTTCTCGGTACCGGTATTTGTCGCCCCGGTGCCGAAAATCACTACGTCAGCTACTATCCCCAGGGCAGGATGGACCTCTACGCCGCCCTGGCCGATAACCGGGTCCCCATGACGGAACGGCTGGTGGATATCGCCGACACCTGTAATCTGTGCGGGATTTGCGACAAACAATGTCATTTTGTCACCGAACTGCGCCCCATGAAAGTAATGAAAGCACTCAAAGAGTACGTCGAGACAAAACGGAAGGAAAACATCCGCGTGGTAAAAATTGAAGACGACGAGGTGCTTAAACAATTCAAAAACGTTGTGGGCCGGAGACATGCCACCAATGATCCCGCCGTCCTTGTAACCTATGCCAACGATCCCTGCCCGGTATCAAGGGAAAAAATGCCGAAATACGTGGTCATGCCCGAAACGAAAGAAGAGGTGAAGGAGATCGTCTCTATCTGCCGCCGCCATGAACTCCCCTTCGCCGTCAGGGGAAACGGGAGCAGTGTGATCGGGATTGTTATGAGCGAAGGTGTGGTTATGGACATGAACCGGATGAAGCGGATTTCCATGGACAACGATAATTGGCGCGTGGATATAGGTGCCGGGGTTACCGCTTTCGACCTGCAAAAAGAAGTTCACATGCACGGGTTCCGCGTAAACTCGGCCGAACCTTCCGCGCTGGTATGCGCCAATATCATGTGTTCCGGGATATTGTCCACCTTCTCCAGTACGTACGGCACCGGGGCGGACAATTATGTGGATGCCGAATTTGTAAGCAATAACGGGGAACTGTTTAAACTCAACGATAAAAATGCACCCAATCTATTCGGCTTTGAAAAAAAAGGTTCCCCCTCCCCGGGAATCTGTACCGGCGCGTCCATCAAGCTTCATCCCACCACCGATGACGAAGAGGGAATCGCCGTCCCCTTTTTTTCCTTCGAAGAAGCGGCCGCCTTTTGCCGGGAACTGGGTATGCGAAGAATCGGTATTTCCATCGCCCTCCTGGGAGGTGAATATATTTCCACGTTCATGTCACCCACCGCCGGTTTGGCGGTGAAACTAAGAACACTTTTTGAAGAACATCTGGGAATCCGGTTCCTGGTCCTCGTGATCGGCGACAGATATGCCGTGGAGAGTATCAAAAAAATGGCCGGGGTCTCCATGGATAATAAATTATTACGGTTAATAATGCTGAGTCTTCCCCAATTAATAAAAAATCAGTGGATGGACCTGTTAACCCCCCTTGAAACCGATGGGCATTTGTACGAGATTTTTTGCAAACGTGAGATATACCCGTTATTGGAAACAATATTAACCCCCTCCCCGGAAAACATCGGTGCCGCGGTCCCCGAAGACTTGCGGGATTTTTATACCGGTTTGTATTCCCGGCCGGAAATGACCGATCCCGTCTGGGTCAATACTTTCAGGATCCTCAGCTCGCGGATGGGGCGGTTCAAACACGTGGTGGCCTTTATCGGGTATGTCCCCCTGGATAACGTCGAAGTGATCGCCACGATGAATGCCGAATTCAAACGGATCGGCGATAAATTCGATGTAAAAAACGATTACGGTTTCCTGACCCCGTTGGACCTGGGAAAAAGGGCCATCCTGGAATACGACTACTACATCGATCATACCGATCCCGCCGAAATCCAACGGGTGCGGCAAGTGATGGCCGAGGCCATGGGAATGATCGAAAGGATGAGTAAGCGTACCGGGGGAATTCAATGGATCAACACCATCCTGTACCAGGGATTCTCCCGGAAAGAGCATTTTTTATATATGTAACATATCTGTAACAAAGAAAAACCATGAAAATTTCAAGACAGGCGCTGATCGAAAAGAGGAAGAATAAAGAGTGCGTGTTCCTTGTGACCGGGGGGACGGGTTTCATCGGCAGCCATACCGCCGTGGAGTTGTTAAAAAGAGGGTACCGGGTGGTGTTGTTATGCCGTCCCGGTAAGAATAAAACCGCAAGAGAACGGGTAAACGCGCTATTGGACTGGTTTCAAATGCAAGGGCGAAAGGAACTCTCGGGACTCGAGGTAGTGGAAGGTTTTTTAAACCGGCCGAACCTTGGGCTGGCGGATCGCCGGTACAATTACCTGTCGGAGACCGTGGATGAAATCGTTCACTGTGCCGCAGACACGGCATTTTTAGAGAAAAAAAGAGAGCAAGTGGAGACGGCCAATGTAAAAAGCCTGGAAAACCTGTGGGCCCTGGCAGCCGGGGCAAAGGGGAAATGTTACTATTTTCACCACGTCAGCACGGCTTATGTGGCCGGTAAACGAACGGGTTTTTGCGAAGAGGCACTGGTTGAAACAAAGGAGTTCCACAATGTATACGAGGAGACCAAGTACCGGGCCGAGAGATACGTATGGGAGGTTTTTCGCGGGGAAGGCATAAGGGTCAATATATTCCGGCCGTCCATCGTTTACGGGAGTTCGGAAACCGGGAGGAGTCTCCGCTTCAATGCACTCTACTACCCGATAAAAACGGCGTTATTTTTAAAAAACACGTACCGAAAAGATATAGAGGAAAGGGGTGGGG
>Ga0210365_11294611_pt1 | contig 10258 bp, 3 predicted proteins | sample S637metaT_FD_159655 | JGI IMG/M metagenome (GOLD analysis project Ga0210365, IMG submission 159655) | Metatranscriptome of estuarine sediment microbial communities from the Columbia River estuary, Washington, United States - S.637... | ecosystem: Environmental > Aquatic > Marine > Intertidal...
GTTTGAAAGCGGAAATAGATCTGATTATTATCATCGAATCAGGGACAGTCGATTCTGTAATTTCTTACGGAGCTAGTCTATGCCCAATCAGGCGCAACCGCCGGCAATACGTGAAAGCGCGCTAATGCGGCTGCGCCGGCAAATCGATATCGATAATCGCATGCTGGCCATGATCATCGCCCTGCTGACAATCTGGGTGACACTCAATATCATGACCGGTGGAATTTTTTTTACTGCCAGAAACATGTACAATTTGGCGGTGCAGTCGAGCGTCGTGGGGATTATGGCGACGGGCATGGTACTTGTGATTGTCAGCAGAAACATCGATTTATCTGTTGGATCGCTGCTTGGATTCACGGGGATGGTGATTGCCTATCTGCAAGTCCACGTGTTCCCCCTGGGTGCCGCCTGGAACTGGCCCTTAACGATCCTCTGTGGGCTGGCCCTTGGCGGGCTTTTGGGGGTGTGGCAAGGTTGGTGGATTTCATACCGTGGGATTCCTTCATTTGTTACCACGTTGGCAGGACTGTTGATGTTTCGCGGCGCAGCGTATCTGGTAACCGACGGCCGGACCGTGGCGCCCATGGACAAGACCTATCAAATCTTGGGGGGCGGCATCGACGGCTCCATTGGAGCGACATGGAGTTGGATATTGGCCGGCGTAGCCATCGCATGGATGCTGACCAACACCCTAATGGTCCGCAGAAGCTGCCTCAAATATGGGTTCAAAGTAAAACCGCTTTGGGTCCAGCTGCTTTTCCTGTTCATCGGCACGGCCCTGGTATGCGGGTTTGTTCTGGTAATGAACGCCTATTACAAACCCAGGACGGAGATTGCGCGCGGCATACCCGTCCCGGTACTGATCATGATCTGTGTGGTGGTGGGCATGAGTCTACTGGCCAGAATTACCCGATTCGGCCGATATGTGTTCGCCATTGGGGGCAATCCTGAAGCGGCTGAACTCGCGGGTATCGCTGTGAAAAAAATCACAACCCTCGTATTTATGGTCATGGGCATACTTTGCGCTGTTGCTGCGGTAATTACCACGGCGCGATTGAACGCCGGAGCGAATTCCATGGGTATGCTGGCCGAGCTCAACGTCATTGCCGCCGCCGTCATCGGCGGAACTTCGCTGGCGGGTGGTCAAGGCACAATCACCGGCGCTATTTTGGGCGCGGTAATCATGCAAAGTCTGGATAGCGGCATGGTTCTTTTGGGTATTTCCAGCGCCATGCGCCAGTTGGTTATCGGCGCTGTTCTGATCTTGGCCGTATGGTTTGACGTGGTTTACAACAAAAATAGGCCTTAGGGAGAAACGGCATGAGCCAAACGCCTCTAGTTGAGATGATGAATATCCACAAACGATTTGGCGGGGTTCATGCCGTTAACGGGGTAAACATCGATCTCTACCCCGGTGAGGTCGTCGGTGTTCTGGGCCACAATGGTGCCGGAAAAACCGTATTGATGAAGGCGCTTTCCGGAGCCATTCCTTGCGACGAGGGAGAGATTCGCATCAACGGTGAAAAAGTGCGCATCGAGTCTCCTCGTGATGCACGCAAATACGGGATTGAAACCATATACCAGACCCTGGCTCTGGCCGACAATCTGGATGCGTCCGAAAATCTGTTTTTAGGCCGGGAAATTATGACCGAATATGGGACACTGAACCATCGTGCGATGGAAAATGAAGCCCGCAAGGTCATTGCCCGGCTGAATCCCAATTTTAAAAACATCACCGATGCGGTTAAAAATATGTCCGGCGGTCAGCGGCAGTCCGTCGCTATCGCCAGAGCAATATACTTCAATGCCAAGATTCTAATCATGGACGAACCCACTGCGGCGCTCGGCCCCCAGGAAACAGCCATGGTCTCTGAGTTGATTAAACAGCTCAAAAGCGAGGGTATCGGTATCTTTCTAATCAGCCATGATCTGCATGACGTATTCGATCTGTCGGACCGTGTGTCGGTCATAAAGAACGGCAAATTGATCGGAAACCGGCGGACCAAAGACGTCACCAAAGACGAAGTCCTGGGTATGATTATCATGGGCAAGCTTCCGCAGGCAGGTTGACCGGATTCAAATTTACAAATCGAACCGCGGACTTTAACTGCCTCCTGTCTGCGGTAGCCTGAAGGAAGTTCGCCCAGAGAAATATTGTATTTCTGGCACGCCTGCTGCGCCAAAGCAACTATATTTATCCGCTGACCCGAAAGTATCGGGTTCTTTTTCTACCATATCATCCAGTCCGAATATAACCGCATGGCTACTAGTGGCAATGTCTTGACGGCACCACGGTTTAAAAAAGACCATTCAATATGCTCACCACTGTACCGTGGGCATAGCCGACTCCGGTCATAATACTCAGAATGCTATCGTACCCTTTATTCCATTCATTCTTCAGGAAGCTTGCCACTGTGAGGGCCGAAGCTTTAAACACAGTGAACATTTCTTTGGTCACCTCAGAAGAATTGAAGCCGGCGTATTTGAGTGCCTCCATCGCGGATGTATGCGACAAGTTACTAAATTCTTCTTTTAGCCTATTGGCTGCCGTGCTGGCCGGGTACTTCAAATCTTCCAGGGCTTTGGCCACGTATTTGGCAGCGTAGCCGGCATCTCTAAGCCGGCGAGTGATATCGGTAGAATTATTACCCCAACTATTTTTTAGAAATTCGGCTACGGTGGATGCTGTGGCATTGAAAGTGTCTTTCATCTCAGCGGCTACGTCATAGGAGTCGAAGCCACAGTGCTTTAAAGCCTCCATTACGGATTGATGACTCAGGGCGAAATTGTTTTTGAGCGCATTCGCTATTGCACCAATGAGATCCGTAGTCCCATCCCAGGCCAGCTTTAAGGCTCTAGCGATATCTTTATAACGACTGCTTCCCCAAACATTTTTCAGGGCCTGCGCGATTTCCATCATCGCGGTCAAAGAACTGCCCCAATAGGTTTTAGCGGCAACGGTGATTTCTTCCAGTTCATTGCTCCCAAATGCGTTTTTCAATGCGGTCAGCACTGATTGCAAATTAAAACCGGCCTTCAACAACCGGGACATAATTTTTTGTATCGGATTGGGCCAGCTGACCCAATGGTTTTGAAGTAAATTGACCAGATCACCCAAATAAGCACCTTTGTATAGGGTAAAAATAGCATCCGCAATCGCCTGGGAGTCGGTAAACCCCGCGGGCCTCAATACCTTCAGCACCTCCAGCATCCCGACGCCAAATTCGTCAAAAAGTGCTTTGATCACCACTGCCGCATCAGTAAATCTCTTGGATAATAGTTGAGCGGCTTCCTTTAATGGGGCGCCGAGTGATTTCAGAATGGAAACAATGGCAGGTGCGGACGGATCTTTTAAAGTAAAAATGCCGATTTGTAGGTTTTCCATCCAGGAATCAGGATCGTTGAGCATTTGCTCGAAAATGTCAAAAGCGTGGGCTTTGATTTCATTCAACATCCGAGCGGGCCAGTTGAGGCGGGCTGTTCCGATCGTTATGCTAAAATTGGGCACCCTCCAGGTGCGGCCGTTCCAGGCAAAATGCGCCTTCGTAATGTCTACTCGCCCATTGGTTGACTGAAACAGAAAAGAGAAGTCGCCGATAAAATTCGAATTGATCGTAAGAGTGTCCAGAAGTTTGGTTCCGGAGACCGGCTCATAGATCGGACCAACATTGCCGTTTATTATATAACTCAGCTGCGTGTCGCCTTGCAGAGCTAAATCACCCCCGCTTTTGTGCAAATTCAATTCAAGGCTATTTTTTTGGATGGTTCCTTTAATGGATAATCCACCGGATGCCAGCAAAGGTGCCAGACCCCCACCTTGCGAATTAAAATTGATGGTGGCATTGCTTAGCGCCGGTAATCCGGCGGGCAACCCAACGCTCGGGATAAAAAGATGGGCGGACAGGTCGGGAAAACCAACGGGGGACGGGAAAATACCGATTTGCGTTGCAGCCGACTGGATAGACAACCCAAACTGCTGGCCTAGGCGCAAACTGCCGCGAATATCCAGCACCAATCCGCCATCATTTTTGGCTTTGGATAGCAGGTCGGTATTGCGAAAATTGACGTTGTAATCATACCAAGGGGAATACCCGTACAAATGGGCGCTGACCCCGGAGCTCACTCCAAATACAGGTTCCAATGCTTTGGGTATCCGCAAGTTGTCAATCTGGACTGAAAGAGAAATTTTTGGCAACTCTTTGTTCAGATCCACGATCAAACTATTAAGGGCAGCGGTTTTATTGGGGGGTTTTTGCAATAAAGTCCTCAATTCGCTAAAGCGTTCCGCCACCGGTTTTGCCGGCTTCTTTCGGATGGTAAAATTCAAATCAGCACGTTCAACAAAAGCGCTCACCCATGAATTCGCCGGGATAGCTGATGAAATGGTAAAATGGCCTTCCGTGCCGTCGTCGGGCGGGGCCAATTCAATCGAAGCAGAACCAACGGGCACTCCCAATAGGGTCATTGGCTCGCCCGGTGTACCCAAAAATCCTTTCAGAAAAACCTCGCTTCGGGGGTACAGCTCCGGCACCTCAAACTTGTTTAGATTAAAATCCTGGCTGCGGACCTGCGCCAGCAGTCGGGGCAAATCCAGCGCGTGTTCAAAAGCCCCAGGGGGTGGATTGGGCGCGGGGATAAAAAAAGCCAGTTGCCCGGCAGACCGGGTGGTCAAAATGTATTCATTGATCAACTGCAGGGCTATCTGCACCCTTTGAAAAACAGAACCAACGAACAGTTGATTGAACAAATCGACAGGGGGAGCATCGAGTAAAATGATGGGCAACATCAACCTGCCCGATCCCAGTATTCCCCCGTGTGGAAAATAATCTTTGTGCAGCTCGAGCTTGCCTAGGTTCCTTCCGGCAAGTCCCGTCAATGCGTTTAGGTCCGCATTTGTTCCTTTCCAAAATATATTACCCAATTTATTATCATCCAGGGCGGCCATCAAAACCTCCATCCTGGAGGGATAATTACCCGGCCGGTCTTCCGGTCGCTTCCATTTGCTATCGGGATGAGCCGGGTGATCCTGTAAGCAGGGCAGTAACATCCGTGCTTCCGCATTCGCGAGTTTCAAACCCAGAGGAGCAATTTCGTAGTCGATGGTGGCCTGGGTGTTGTCAATCACATGCATGACCCCCTGGCGCAGAAAACCGGCCATTCCATCTGTGCCGAAATTAGCGGTCAGGCCGGCTGCGATCAAAGGTCTTGGCTCGGGCAATTCCGTCCGGACGGAGCAACTCATCCGGTCAATGGCGGGAAGAATATTGTAAAACGCTTTACTGAGAATTCCGCTGGGTGAAAATCGAAAATTGGCCTGAAAGGTCGTCTTGTCCGCCATGGCACTGACGCCTACCAATTCGCCGTCTAAAGGCAATCCAAATAATTTGGGCTGGGCGCTGCCGCAAAGCAATAGTTGCGGATGGTAGTTGTCCCAGCTGGCATCGAACAGTCCCAATAAGAAGTTCCTGACTTGCGCGGTAAAAGGTTGCTGCATCATTTGAGCAATAAAGGCCAGTCGCTGCTCGTCGCTCATATTTTGCAGCGTTTGAACAGGGTTGCGGGCATGGGTGTTAAACAGATCGATATCCACCTGCGCCATGGCGTCCACGATCTTGTTTGGTTCCAGGTTGTCGATCAAATCGACAAGCGTTGTGCCCAGGTTGGCAAAATCGACGCCGTATTTGTATGTCAGGCGCAGATAGCCCAAATCCAGCGGCCCCAGGGAAAACGCCAGGTCGCCGCAAAGCGCCGGGTCAGGCATGCCAAGTTCGTTGTTGAGGGTCAAAAAAGCCCGCAGCCTGCCGACGGGAATGCCCAGCAACAATACATTGCCGACAATGCCTGCCGACTGTACCGTCGGGCTGATGACCACCCCGCCTTCGACCGCCAAAAAAGAAGAAATGCCCGTGTAAGAAACAATGCCGGTTAATTTTACGGTCAGGTTGGGCGCGCGCAGGCCCTTATATGCTTCCCGCAAAATCACTTCGTAAACGCTGGTGCTGCCTGCCAGCGCCTTTGCCGCTGCCGCCAGAAACAACGCCTTCATCGGCCGGCGAATCATGGATTCGATCTGATCCGCTAAAAAGGGAAGCGTCGTCGTAAAAAGATCAACAACGCTATTGGACAATCGCGTAGCGATGGTTTCGGGTGTCATCGCCTGCAATTGAGCCGGTGCGATGCCTGCCTGCGCAAGCAAATCGTCTACCACCGATTTTTGCAGCGAGCTGAATTTCACAATGATGCGGTGAGGATACGCTTCGCTGTCCGGATGCGGCTCATACAGAATACCCACGGACGGTGGCGGACAAGGTTCATCCGGACAATGAAAGTCTAAATCCGCGTCTTCCGGAGGATTGGGTGCGCGGCCGGTTTCTTTTTGTTGACCCGGCTCCACATCGGGCGCCTCTTCGGGTTCAGGCCGCGGTTGACTTGCGATGCGTCCGGTAGTTTCATCAACGATGATGTAGTTTTTCAGATTATCGGGATCGGAATTGCCGCCGGTGTAAGATATGCCGCCTTTGGCGCCGGTCAGTAAAAAACCGCTGGCCCACAGGGGAATGCCACCCGGCCCCATTTGGGCCCCGAGGGCTGCTCCCAAAGGTGCCGGCAACCCATCAACGATGCCGAAAGCCGCCAGTGCTTCAATCCCGGTGCCGTTGAACTTGCCTTTCAGGTTGCCGGCCAGGACCAGGCTGTCCGGAATATCATTCAGACCGCCAATGCCCAGACCGCCCCCCAGAACGAAGGATCCCATTTCCAGCCCGTCGACCCTCAGCATGATGCTGTCTACACTGAAGCTGGGTATTCCGTTCTCATCAAAGGTTATCTCCAGGTCTTCCACGGCGCCACTGAGCACATCGCCGATATTCAGCTCGGCGTCGATGTTCGCGGTGGTGTATAAAGGATACAGTTTTTCAGGCAATTCCCTGGCAGGATCAAAGTGCAAGCGTATTTCTTTGACATTCAGCGGCAAATAATCTCCGGCCAAATCAATATTGCCGGTACCGCCGGTAATGCCGTCCAGATCGAAGCGAGGCAGGGGTTCGCCGTTAAAAATAAAACGGGCATTTTCCAGACCCCCTTTGGGGCCGTTAGGCAGGGTCAGCGTTCCCGACAGCACCATTTCAAAAGGATTGTCTGCGGTTGGTGCCAGCATATTCTCAACCGCAATTGCCTCGATCCTTCCGTTTTCAATTAAAAATCCATCAGCGCCGCCCAGGTGGAAATTGCCGATAAAAGCCAGGCTCAGATCGTAAATTTCTAGTTTTTCCAACCCCGGATGGAGTTTCATCTTCCCACCCGCTTCAATAGAGATGGTATCGCCGGCAGCATCGGTCAGCATGCCGACGGGCAGTGTCAATCGAACCGAGGCCATTATCTCTATTTCCAGTCCCGAACCGGTTTGGTATAGGGACAGTCCGGTACTGGTCGGCGTTTCTCCAATAATACTCAACACGAACCCGCCGCCCAGTTGAATGTCGGTATTGCCGATCAAATAAATAACGCCTTGCGGAATGCCCGCCAAGTTCCAAGAAAAATCGGCAAAACCAAAGTTTAACGTCTCCGTCTGCGAGACTGGAATGACGATCTGCCCATATGCGTCAACCAATTGCGGCAGGTCCACCGAAACCGGGCCGGAGAATGGAATTTCAACATCCGGCAGGAATAGTTGGGCCGTCTCAAAATAAATACCCGGTTTGGGCCGGGTGTTGAATTGTTCGGTAACCAACCCGATCTGGGCAGCGAGTAACGATCCCTTAAAAGCCAATCCGGTCCCCGCTTCAAATACCAAACGCAAAGGATAGTCTCCAATACCAATACTGGCCCTGCCCGGGGTGCCGGTGATATCGGCAAAAAAGATTTCGGGCAGCAACAGATCGCCGGAGGTTAATTCAAATTCGAAACCCGTGGTCTGAAATCGAAGCATGCTTTGGACGGCAGTGATCACGAGGTGAAATTGTTCCGGCTGGGGTGAAGCGGAAATCGCTTCCTTGGGAAACAGTCCTGCCACGCCATCTAAAACCTTCACGTACCCCGAAGGATTCAGCACCCCCCCATTTGTTTGGGTCCAAACGGACAATTCCAGATCCAGGTTAAAAAAGTAAACCTGATCCAGAATCGGCAGCCGGTCGATATCCAGGGTGCTTCGTATGTTAATGTCGGTCGGGTCTGCGAGATTCGGAAACAGAAACTCCAGGCTGACCGCGATGGCGGCATCCGTTTGCGATAATGAAAAACCGCCGCTAATGCCTGCTTTGAAGGCTGGAATAGCGCCATCGTAGCTCAGCCAGATGCCGGCATTGGTCAGGATAATATTACCGGGCAGTTCCCAAGCCAGGTTTTCGGCCAGGCTGTAAGCATTGAAATTGTTGACTTGCCAAATGCCACCCGCGGTTCTTTCCAGGTCTAAAGTGCCGCTGACTTCCACCTCGGCACAGCCGGCGCCTTCGCGGGGTACTTTAAACAGGGCGGCCACACGGAAGCTGTATGCCCCGTCGGCACTGCCAACCATTTCCAATACCGGACGATCCGTCGCGATGGGATGAAGCCAAATACCATTGCCTAAATGAATTTCGGCGGAAGAACGAAAATGCACCTGTTCTTTGTCAAAAGCCAGGGCGACGGATATGCGGCCCGTGGTATCGGGCAACACCAGGGTACCGGACAAGCTGACGGCAAATGGGAAACTGTCCGGCACCGGCATGGGCAAAACAATGTTTTGGATGGCCAGCCGGGCATCCTGAATGGCCAGCCCGTCGGCCCCGCCGAAACGGAAATTTCCGCTGACCGCCATTTCATCAATGGTTAATTGGGGCCTTGCGCCGGCCGTCAAGACCAGCCGGCCCCTGGCACCGGCGCCGATGGCGTTTCCGGCGTCATCCACCAGCATATCCAGGGGAAACTCCACCCCCATCCCGCCGACAACCTCAAAGGTCAATTGCCCATCAGCATTTTCGTAAAGATACAGGCCGGGGCTGGTGAATTGGTCATCTGAGGCCAGGGCCGGCAGCAGGATTACTTTTACCCAGTCCTGGGCAAAGATAACGACACTGCCGTCCGGCCGCGCAAGGTTCGGCAGCCAGGAAAATCTCCATTTTTGTTGATCGATGGCAAATTGAGGGGATCCCGGCGCCGCGAGCTGGGCAACAATGGGAGGATCTTCATCTTGCGGAAAGGGCAGCCGATTTCCCCCAATCAAACCCAGGCCGGTGGCGTTCAAACTGACCGTCATGCCGTCCAGGCCGCGCTTGCCGACTGCCCGGTAAAGGTCCTGAACGAAGCGTTGAAAGAGAGACTGCACTTGCTCCAGAAAAGATTCCCAGGAGGTTATGGCCGTAAAATCAATTTGGTAAATCAAGGCGGCAAAGGGATTGGTATGGGGACTCAACAAGCCTTGCCAGTTGATCGTAGGCCGTTGCAGGGGAAAGCGAATCGGTTTTTGCGTGTCATCATTTCCCGGATAGATCACAGTTGCAGGACGAAGGACGATCAAACCGAATAGCTTTCCCAGGCTAAAGGCCAACGGCACGCGCTGATAGAGATAGCACAACACCAAGTGCTGGGCCAGGTCTTTGCCGAATTCTTTGGCATGTTCCAGGCTGACCGCATCCAGCGTATCGACCACCTCGATATCCATCAGGGTGGGAAATAAGTTTTCCAGCCTCTCGATGAAGATTTTAAACCGGTCGTGGGCATCCTGCACAATCGCCGCATCGTCGTCATGGTCCAAGGCCAGGAAGACGGCCCGGACGGTTTGCTCCAACAATTTAAAATCCTGCAGCAACCGACTGGTATCGACCCCGAAAACCGTATCGAAATCCCAGCCCAATTGGTGCAGAAATCGATACATGGCGACGGGGTTGCGGCCCGCAGCAAAGAGTGGGGCACTGAGATGGCCGAACTCCTGTAATAGGGCGCTAAAAAGTTTTTTGGAATATGGTGTGGACGGCATTCGACGAACCTATTGAAATTATTTGATAACGGGGTGACGTCCGGGCCTTCTCAAAATATGATCCGGCTGGGAGAAGAAACCACGGCTTAGGGTTCTTATCGGGATTTATTTGTGAATTTTCTCCATCTTTACGGATTCCCAAGGTCGGTACGGACTTTAATGACGGCAATATATTCACCGGGTAAATCGGGATCAGGTTTGCTGCCCGAAGGGACTTTGCCCTGGGCATCCAATGCCACGGTGTGTTTGCCGACACTGTGGCTTAGATTTCCGCCAATGGTGGTGAGCACATTATCTTCTTTGGCA
>Ga0210365_10209803_pt1 | contig 10241 bp, 9 predicted proteins | sample S637metaT_FD_159655 | JGI IMG/M metagenome (GOLD analysis project Ga0210365, IMG submission 159655) | Metatranscriptome of estuarine sediment microbial communities from the Columbia River estuary, Washington, United States - S.637... | ecosystem: Environmental > Aquatic > Marine > Intertidal...
GAAGGATACACCCTGGCTTTTCCTGAAAAAGTCAAGTTGGAAGGCGACTACCTCGTTATGCGAGCTTATCCCAAAGAGTTGGGCAAGGTCGCACTTGTCACTCTAGGGGGATGCGGTCATGAACCGGGGCTCAGCGGCTTTGTCGGCAAGGGATTGCTGGATGTCAGTGTCCCGGGGGAGATCTTTGCGGCACCGGGACCACAGAAATGTTTTGATGCGATTCAGCGGGCTGACCGAGGGGGCGGGGTATTGTTCATTGTACTCAATCATGCTGGAGATTTGCTGACCGCCAACATTACGATGGAAATGGTATTGAAAGAGGGTTTGAATGCCAAGATGATCCTTATTCATGAAGACATTGCTTCAGGTCCCCCTGAGAAGCCCGAGGAACGCAGAGGGCTTGTCGGCTTTTTACCCCTGATTAAAGTGGCCGGGGCGGCAGCTGAAGAAGGACGCACCCTTGAAGAAATCATTGTGATAGCAGAGAGAATGGGGCGATCCATGCGGACGCTGGCTGTTGCCTTTAATCCGGCCACCCATCCGGCCACCGGAGATGCCATGTTCGATCTTGGTGAAGACGAAATGAGTATCGGCATGGGGCAGCACGGTGAAGCCGGCACCGAACGGCTGCCAATGAAAAGCGCCGATGATACGACCGATCTCATGCTCCAAATGCTGCTCGATGACCTGGCAGTTAAGGCCGGTGAGGAACTTCTGATCATCGTCAACGGAGCCGGGGCCACAACGCTGATGGAACTGTTTATTGTCTTTCGCCGCATTCATCATGTTCTCAAGGATAAAAAAATCAAAATTGCCCGCAGCCTGATTGGTGAATATATTACCACCCAGGAACAGGCAGGCTTCCAAATATTAATTGCCAGAATGGATCGCGAATTGCTCAGACTCTGGGATTCTCCCAGTGATTCGCCGTATTTCATCAGCCGGTAGCAAATCAGGTTATAACAGCTTTATCAAAGGGCTACCGATTGGTATTACAGGGCCGATCTGCGCATGGATGTTGTTTTCAGATCACCTTTTCGATTGCTAAATATCCCCACATTGGCGACAATTTAAATTACCAACGCTCATTTTACATTTTCAATGGTTTTAAAAGGGGTCGGGCGGCTATTCCCCCGCTTATCAATCCGCTCCCCTGACTTTGACCCAACCCGATGCCTCAAAATCCGTTAAAAGTGACAGCTAAAAATTTGTTTTGGGAATAACATATGTTCTGACAAAATTCGAACAAATGCCTTGACATATGTTATTTATCTGTATATCAGATAAAGCAAATCGTCATCTAAGACATTTTGTATGGATGAGATTCCGAATTTAAAGTTCGTTGCTGAAAAACATTTAGAAAGGAGGTGTTGGACAAATACGGCGTCAGGGCGCCTGCTCAGCCGAAAAGTTTGGTTGCGGTTAAGATCGATAGCACAATTTTCAAGCCGAACGCCGTCGAGCAGGCTGTTGATGAAATCTAAAATGATAAGGGGGTTTAGATATGATAAAAACTTTGAAGCAAGCATTCGTTCTGATTATTTGTATAGGGATGTTGATACCCGCTGCCGCACTTGCGGATCGCGTCGATCTGAAAGGTGAAAAAATTACGATGTCAATTCTTGGTATCGCCGGCTGGTTTCCCAGCAAGCTTGGCGTGGACATGTCACCTGCCTTCGCCGATTACGCCAAAAATAAGTACGGCTATGACGTACAATTCACTTTTGAAGAGGCACCTTTTGAGACCCTTTTTCAAAAAGCCGCTGCAAGTTTGGCCACAAAATCAGATGATTATAATATCATCGTGAGTGACAGCCAATGGCTGGGCGGATTTGCGGCACCGGGTTGGATTGTCAAACTCAACGATATGATTGACAACAATCCCAACCTAAAAGCGATTGAGTACTACGATCAGATCGTCGTGGATACTTACATGTCCTATCCCCTCGGTTCGGACAATTATTGGGGGTTTCCTTTGGAAGGCGATACCATGGTGCTCTATGTGCGGCAGGACAAACTTCTCGATCCGAATGAAAGAAAAGCTTTTAAAGACAAGTATGACCTCGACATGCCCAAGACTTTTGAGGATTTTGAAGCCTTAACCTATCCGGATTTTGTCAAGATTTTGGAATTCTTCACACGACCGGAGCAGGACTTCTACGGTATTGCCCAGCACTATTCCAAAGTCTATGACTTTGTCTGTACTGCAGCGCATAACTATATCTGGTCCCGTGGCGGTAGGATATGGGACAATAAAACCGGACAGGTCTGGGGCATTTTGAACACGGAAGAGAATGCCAAATCATTGGCGGAATACAAAGCATCTTTGCAATATGCTCCTCCCGGGGCCGTCAACTATGGAAATTCCGAGGTGATGGAGGCCTGGAACGGCGGCAAAGTGTTTTGCGCGATTATGTGGGCAGCTGTCGGTCAATACATGATGGAACCCAAGGATGGTCAAGCCATGATCGTACCCCCGCCGGCCCATCTCCTGAACGGTGACGGAAAACCGAACAGGGTATACTCCATGGGGGGTCAGCCCTGGGTCATCAACGCGTTTAATGATAAACAAAAAATGCAGGTTGCCGAAGATTTCATGGAATGGTGGTACACGGAGGACGTTCAAATGGAATTTGCGCGGCGGGGCGGTAACCCGGTGATTAAGTCGGTGTTGAACAAGCCGGGATTTGAGGACATTAAACCCTGGTTTCGCGGCTATAAATGGATGCTGACAACGTCCAAGGGGAGAGATTTTTGGCACAATCCGATGTATGCGGTGATGATGGCAAAGCAGCAGGAGGCTTTTCACTCATACATTACTGGCCAGGTTAAAGATCCTAACGTTGCCTTAGATTATGCAGCCTATCATGTTCAAAAGATTCTTTATGACCATGGATCGACAAAGTTAAAGCCACCTGCAGAAGGAGCTAAAATCGAATTGAAGTAATCTATTTTGAATGGCGGAGAGGACGGCTGGTCCTCTCCGCCACAAAAGCAATTAGGAAAACATATGATGTCTGATTCCTCAATAGACAGAATGGTTCTTCAAAAATTTGCAACCACATCGGGCCGGGGATGGTTGAGCAGCCTGGAGAATCCAAAATACCTCCAGCATCTCCTGCTGGTCCCGGTTCTCATATTCTTCATCGTGTGGAATGTCATTCCACTATTTTGGTTGGCAGGAATGGGGTTTTATAAATATGTTCTGGTTACTGGTGAACCATTAAAATTTGTGGGGCTACATAATTTTATCGAGATATTCAACAGTTTTGAAATTTGGCATGCGCTTAGCAACACGTTTTTGTTTGTCATCATTGGGGCCGGCACTCAGACGATTCTTGGTATTATTTTGGGTTTCATTTTCTGGGATAGCAAAGGATTGCCAGGTAGAAGAATCGCGCTGACGCTTATCTTTACCCCCATGATCATGGCACCTTTGGCCAGCGGTTCATTTTTTAGAATCATTTATGACCCGATATTTGGTATTTTAAATTATTTTATCAAAAGCATTTTCGGCGTAACAATTGATTTCCTCGGGTCCAGCAGCTGGGCATTTCCATCTGTTCTTATCGTCGATACCTGGATGTGGACGCCGTTTATGATGCTCATGACGCTTGCCGCTTTGGGGTCTGTGCCCAAAGCGGAACTGGAGGCGGCAGAGGTTGAGAACCTCTCATGGTATCAGCGTCTCATCAATGTGGTTCTACCCCATGGGAAATTTATCCTGATGTTGGGAATTCTACTGCGGACGATAGATTCCTTCAAATCGATGGATATCATTTTCACGATGACAAGAGGGGGGCCGGGAAATGCAACCGAATTGATCGGTATTACCCTCTACCGTCAGGCTTTTAATGCATTCACCATGGGACAGGCTTCGGCATTAGCGATTATCTCACTGCTTATCGCAATCGCCTTTACATCCATATACCTGCATGTCCTTAAAAAAAAGGAGTCGTTTGCCTAAATGGAAGACCGCAATCGAAATAAGAACCTTAAAAGATCGCTTTATTATATCCTGCTATGGGCGATTTCACTTCTCTTTTTCTCGCCGATCATTTGGATGATTATCTGCTCCTTGAAGACGAGAACCCAGATAATCACCCTGCCCCCGGAATGGTTGTTTGTGCCCACACTTAAGAACTACATTGCGCTCTTTGACATGTTTAATTTTACCAAAGAACTGATGAACAGTATTTTCATGTCGCTGAGTGCCGTGACGATAGCCGTGGTGGTATCATTTTTAGCAGCGTACAGTTTTTCACGGTTCAAACCCAAAGGCACCGATCTGATAATGTTTATGCTGCTTTCCATGAGAATGGTGCCGGCAGCCGCAGTTATCGTACCGATCTACCTTCTGTATTCAGCATCCGGTTGGAAAGGCACCCACCTGGGAATGATCCTTTTTTATGCGATGTTCAGTATACCTTTTTCCGTTTGGATCCTAAAGGGGTTCATTGATGGCGTTTCCGAACGTTTCGACGAAACAGCACTGGCAAACGGCGGTTCGAGAATGCACATTATTTTCAAATTGGTCATGCCCCAGGTAAAGCCTGGACTGATTGCCGCTTTTATCTTTAACATCATTTTCGTCTGGAATGAATTTTTATTTAATTACATCATCGGTGGCAAGAAAACGGCAACGGTACCGGTGGGGTTGGCTCAGGGATTCAGCGCCGGAATGTCCATTCAATGGGACTTCATTGCCACGTTGACTACTTTTTATAGTATACCTTTGATTATCTTTATATTCTTTTTCCAGAAATATCTACTCGTCGGGATGACATTCGGTACGGTTAAAGGGGAAGTATAAAATGATAAAAAAAAAAGCCGCCTTCGGTGCCAGAATGCAGATCATCGTCATTGTTTCGATGATCTTCAGCTTTGCACTCATTATTCAAAAAATGAACATGACGCTGCACAAGATCGGCCTGTTGTTGTTGATTGTGTCGGCACTCTCACAAATGGCATTCGGCAATATGCCCCCGGAAGCTACCTTTAAAGAGGGCAAGAAGATCATGATTATTGCCTACACGATTGTCGCCGCTGTATTTGGTCTCGGGATCCTGTTAGCCCCTGTTCTCATAAAAATTGGAAGATAGCGAATGGAAACGGTTGTCGAATTTGATGGTGTTTCAAAAAAGTACAGCAAATTGTCGGTTCTGGAGGATATTAATCTGTCCGTCAGACAAGACGATTTCATGGTCATCTACGGGCTGCCATCGTCCGGCAAAACCGTGCTGTTGAGGCTATTGATGGGATTGGAAGATCCGGATACCGGCGACATTATCCTGCGGGGAGAAAATGTCCGCCATATGCCGCCGAAGATTAGAAACATCGGTTACGTTCCGCAAGACTTTGCGCTGATCCCGCACAAGACAATTTTTGAAAATATTGCCTATCCGCTCAGGCTGATGAAAAAATCTACCCTTGAAATCAAACCTGTGGTGGAGCGCGCGGCCTCGATGTTAAGTATTGAAGAGTTGCTTGACAAGTTGCCGACTCAGTTAAGCGGCGGACAAAAACAACGGGTGGCGGTTGCCAGGGGTATTGTCAAGGAGACGCAGATCTACCTTTTTGATGATCCCTTGGCCGGTCTGGATTTTAAATTAAGAGAAAAACTGATCGATGATCTTAGACGGTTGCAGGAAGACCTTGCTGCTTGTTTTATATATGCAACTTCCGACCCCATCGAGTCCCTGACACTGGCCGCGCATATCGCTGTGCTTCATGAAAAGACGATCAGCGAAATCGGGGATCCTCAGTCGATTTATTTAAATCCCCATCATTTATCCACCATCGATATACTGGGATTTCCGCGTGCGAATTTGCTGGAGGGCCACGTCTTTCGAAAAGCATCCGAAGTATGGTGTCGGGCCTATTTTTTGGAATTTCCCATCGTCACGGATCTTGGCGTGTCTACCTTTGAAAACCCGATGGATGTAACCTTGGCGGTTCGCCCTGAAAGTATCCTAAAGGCATTTGACAGGGATAAGAAATGTTGGACAGCCGATATTTATCTTCGCGAAGATCTCGGCGCCGAAGAAATCATATATCTCAATATTCAGGATAGCAGCCTGACGATGGTAAATCCGAGTTCACAAAATGGGCATTACGATGTCGGTGATCAAATCAACATTTGCATTGACCCGGCCTCAATTTTTGTTTTTGAAAAAAACACAGGGGCTCGGATCGGCAGAGGGGTGAACAATTCCAATGCCTGAAATCAGAATCGAAAATTTAACCAAAAAATTTAAAGATGTGACGGCGGTTGATGACCTTACATTTTCATTTCCGGAAGGTAAAGTGACCTGTCTGCTGGGACCATCGGGCTGCGGGAAAACCACTTTGTTGCGAATGATTGCCGGACTCGAGACACCGACTTCCGGCAGTATTTATTTTGGTGCCATCGATCTGACCCAACTCGCGCCGCGCAAACGTAACATCGGCATGGTTTTCCAATACCCCGTTGTCTACCGGGGCATCAGTGTTTATCAAAACATCGAACTTCCCCTTTTGAGACGAAAAATACCCGGGAATGAACGTAAACAGAGAATTGAAGAAGCGCTGGAATTATTGAACCTGAAGGATCAGGCGTCGAGAGACAGCTCCCAGCTGGATAACGTCTCACGCCAAAAAGTGTCGGTTGCCAGAGCAATCTCTTATCGTCCGGACATCATTTTATTTGATGAGCCGATGACCAATATCGATGCCAATTCAAAGGTTCAGTTCTCCCATTTTTTTAAAGAACTGTCCAAAAAATTGAATCAGGTCATTGTCTATGTTACCCATGATCAGACCGAAGCGATGACGCTGGCAGATCAAATTGCGCTGATGGAGGACGGCCGGATGGTCCAGTGCAACGAGCCCCGCGTCCTCTATAATGAGCCGGAAGAAATATTCGGAGGCTGGTTTTTAGGCAACCCGGGAATGAACTTTATTGACGGCCGATGTGAACAGAAAGACGGGAAAAACTTGCTAATTTCCAGCTTTTTCCGGTCACCATTGAGTATTTTAACGAATGGATTCGGCCGGCAGGTGACGATCGGAATCAGGCCGGAAAACATTAAAGTATCGGAAACGGTCTTCAACAATGCGGTGGTAGCTAACGTAAAGCGAAAATCAATCACCGTCGGCGGGCAATTTCTGTACGTCATCGAAGTCGACGATGTCGAGGTCAAAGCCAAAATTAGTGCTCCGTCAAGGGAGTTGATGGATGCGAAATCCCTATGGATCGAATTTCCGGTGGAACACATCGTTTTATTCGATGAAAACCAGAAGCGGGTACCTGCTGATTTAACGTACGTAAGGAAATGAGCTAAAGTAGAATTAAAGACCAAGAAAGGAGAAAGGCATGGCAGCACCAGAAAATGCAAAGATGTTTTTATTTGCTTACACCGTCAACGACTATGAAAAAACAGCCACATTTTACAAGGAGGCCCTCGGCGTTGAATTTCCGGACGAGACCTTTGCCGTCAATCGGCTCGACATCGAAAAAGGGCAGCTCAGTAAGGGGGCTGCTCAGGTAGAACTCCTCCAGCTGGAAAAATGGAGGGGGGCTGATAGCGGCTATGCGTTTGGCCACATCGGTTTTCAAGTAAAGGACATTGAAGCCATGGTTTCTCACCTCAAGGGTTTAGGGTATGCGCCCTCAGACATCATGTATCCCTTTGAAGGCAACGACAAGGTGAAGATTTGCTATTTTAGAGGACCCAATGATGAGAAGCTCGAATTGGTCCAAATGGACGAATAAATGCCTAAGCCTAAGGTTCAGCGGTTCAGGGTTCGACGTTCCGGGTTGAGAAGCCCCGCATAGGACAGCCCGTGTCAATACCTTCTTGTCTTTGAACTTGGAGCCGCTTAGTTTAAACATTACAAAAAACTACATTCAAATTCCTAAAATATTTTTGAAAGGAGAATAATGCAATGCCAATGAAAAAATTTATCAACGACCCTGAAAACCTCACCAGTGAGCTGCTGGACGGCTATGTCAAAGCGTATTCGAACAAAGTGGCTTTGCGGTCGGAAAAACTGGTTGTGCGAGCAAATCCGAAAGACGCTTCTAAAGTGGCCCTCGTTACCTTGGGCGGTGCCGGCCATGAACCGGCATTGAGCGGATTTGTCGGTGAAGGCATGCTGGACATAAGCGTTGTCGGCGACATTTTTGCCGCACCGGGACCGCCGAAAGTCTACGAAGCGCTTAAAACTGCCAATCGCGATGCCGGCGTTTTGTTTGTCGTGCTCAACCACGAAGGTGATGTGATGAGCGCCAACACGGCAATGGAAATGGCCAAGAGTGAAGGATTCAATGTGAAGATGATTCTGACCCATGAAGATATTGCCCCCGGTGCCGATGCGCCGGCAGAAGATCGGCGGGGTTTGGTCGGGTGTGTGCCACTATACAAAATAGCGGGCGCGGCTGCCGAGGCGGGCAAAAGTCTGGATGAGGTTTATGCCGTCGCCGAAAAGTTCAACAACAACATGGCAACGCTGGCCGTTGCGCTGAAAACTGCTACCCATCCGGCCAGCGGCGAGTCGATTTTCGAGCTTACCGATGATGAAATGGAGATCGGTATGGGGCAGCACGGAGAAGCAGGTACCGGCAGATCAAAAATGATGACGGCCAACGAGACCGCTGAAACCATGATTACTCAGCTCAGCAAAGCAGTCAATGCCAAAAGCGGCGACAAGCTCTTCGTCATGTTAAACGGCGCCGGGGCAACGACCTTGATGGAACTCTACATTGTCTTTCGACGGGTAAAAGAATACCTGGAAAATAAGGGCGTCGAAGTGGCACGGTCTCTGGTCGGAGAATATTTGACGGTGCAGGAAATGGCCGGATTTCAAATGTTTGTTGCCAAGATGGATGATGAATTGCTGAAGTTATGGGATGCGCCCTGTGACACGCCCTATTTAACCGTACGATGAAGTATAGGGAATAAAAAGGTGGTTTTTATGGCTGACACGATTGGTATTGACGACATTGGTCGGATGGTTCGATCGGCTGCGGATAAGATCCGAGCCACTCGTGATGAATTGTCTAAATTGGATTCCGCCATCGGTGATGGTGATCATGGTATGACCATTACCCGGGCCATGGGTATCGCCGAGAAAGTCATCGAGGAGTCTGCAAACAAAGAACTAAAAGGGTTGCTCAAGGATGTCGGCTGGGGTGTTATGGGAGTTGATGGTGGCGCCACCGGTCCGCTGCTGGGTTCGTTTCTAATGGGTTTGAGTAACGGCATCGGCGAACAGGATGTGATCGATTGTCCGACCCTGGCTGCAATGTTTGAAGCCGGTTTGGCCGGGGTGCGCCGTCAATCCAAGGCTCAGGTTGGAGATAAAACCATGATGGATGCCCTGCTGCCGGCTGTTGATGCCATCCGGCAGGCAGCCGATGCCGGAAAATCGATCACCGAGGCACTCCAGGCAGCAGCCGAAGCAGCAGAAAAGGGGGCGGTTTCCACCAAAGACTTTCGAGCCAAATTCGGCCGTGCCAAAAACCTTGGGGACCGCACCCTTGGGCACCAGGACCCCGGGGCAACCTCAATGGCATTGATATTTCAGGGATTCTTTGAGGGGTTGCCGTGATTGATAGATATTTCGGGATTCCACCAATTCAATAAATTATAAAAGGAGAACCAAGCAATGCCGGATTTGGAAGGAAATAGAGAAGCAAAGCAATATCATTCCGATATTGAACAAAAAACTGAGGGCTTTTTTCTTAAAGGTTCCAATTCTCTGGAATGGGGCATGAAGGACCGGTTGGCTCGTATATTCAATCCGGTATCGGGCCACACGGTGATGCTGGCCTTTGATCACGGCTACATCATGGGGCCTACCTCCGGTCTCGAGCGCATGGATCTGACGATCGTGCCCCTGATCAAATACGCCGACTGCATCATGTGCACGCGCGGCGCGTTGCGCACGCTTGTGCCGCCGACCGCCGGTAAGCCGGTTTCACTGCGTTACTCGGCCGGGACGACTGTGCTGACTGAACTGAACGATGAGTGTGTTATGGACATCCAGGAAGCGGTCCGTCTCAATGCCTCCCTGCTGGCGGTCATGGTGGCTGTCGGCGATCGTTATGAAGCAATTACGATTCGAAACCTGACGCGCACGGTTGACCTCGGATCCCGCTTCGGGATTCCAACCTTAGGTGTAACCGCAGTCGGCAAAGACATGGCACGCGACGCACGCTATTTGTCCATGGCTTGCCGTGTGTGTGCCGAAAACGGTGC
>Ga0210365_10677037_pt1 | contig 10234 bp, 5 predicted proteins | sample S637metaT_FD_159655 | JGI IMG/M metagenome (GOLD analysis project Ga0210365, IMG submission 159655) | Metatranscriptome of estuarine sediment microbial communities from the Columbia River estuary, Washington, United States - S.637... | ecosystem: Environmental > Aquatic > Marine > Intertidal...
ATTTCTTTTAACTTTTTTTCGATGGTTTTCTTCTCTTCATCCGTGATCAGGCCTTCAAGCGTAATCAAAACCAACTGTCCTATCTTTTCAACCAGGTACATACCGACCTCTTCGTATTACATACTATTTAATAACATTTTTCAATTTTTTTTTCAATCTAAAAAAATAAAAAAAATCAGGGTGGAGTTCCTTGACATTTTCTCTCTTCTCTGATATATCAGATATTAAAATTAATGAATAAACAATAAACCGATTCGCTAAGAAATGATCGACACACTGAAAGGAACATTATTTAATATTAAACGCTTCGCCCTGCATGACGGACCCGGTATACGCACCACCGTTTTCCTCAAAGGCTGCCCGCAAAAATGCTGGTGGTGCCATAACCCCGAGTGCTTCAACCCGGGTATTTCAAACGGTATCGGGAAGCAGGTAACGGTAAACGATGTACTTCGTGAGATCGAAAAAGAAATTATTTTTTATGATGAATCCGGTGGTGGGGTTACCTTCTCCGGCGGTGAACCCGTGGCGCAGGCCGAGTTCCTCGACGCACTGCTGGACAAGTGCAGGGAAAAGGATATCCATATTGCCCTGGACACCACCGGTTGTGTCCCGCCCCCTACCTTTAACTCCATCGTGGACAAAATCGATCTCTTTCTCTATGATCTGAAAATATTGAACGAAAAGGACCATATAAAATATACCGGCACGTCCAACAAATACACGCTGGAAAACCTGGAAACCCTTTCTCGAAAAAGAAAGAACGTGATCGTCCGGTTTCCCATGATCCCCGGTATCACCGATACCGAAGAGAATATAAGGGAGATTTCCGTTTTTATCTCCGGTCTGAAGGGAATCCGCGGCCTCGATGTATTGCCTTATCACAAGACCGCCGCCCCAAAGTACGCGAGGTTAAAAATAGAGAACAGGATGACGGGAGTGAAACCCCCGACCGAAGAACGGGTCAAGGCGGTCGTTACTAAATTTGAATCCTATGGATTAAAGGTAAACCTGGAGCAGCCATGAACGAACGAATAAAAAGGCTCCGCCGGCAGAGCCTGGATGCCGAAAATCGAATTTCACCGGAACGGGCCCGGTTGATCACCGAGTTTTATGAAAGTCGCGATGTACACGAAGTTTCCGTGCCCGTGCAGCGGGCCCTTGCGTTCAAATATGTGTTGGAGAAGAAACGGGTATGTATCAACCCCGGTGAATTGATCGTCGGTGAACGCGGACCGGCGCCCAAAGCCGCGCCCACGTATCCCGAGATTTGTATTCATTCCGTGAAAGACCTGGAATTGATAAATTCCAGGGAAAAAGTGTCTTTTTCCGTCGATAATAAAACAAAGAAACTGTACCGTGAGAAATTAATACCTTTTTGGAAAGGGAGAAGTATCCGGGACCGTATTTTTAAAGAGATGAGCCGGGACTGGAAAGCGGCTTATGAAGCCGGGGTGTTTACCGAATTCCTGGAACAGCGCGCCCCCGGGCATACGGTGCTGGGGGATAAAATCTATAGAAAAGGGTTCCTGGATTTAAAAGGAGAAATTAAAACCGCCCTGGATGCCCTGGATTATTTTAACGATCCCGAAGCCCTCGATAAAAGGGAAGAACTAATAGCCATGGATATCGCGGCTGATGCCCTGATCGTTTTTGCCCGGCGTCATGCCCGTAAATTAAAGCAATTGGCCCGGAAGGAAACCGGTACCCGGCGAAAAGAAGAATTGGAAAAAATGGCTGAAATCTGCCACCGTGTACCCGCCAATGCCCCCCGGGATTTCCATGAGGCCCTCCAGTACTACTGGTTCGTTCACCTGGGAGTTATCACCGAACTGAATCCCTGGGATTCCTTTAATCCCGGTCGGCTGGACCAGCACCTTTACCCGTTTTACAAAGATGAACTGGAAAAGGGAACATTGACCGAAGAAACGGCCCGGGAACTGTTACAGGCCTTCTGGGTTAAATTCAACAACCACCCCGCGCCCCCCAAAATGGGTGTCACCGCCAAAGAGAGCAATACCTATACCGATTTTTGTCTCATCAATGTCGGGGGCGTGACCCGTGACGGCGCCGATGCCGTGAATGACCTGTCTTACCTCATCCTGGATGTCATCGAGGAGATGCGTATCCTTCAACCCGGTTCCATGGTGCAGGTGAGCAAGAAGAGCCCCGACCGTTTTTTAAAACGGGCGTTAAAAATTGTCAGGACAGGTTTCGGACAGCCGTCCATTTTTAATACCGATGCCATTGTCCAGGAATTAACGCGCCAGGGCAAAGCCATCGAGGACGCCCGGAACGGCGGTGCCAGCGGGTGTGTGGAAAGCGGTGCCTTCGGCGTGGAAAGTTATATCCTCTCCGGTTACTTTAATCTTGCCAAGGTATTCGAGATTACCCTTTATAACGGTACCGACCCCCGGACCAGGCGGAAGATAGGTATCGAAACCGGCAAAGCCAAAGATTTTAAAACCTTTGACGAACTTATGAACGCGTATAATCGACAACTCCGCCATTTTGTCGATATCAAGATCAAAGGGAATCGTATCATTTCCCGTATTTATGCCAAATACATGCCTGTCCCGTTTCTGTCGCTGCTCATCGATGACTGTATTCAAAACGGGAAAGATTACAATAACGGCGGTGCCCGGTACAATACCAATTATATCCAGGGCGTGGGTATCGGCAGCCTCACCGACTCCTTTGCCGCCGTGAAATACCATGTTTTCGACCGGGGGAACTTTACACTCCCCGGGTTGGTGAAGATATTGGAAGCCGATTTCGAGGGCCATGAATCCGTAAGGGACATGATACTGAACAATACCCCGAAATACGGCAATGACGACGACTATGCCGACGATATCATGAAGACCCTCTTCGATTATTATTACGGGGCCGTAAACGGCCGGTCCGCCGGGAACGGCGGTGTCCATCGCATCAATATGCTGCCCACCACCTGCCATGTTTATTTCGGCAGTAAAATCGGTGCGCTTCCCGATGGACGGAAAGCCCGGATGCCGTTATCCGAGGGTATCTCACCCGTCCAGGGTGCCGACCGGAACGGTCCCACGTCGGTCATTAAATCCGCCGCCAAAATGGACCATATCAAAACCGGCGGCACCCTCCTGAACCAGAAATTTATGCCCGCTATTCTCAAAGACGAAGCCGGGCTTACGCGCCTGCTCCACCTGGTGCGAAGTTATTTCAAAATGGACGGCCACCACATGCAATTCAACGTCGTGGATGCCGCGACCTTGAGGGCGGCCCAAAAACACCCGGAGAAATACCGGTCATTGATCGTCCGCGTTGCCGGGTACAGCGATTATTTTGTCGATCTTACCCCGGAACTCCAGGAGGAAATTATCCACCGGACCGAACACCGGGAATTTTAACACCCACAGGGTGTCTTCTTGTAGGACACACACTTATGATTGCCGCGAGACACTTTTTCCGGCACGTAAAACGGAGGTATATAGTGATGTTTCACAAACGTACTTATATTGAACGACGGAAACGTTTGGCACAACAGGTGAAGTCGGGGATTATTCTTTTATTGGGAAACGAGGAAAGTCCCATGAATTACGCCGATAACACTTTTCATTTCCGGCAGGACAGTTCCTTTCTTTATTTCTTCGGACTCGATTATGCCGGGTTGGCCGGTCTTATCGATATCGATAATAACAAAGAGATCATCGTCGGTGATGAACTCACCATCGATGATATCGTCTGGATGGGGACCCAACCCACCCTGACCGAAAAGAGCCGGATGGTGGGCGTCGAGCAAACCGCACCCACGGCCCGGTTGGGAGCCATCCTGGAGGATGCCTCCCACCAGGGAAGAAAAATTCACTTCCTGCCGCCCTACCGGCCGGAAAATAAGATCAAACTGCTTGACCTGTTGGGAATCCCCCCCGCGGAATGCGCAAGCGAGGCTTCCGTTGAATTGATAAGGGCCGTGGTGGCCCAGCGGGCCGTTAAATCCGAAGAGGAAGTCCGGGAACTGGATAAAGCCGTGAGTATCTCTACCGACATGCACGTTGCCGCCATGAAAATCGCCCGGCCCGGGATGATGGAAGCTGAAATCGCCGCCGAAGTTCAACGGATTGCCGAGGCGGCCGACGGTCATGTCTCATTCCCCGTCATTTTAACCGTTAACGGTCAAACCCTTCACAACCACTATCACGGGAATATCCTTAAAAGTGGGGACCTGGTGCTTTGCGATGCCGGGGCGGAAACGACCATGCGCTACGCCGGCGACCTGTCCAGTACCTTTCCCGTGGATGCACGGTTTACCGAAAAGCAAAAGGAAATATATAACATCTGCCTGGGGGTCCATGAAAATGCCGTCGCCGCCCTTAAACCCGGTGTAACCTTTAAAGATGTTCACCTCACCGCCTGCAAAACCATTGCGCAAGGGATGAAGGACATCGGCCTGATGAAAGGAAACGTGGATGACGCCGTGGCCGAAGGCGCCCATGCCATGTTTTTCCCCTGCGGCACCGGGCACATGATGGGGTTGGATGTCCATGATATGGAAGATTTGGGCGAGGTCTACGTCGGTTATGACGGGAAGCCCAAAAGTACCCAGTTCGGTTTGAAATCGCTCCGGCTTGCCCGGGTATTGCAGCCCGGATTTGTCGTGACCATCGAACCCGGGATATATTTCATCCCCCAATTGATCGACCGGTGGAAAGCAGAGAATAAATTTAGCGATTTTATTAATTACGATAAACTCGAATCTTATCGAGACTTCAGCGGTTTGAGGAATGAGGAAGATTTTCTCATCACCGAAACCGGGTACCGGTTATTGGGAAAGCCCAAACCCAAAACCGTCGAGGAGGTCGAGACCATAAGGAGGCAGAGTATCGGATGAGAACGTACGTCCTATTTTTCCTTGTGTTTTTAGTAAACCTCTTTTGGGCCGGAACGGTGGCGGCGGCCGCGGCAGTGTCCGAAACGTCTCGGCAAGGAGTGACTTCAACGTTGACCCTTGAGCGGATTTTCAGCAGCGATGAATTCCGTACCGAGCCTTTCGGACCGGCACGATGGCTCCGCCACCACACCGGTTACACCACACTGGAACTTTCCGATTCCGACGCCGGGGGAAAGGATATCGTGAGGTACAACCCGGATAACGGGAAACGGGAAATCCTGGTATCCGCCTGCCGGTTGGTCCCCCCGGGAGAAACAATACCGCTGGATATTGCTGATTACCAGTGGAGTGCCGATGGGCGGCGCCTGCTTATCTTTACCGATACCAAACAGGTCTGGCGACAAAATACCCGCGGCGATTACTGGCTCCTCGACCCTGGCGGCTCCTTGTGGAAGTTAGGCGGAGAAGCCGAACCCTCCACGCTGATGTTTGCCAAGTTTTCACCCGGCGGTTCACGGGTGGCCTATGTCCGGGAAAATAATCTTTATGTGCAGGAACTGGGTAATCGAAAGATTACCCAGTTGACCTCCGACGGCTCCTCCACCGTTATTAACGGCACTTTTGACTGGGTATATGAGGAAGAGTTTAACCTGCAGGACGGGTTTCGCTGGAGTCCCGACGGTAAGACTATTGCCTACTGGCAGTTGGACACCGAGGGCGTGGGTACTTTTTATCTTATCAACAATACCGGCGGCCTATATTCAACAGTTATCCCCGTCCAGTATCCCAAGGCGGGCACCACCAATTCAGCCGCCCGGGTAGGGGTAGTGAGTTCCGGCGGTGGGAAAACCCTCTGGTTCGGCCTGCCCGGGGACCCCCGCCGGCATTACATCGCCCGGATGGATTGGGCCGGGAATTCCGATGAAGTCGTCATCCAGTACCTGAACCGTCTTCAGAATACCAACCGCCTTATCCTGGGTAATGCGCGTACCGGGGAACTCCGTACCATCCTTAGCGAAACCGATGAGGCATGGTTGGATGTGGTGGATGATCTGCACTGGCTGAATAATGGGAAACAGTTTACCTGGGTCAGCGAGCGGGACGGTTGGCGGCATGCGTATTTGATATCGCGTTCGGGTAAAGATGTCCGGTTAATAACTCCCGGGGATTTCGATATCATCGGTATCGAGAAAGTGGATACCAAAGGTGGCCGGCTCTATTATATTGCGTCTCCCGATAATGCCGGGCAGAGGTACCTCTACCGGACCCGGCTGAATGGGGAGGGGAAACCCCGGCGTCTTACGCCGATGAATCAACCCGGTACCCACAGTTACCGGCTTTCAGGGGATGCCCGTTGGGCGATTCACACCTATTCTTCTTTCGGCACACCGCCGGTAATCGATCTCGTTCGCTTACCGGAACATCGGTCCGTACGGACATTGGTGGATAATGCCGGTATCAGGAAACGGCTTGCGGCGTTAAACCCGCATCCGGTAGAATTCTTTTCCGTGGAGACGGAGGATGGAGTTCGACTGGACGGGTGGTGTATGAAACCGCCGGATTTCGATCAAAAAAGGAAATACCCTGTTTTATTTTATGTTTACGGTGAACCCTGGGAGCAGACGGTCCTGGACCTGTGGAGTAGACGTTCCTACCTCTGGCATTTACTTTTAACGCAGCGGGGATACATCGTAATGAGCGTGGACAACCGGGGAACTCCCGCGCCCCGGGGCAGGGAGTGGCGGAAATGTGTTTACGGCGGCATAGGCATCCTTGCTTCCGCCGACCAGGCGGCGGCGGTCCGGGCCGTTATTAAAGAGAGACCTTATGTGGATGCCCAACGGATTGGAATCTGGGGATGGAGCGGCGGTGGGGCCATGACGTTGAACGCGCTTTTCCGTTACCCCGACCTCTACCGTACCGGTATGTCCGTTGCCCCGGTGACCGATCAACGTTATTACGATACCATTTACCAGGAACGTTACATGGGGCTTCCCGATCAAAACAAGGAGGGATATAAGAATGGTTCCCCCATCACGTTTGCTCACCAATTGAAAGGAAATCTCCTGTTGGTACACGGCACCGGTGACGACAACGTTCATTTCCAGAATACCGAGGCGCTTATTAATGCGTTGGTGGAAGCCGATAAACAGTTTTCGTTAATGGTCTACCCCAACCGGATGCATGGTATAAGCGAAGGAAGAAACACAACCCGCCACCTTTTTGAATTATTGACCGGTTACTTGAAAAACAACCTGCCCACAGGAAATTAATAGCCTGTCCCTGATTTGGGTTGCTATTTTGTTTTGAATATTCATCTAATAAATTCTACCTGGGTAGTGAAGTCTTGTATTTGTTGACGGTAATCTCACCCTCTTCATCTTCCAGGGTCATGTAAAGGTGATCATCTACGAACGTGGGACCGGCCGTGATGACAAACCCCTCCTTTACCCCGACAAGCCCACGGTACAAATATTTCCCGTCCGGGGAAAAGATATCGATCTGCTGTCGGTTTCCCGGGATAAAATGGGACTTGAAAACATAGACCAAACCGTTATGCGATTGAATATTGGAGAAGTACGTCTCCTCTTCGGGCAGTCTCTGCGCCAGTTGCCGGAGAAGATCGGCCGGGGCATGACCTTTACCTATTTTGAGCATAAAGTCCTCCCTCTGCTTTACGGTTACGGCGTTCCGTTTCCTTTCGAGGCGGAAACCGCCGTGCTCCTTCCCATTTAAATCGGTGATGAAAATCTCGTATTTGTCGTTCATGCCGAAGTACAGGTTGTCGCCCCGGTTTCCCACTACCATTACGGGGGTGATTGTGGGAATAACGGCAACGGCCTGGGCGTTTCCCTCACGAATGAACCCGCCTTTGAAAATGGCGAAATCGGTAATCAACTTTTCCTCACCGGTCTTGAGGTTCACATACTGCATTTTGGCCGTGGTGTCGCCGATACCGGTGATAGTGGTAGGCGCGGAAACAAATTCATTCTCGTTCAAAAACACCGCCGCGGGACGGGAATTCCGGTTATTAAGGGTGGAACGAAGAAATTGACCCTCCATGGAATAATAGAGTATCCTGTCCACATCCTCGATCAGGACCTTATCCCCAGCCACGGAAATACTCCCGCTTCCGCTGTCCCTGACTTCACCGGGGCCCTGGCCGGGGGTCCCGAATGTGGCGATGTATTTCCCGTTTTTATCGAAGGCGTAATACTCCCTGTTTTTCAGGTCGCGGCAGAAGACGTGACCGGAACCGGAAACCGGCAGTTCCACGATATTCGCAAAGGGCTTATCCCCTGCGCTGTCTATCCGCCACACGGGTTCCAGCGGGAACACGTAATCCCCTTTGGCGGGTTGGTCTTTATTTTCCACGACCCCGGCACCGAGGCACACCGCCAGGCAGAATACCAATGCCGGGATACCGACCATAATTGTTTTCTTTTTTGTTTTCATTTCAAGTAAATCTCCTTCGTCGTTCATAACATTTTTAGTAGTACCTTTACATATTATTACAATTACCGTTTCCTGTCAATCTGAAAAAGGAAAAGGCAAGACTGTTATAAAGAAAAAGACGGGTGATTCTTTTTTCCTTTTGTGTTAAAATAACAGGGAAGCACCTGTGAGGAAAAAGTGAAAATAAAATATATATTGTCGGCTCTATTTATCTTCATGGCCGCCCGCTTCTCGTTTTCCCAACAGTGGTTGACCCACCAATACACCGGTCTGAACGGCCTACCCAGCGCCAATGTCTACGATATCACCCAGGATAATATGGGCAGGATATGGATGGCCACGCGCGGCGGAATCACCCGTTACGACGGACTTCTCTGGAAAAATTACAATGTGGCCGACGGACTGCCGGTACTATCCTTCGAATACGTCCGTATCGACCCTGAAAACCGTGTCTGGGCACTATCCAAAGAGGGCCAGGGAGAACTCTATGTCACCTATTTCGACGGTAACCGATGGATGACATTGAACCCACCGGACAACTCCATTCTCCGGGACAGTGCCTTCAGTTCGTTCGATGTTATAACCACCCACGGTGCGGATAACCCCGTCATCATCGTCGGGACCCGGGGTTCCGGCGTACTCCGATGGGAAAACGGGGAATGGACGTCGATTAACACGGGGAACGGTTTATCGAGCAACCACGTGAACGGGATCGCCCGGATAAACCAACGGCTTTATGTTGCCACGGATAACGGATTGTCGGTGATAAACCCGGACCAAACAGTGGCTCACCGCCAGGATCTAATTCTTGATCTGCCGTCCCTTCCGTCCCCCGAAATAAAAGGAATCGTTGTGGAATCCAAAGACAAATTCCCGGATTACCCGTTAAAAAACTCCCGGATATGGCTTTACGGCCACCGGTGGCTGCTGGGCTTCGAGGAAAATGAAGGAGAGAAACCACATACCCGGGTATACAACCCCTTAAATACCGTATTTACCGTGGAAGCCAAATATGTACGTCTTCAACCGGATTATCGCGGCGGTCTGTACATAGGAAACCACGAAGAACTCTATTATTTCAATTATGAAAACGGGAAAACGCAGATCATCACACTGCAAAACAACATGGTGGGCAGGGGTACTAACGGCATGTTCATCGATTTCGAGAAAACCGTATGGGTGGCCTGCGACCGCGGCGTTACAAAGATCGCCGGGAGACAGTTTCCCAGCTACCAGATGAAAAACGGACTGCTGGAAGATGAAGTCTCCGCCATCCTCGAATATGAACCCGGGAAATTTGTCCTCGGCCATAATAACGGGTTTACGTTTTACGATCAAACCACCGGTGAATTCCAAAAATTGCCCGTCATCGGGAAATCCAAAGAAGGATTCTTATTGTGCCGCGTACTGGACATGCATATCGATTCAAAGAAATGCATCTGGGCCGCCATGGGCCGGTCCGGTGTGGCAAAGATCAATCCCAAACGGGAGATCCAATGGTTCGGCGAGCAACACGGTTTGATCGACAATGTTGTCAGCCTGTGGGTGGGACCCGGGGACAAAATATGGGCCGCTTCGGAAGCGGGCATTTATCAACGCGAGGGTGCGCGGTTTGTCCCCGCACCCTGGGGACCGTTATCCCGTACCTCCATCCGCCGGTTTTTCGGCGAAAACAAACAACTTCGCTTCATGGCCGGGCAGGGGACCGGTGTGTATGTGCTTAACAATAAAACAAACCGGTGGGAAAATTTCAGCGTCGAAGGTAACTCGAAGATCAACGCCGTGTACGCCATTTACAAAGACAAAGAAGACCGGCTGCTCATCGGCACCCTGGCCGGGTTGTACACCCTCCGGGGAAAAAAAATAATAAAATTTAAAGAAAAGGACTTTGAAGTCCAACGGCACGTCTAC
>Ga0210365_11257274_pt1 | contig 10195 bp, 12 predicted proteins | sample S637metaT_FD_159655 | JGI IMG/M metagenome (GOLD analysis project Ga0210365, IMG submission 159655) | Metatranscriptome of estuarine sediment microbial communities from the Columbia River estuary, Washington, United States - S.637... | ecosystem: Environmental > Aquatic > Marine > Intertidal...
ATATGCAAAAGAAATGAAATCAAACGGTCCGCAGGGGGCCAGACACCCGTTCCAGTCCGATGAAACCATGGCTTTATATTTTGCGATCATTTTTTAATGGGTGACAAATTCAAATTGTGGCGGCTGCTCAAAATGCTTCTTTAAATAGCATAGCTCCATAGCGCGGATCAGGGCCGATGTGTATTTTTGCGGAAATTCCGGCCCTAGATGAATATTGAAAAACATTTTTTCAACCATATGGGTTTTTTCATGGGACTGCAATTCAACGGAAAGTTTTAATTGACCGGGGTCGATCTTGCGTTTATTACAAAAATCCAGGGCGTAAAGCCCCATACACGCCCCCAGCGATGCAAAAAACAGGTCCGAGGGGGTCGGCGCGGAACTGTCACCACCGTCTTCTTTGCTTTGATCGGTTTTAATCGTAAAGCCCTTGTAGTCCGAATATACTTTTCTGCCTCCGGGGAAGTGAATCTTCATACTCGTGCTCATTTTAATCTCTCCTTATGCTCGATATTGGTTACCGGATACTGAATTCTCGATACTGGATGCTGGTTGCCGGATACTCGATAAGCTTAAACCCAAATTAAGCTGAAGCGTTGAATGTATGTTGTGGGTTGTTGGTTGTCAGTTGCTGATTAAATTAACAGCAATCGGCATCTAATATCTCTTCAGTAAGTGAGATACAAATTTTGATGTATTTTTTTAACCACAAACCACAAACAACATACGACTGACATCCTAATCGAGCTTTATAGCTCGATTAGGATTAAAGAAAGTGCCCTACCGGAGACAACCTATCGAATGGTTTAAGATCTGTCAATTGTGTTATAGACATACGCGATATCTTCCGTTATAAGACTAATATTATGCGCAGCAGCCATCGGTTGTAGCCTTTGAAATTTGAACCCCGAACCACTCAGTTTAGAACTAAATATAATTGTAGAGCACAGAAACAAATTATGGAGGTAGCGGATATGAAAAATTTTGTCTTTTTTTTGAGTCTTGTTTTAGTGGTTGGCATGTTATCAGGTTGTGCTTCGAAGTCGACCTATCACAAAGAGAAATTGCCTGATCCCAAAGCGTTTAACGCACATTTTCCCGACATGGATTCCGACGGAGATGATTTGGTGAGCTGGACGGAATTCAATGGCTATTTCCCGCAGGCCGCTCCGGAAGCATTTAAAGCGACCGATCTGAATGGAGATGGGAATATCGACCATGACGAGTGGCACCAGTTTAAACAAGCCCATGGATTAGAACACATGGAATAAAATGAAATATCTACCCATTGATACCGATCTGTTTGTTCAAAACCGCCAACGATTCGTTGAACAGCTGCGACCGTATGCCATCGCTGTTTTTAATTCAAACGACATCATGCCCACCAGTGCGGACGGCACCCACACCTTCATTCAACAGACCGATTTGTTCTACTTGAGCGGCATCGACCAAGAGGAGAGCACACTGGTCATCTGCCCGGATGCCAAGGAAGAAAAGCACCGGGAAATTTTGTTTTTAAAGGAAACCAACGAACAGATTGCCTTATGGGAAGGCCTAAAATACACCAAAGATGAAGCCACGGCCGTTTCCGGAATCAAAACGGTTTACTGGAATCACGAATTTAATGCTATTTTCAGAGCCTTGGTTGTTCAATCCGATAGCATCTATCTGAACACGAATGAACATTTGCGAGCGGATGACAGGGTGGAAACCAGAGACAGGCGTTTTCTGCGCTGGTGTCGCAAGGCCTTCCCATTGCATGATTACCGGCGAACAGCGCCGATCATGCATGATCTGCGAACCGTTAAATCGCCGCTGGAAGTGGATCTGATCAAAACGGCCTGCAACATCACCGATCAAACATTTCGTCGCCTGTTGGGCTTTATCGAGCCCGGGGTGTGGGAATTCGAGATCGAGGCCGAGATTTGTCACGAGTTTCTAAGAAACCGTTCGCGAGGACCGGCCTTTGAGACCATCATCGCTTCAGGAGTTGATTCCTGCACCCTGCATTATGTCAGAAATGATAAACAATGCCGGGAAGGCGATCTGGTGCTGATAGACTTTGGCGCCGAATACGCCAACTATGCGGCGGATGTTACGCGCACGGTACCGGTAAACGGGCGGTTTTCCAATCGGCAAAAAGAGGTCTACACTGCTGTTTTAAATGTACATAAAGCCGCCATTCGAATGCTGACGCCGGGTAATACCTTTCATGAGTACAGCCGGGACGTCGGTAAAGTAATGGAAACCGAATTGATAGGCTTGGGGCTGCTGGATGCCGGGGAAATAAAAAAGCAATCCGAGGACCAGCCGCTTTACAAGAAGTATTTCCCCCATGGCACCTCCCATCACCTGGGCCTGGACGTCCACGATTACGGTGACAAGTACCGTAAATTTGAACCCGGGATGGTGCTTACCTGTGAACCGGGTATATATATCAAAGACGAAGCCATCGGTATCCGGATAGAAAACAATATCTTAATCACCGCAGACGGCCCGGTGGATCTGACGGGGACTATCCCAAGAGAGGCCGATGAAATCGAAGATTTGATGAATCAGTAAATGGGTAAAGTGGTTTGTGACTACGCCCTTCGGGCTTCGACCCCACACCCAGGGTTCAACGTTCCGGGTACCTCCGTCCTAACGCCTATACGAAACATTCAAGCATCGTCGCTCGAATCAGAGTAATAATTGATGAATATAGCTACGAAACCCACGAAAAAACACGAAATTTTATTCTTATTTGCGTGTGATTTCGTGGTTTTCGTGGCCAGCAATACCTTATAAAGAAAGTATATTCGAGATTAACGTCTCACCACCCCAGGTTGTAACAATACAGAGGCGAAATTATGGGAAAACATCTGGTTATCGTGGGTGCCGGTCACGCACATTTAACTGTTTTAAAAAATCTGAAGGAATTTAAAAATTCCGGTCACGATGTGACCGTCGTGAGCGCAAGCCCCCTGCACTATTATTCCGGGATGGGACCCGGAATGTTGTCGGGGATGTACCGGCCTGAGGAGATCCGCTTCAACGTAAAAAAATTATCCGAAGACCGGGGTGCTGCCTTTGTTGAAGACAAGGTCGTCAAGGTAAAACCGGATGAAAGGAAGATCGACCTGCAGTCCGGCAATCAAATATCCTACGATGCGATTTCTCTGAATACCGGTAGTTTTGTGCCCGTGGCCGAATCGATGCTCACTGATGAAACCGTCTTTACCGTCAAGCCCATCGAAAACCTCTTAAAGGCAAACCGCAAAATCATCGAAATTGTAAAAACCCAGGAATTGAAAGCGACCGTGGTCGGTGGCGGTCCCACCGGCGTTGAGGTTGCCGGCAACTTGGACCACTTGGTCAGCAATGAATCGGGTCGGTGCCGGATTACGCTCGTCGCCGGAACGCGTCTGCTTGCTCAATTCAAAGGCAGTGTCCGGCAGCGCGCCCTGAATTCACTGCGCGGCCGGAATGTGCAGGTGATGGAAGGCGTCAGACTGGCTGCCATCAAGGACGGCGCAGTAGCGCTTTCCGATGGCGCTGTTTTGGAAAGCGACATTATTTTCATGGCGATCGGCGTCAAGCCGTCGCCACTGTTTGAAGACTCCGGGCTCCCCACCGGCCGGGACGGCGGCATGCTGGTCAATCAATATTTGCAGTGCATCTCTCATCCGGAAATTTTTGGCGGCGGTGACTGTATCAGCTTTGAGCCGCAACCCCTGGCCAAGGTCGGCGTGTATGCCGTCCGGCAGAATCCCATCCTGCTGCATAATCTTTTAAGCACTTTAAACGGTCATGAGCTGCGAGAATTTGTGCCCCAAAAATCGATTTTGCTTGCCTTGAATCTGGGGGACGGTACGGCCATCGTTCACTGGCATTCCATGGTATGGGATGGCAGACTCGGATTTGCCCTGAAGGATTATATTGACCGGAAGTTTATGAGGGCATTCCAGGTGTCGGGCGAGCTGGGTTGATGTGTAAACGCTCAACCAATCCATCCACTCCGCGCCAGTTTATCCGCTCTGCGGGTGGTCTCCGGCAGTCGATACCGGGGACAGCATCGTAGAACAATATTGATGCTGTCGTGCAAGTCTATCCGATGTCCGATGGACACAAATAAAGGCTTAACCTTGCTTCGGGTTCGCAGGACGGCGCCAATGGTTTCGTCACCATCCATCAGATAGGAATAGCTACCTTTTTCGGTGTGCGGCTCTTCATAACGACCCCATAATCTGGTTTTGGCACAGCCAATGGAAGGCATATCCAGGAGCAAGCCCATATGGCTGGCAAGGCCGCAGCGTCGCGGATGGGCGAAACCCTGCCCATCGAAAATCAGCAGGTCCGGAACAGCGGTTAGATGGTCCAGGGCGGCGAGAATTGCGGGGCCTTCGCGAAACGTAAGCAACCCCGGTATGTACGGAAAACTTATCTTTTTGACGGCGGTTGCATGATCCACGGTTGCCAGATCGGAAAGCCTGATGACCACCACGGCCGCAAACGCCAGACCCTGGTGGAAATGGGTATCCACCCCGGCAACGGTGGCGACATCTTCAATCTCGATTCCGGAGCAACGAATGACTTTACCCGCCAGCTGTCTTTGCAGGGCAATGGCTTCTTTGGGTGTCAGACGCCAGGGATGGGGGTTGGTGTGCGTTTTTACGTTCATGAGTTATCGGTATCAGGCCTGCCGCTGGTTGCCGGATCGGCTGGTTTGATCGAATAGGAAATTCTCCAGAACCTAAAAAAAAGTTAAAATTCAACACTGATGAATACGTAAAAAGTCAAAAAATCAATTTATTGTCATTCCGGCGGAAGCAGGGCACATAGCGAAGCTTTAGCGCTATCCAGTCATTTCAATAGCTTCTGGACTCCGGCCTTCGCCGGAGAGACGGCAGAGGGACTTTTTACGAGACCTTCAACATTGTATTTTTCCCAGTACTGTTTAGGAGCGCGATTTTGCTTCATAGCCAATTTAAGCGATGTTGATTGTGGGAGCGGCTTCCAGCTGCGATTAACTAAATCAGGCAGATACCCATGATCGCGGCCAAAAGACACTACCACCTACCATTTGCTTTATCCCTAAATAATTCCTCAATTTTCAGAGGTTGATAGAATTGTAACAAGTCGTATTAAATACTCGATGCCTGCCTTCGCTATCATGATGACTAGGGTATCTTTCTGATAGTAAAAAGGGCATTCCAAGGCCCAAAAACAGCCCTGTTTTTAAGCTCAAGCCATAGTTGGCGGCGTTCTGCCGTGGTCCGACCCCAGTTTATTTCAAAAACAACTGTAACCGCCATCTATTGTGACGGCATCACCCGAATGGTATGCACTGGCGTCGCTGGCGAAGTAAACGGCGATCGGGCCAAAATCAGCCGGGATTCCCCAGCGCCTTTGCGGAATGCGTGGTATGACGTTTTTCTCAAACTTTTCTAAATTGAAAAGCGGTGAGGTCATATCCGTTTCTATCCATCCGGGTAAAATTGCATTCGCCCTGATTCGATAGCGGGCATATTCAACTGCCAAAGCTCTGACAATTGCAACGACACCCGCCTTGGTCGCGGCATAATGTTCTCCTTTCGGCATGCCGTGTCTCGCCGAGAGACTGCTGGTAACGATCAACGATCCGCCATCCTCCCGTTGCAGCATGTGTCGTATGGCCGATCTGAAGGTAAAAAACACGCCTTCCATGTTGACGCCAAAAACGCTGCGCCATTCGCTGATGTCCATATTATGAAATGGGGTCCCCAGACTTCCAACCCCCGCGTTGGCAAAACAGGCATCCACCTTCCCCAATGCTTCGACGGTGCGGGCGAAGCTTTCTTCGACTTGATTCTCGTCGCAAACATTGCATTTAAAAGCGGCGACTTTCCGTCCGTAAGACCTTAACTTTTCGGCGGCTGCTTTGTTTTTTTCTTCGTTTTGACCCCATATGCATATATCGGCACCGGATTGGGCCAGTGCCTCCGCCATCCCGAGGCCAATGCCGCCATTTCCGCCGGTCACCAGCGCGGTTTTGCCGGTGAGATCGAATGTGGAATCTGCCATAATAGGTTCTCCTTTCAAATAAACTAATTAATTGATTATGGTTTTACCGCTGTAAACAAGTCACCGTTTTTGCGGTTAATGGTTCCTTTAAAATTTCATTTTTTAACATACGTACATCCATGGCTTACCCCTGCCCACACGCGCCGAAGGCCGCCAGGGAAGGGGGGCAAAATTCCCTCTCACTTGGGTTTTGCAGATTTTTAAGCATATCGTGACTAAAAGTCAACTTCCGGGTTTTGTCCTACTCATGGCCAAACAAAGCGTTTTAAACTGGTAAACTGCGGCAGATTCATGTAGATATTTTATTTCGAAACGTCTTGCAATAAAAGTTTATTTTAACGCCATGATACACATCGATGGTTCCTATATGGAAGGTGGTGGGCAGATTGTAAGAACCGCCCTGGCGTTGTCTGCCCTGACCGGCAAGCCTTTTAAGATTGATAAGATCCGGCACAACCGGCCCAGGCCCGGTCTTAAACCACAGCATTTAAGCTGTATCGATGCGCTGAAACAGCTGGCGAACGCCCAGGTGAAAGGTGCTCGGGCGGGTTCAGACTCCGTTGAATTTTTTCCCGACAGAAATCACGCCGCAACTCTTTCCATCGATATCGGAACGGCTGGGTCGATAACCCTGTTGCTGCAATCATTGTTGCTGCCGTGCATGTTTGCGGACGCTCCGGTTAGAATCAAAATAAAAGGCGGCACCGATACCAGGTGGAGCATCCCCATCGATTATTTTTCCCGCCTAATCCTTCCCTGTTTCAACAAGTTGGCATCCATCGAGATCAAAAACATGCAAAGAGGGTTTTATCCCAAAGGGCAGGGCCTTGTTGATCTTTCAGTCTCGCCCAGATATCATCTGAATGATTTTACGACTTACGAAGAATTTTCGGCCCATTTGGACAACTCAGTTTCAGCGCTTGATCTTACGGGAAAGCCGGTACAAATCAGGATCGAGGGCATATCATGCGCTTCCAGCCGACTAAAAGGCGCCGGAGTTGCCGAGCGCCAGGCCGAAGGTGCGGCCAAACGCATCGGCAGCCGATTTGCCTTAAAGATTGACAGCTACTATCAGGATACCGCCTCGCCGGGGACAGTGATTACCCTCTGGACCGTTTCGAAAGAGGGCCAGGTCTGTGTCGGAGCCGATGCTCTGGGTGAAAGGGGCGTTCGGGCGGAAAAAATTGGTGCCATGGCTGCCAGGAAGTTGCTCAAAGTGTTAAATTCGGATGCGGCGGTGGACGACCACCTGGCAGACAACCTGATACCGCTGCTTGCCCTGGTTGGCGGAAGCATCAAAACCGGTAAAATCACCGGGCATATTCGGTCGAATATCTACGTTTGTGAGCAATTTTTGGATGCTGCGTTCAGCATTGATGAAAATCAAAACAAGATTACAGCCGGCCGGTGATTTCGGATTTCGGAAAGTAGACTTCCGATTTTTATAAAAATGAAATATACAGTCCTTTTGTATACTGCGTTTACCTTCGTAATTCCGAGATATTATTTACATGCTGCCGACAGCAGCGAGGTTAGAAGAATTTCCATGATCGACATCCAGCAGACGATTGAACGACTCAAAGCGCACATTCGAACATTAACGGTGACCATCGGTGAGCGCAGCGTGCGCTTTCCTGAAAACCTTACAAAGACCGCCGGGTATATCCAATCGTTTTACGAAGGTATTGGAATTGCGGTGCATGGGGAACCATACGATTACGCCGATTATAAAGTTGCCAACGTCGTTGCCGAGATCACTAGTGGTCCCCAACCCTCCCGGCGATACCTGCTGGGCGCCCATTATGATTCGGTTTCCGGCACCGTCGGGGCGGATGATAACGCCAGTGCAATTGCCGTGCAGCTGGAAACCGCCAGATGTCTCAAAGAATTGCTCGGTCAAGAAAACCCCGATCTGGCGGTGACTTTTGTTTCCTTTGCCCTGGAAGAACCGCCGGTTTATGGTACCCGCTACATGGGCAGCCGGGTTTACGCAAAAAAGGCACGCAAAGTACAGCAAAAAATCGACGGCATGATTTGCCTGGAAATGGTGGGCTATGCCTGCTATGAACCGAGGTGCCAGCAGTATCCCTTTCCGCTGGGGTTTTTCGGTTATCCTACAGAAGGCAATTATATCGGAATTGTCGGCAACTTTAAATCCGGCGGATTTACCAAGGCCCTTTTTAAAGCATTTCAAAATAACCCCGAACTTCCCGTAATAATGATAAAAATTCCGTTCAACGGGAGGATCCTTCCGGCTGTCAGGCTCAGTGATCATACCTCTTTTTGGGATCAGGGATTTAAAGCAGTCATGATCACGGACACCGCTTTTTTCCGCAACCCCCACTATCATAGATCGTCGGATACCATAGAAAAGCTGGACTACCGGTTCATGGCCGAGCTGGTGGAAAGCCTGCTTATTTTTTTTAAATCTCACCGAAACGGGTATTGAAAGGGCAAGGCTCAACCTTGGATGGTGAAAACATGCTGAATCTGCTTTTACAACGTCATCCCGTTTTCTTTCTCGGCTGCAATGTATACTTTGAAGTGTTGCGGGCAGTCTTTATTGGATAAAAATCCCAAAAGTATAAGAACCACTCTCGGAGCCCTCACCCACTGATCCGCGATTATATTAGGAAGGAGCATTTTTAGAAAAGAGAATTTAATAAAAAAATCCTTGAATACGAGCCTTAGAAAAGATAAAGAAGGAGCAAGACGTGGTGATATGATTTTACTATCTGAAATTATTATAAACTTCATGTATTTTCAAGTTAGATGGACTTGAATGAGAGGTGAATTTAAAGATGGATAACCAGGAATATAGAATTGCTCAAATTCTTGCAGATGGCGATGTCGATAATGAAGAAATGCAGGAAAAATCATCGGAAACTATTGTAAAATATTTGCATTATCTGAAAAAAAATATTGAATTCCCATGTATTGTAACAGGGCTTGAGGATTTTCCATGGGAAGAGAAATATGTTTTTGGTCCCGGTAATAAAAAAGAATATGAAAAACTCAAAAAGGAAAACCCATCATATAAAGACAAATTCGAAATCCTCGATTTTTTTGAAGATGAAGATTATGATGATCAAATACTGGTAAATGCAAAGCGATTAAGCGACCAGAAGGAATTTATACTTGAACTTGATTATCTCAAAGCGGTAGATAAAAAATCAAAAAATTATCAACTTCTTGATGATTACTCGGTGTGGTATGTGAATTATTAGCACCTTAATTAAGGGGATTTCGTGAATTCAGAAATCAAAGACCATAATTTCGGGACAAAGGCCTTTGCCACGCCAACCGGTACGCCTTTTGATCCAGTGAGGTTTGCCGTGATTACCGATGCCCACATTGACATCAAGGGTAAAAACGCTATGAAAATGAGCGCCATCAGCAATCAGGCTATTGCCTGGAAGACGCCCATGGTGAGTGTTTCGGAGTCCAACCATCTGGAGGCCAGAGAGAATCTTTTGCAGGCAAAATGGTGGCGGGCCACTCAGTTTGAGGAAAGCAGCAGCTTTAATGACACGGCCGTGCTTCAGTTTTACGAGAACAACAGCATGACCATAGGCTCAAAAAAGATTTAGGCCACCTTCACAACAATACATGTGATTGCCACACGACGGAAGTAAGTGTGCCGGTCTTGCGTACACCCTGCCTTTCTTTTTTGCAGGGTACAAACGCAAGGCCGGTCCGTTTCTGTCTTCCAGAACATATCTCAGACGCCAAAGAAGGAAAAATAAGGCTCTTCCCTTAATTATTCTCTAAAATTCCAAGGGCGATCATGGTGTTTATGCCGCCCCCCATGATCATATCGTTAATCAAGGTGGGGTTTATGACGTATTTCTGCAATGTATGCAAAGCTCAGAGCCCCTTGATTCTACCGAACTAACATGGGATTTCTCAAACATATTGCCTGTTTTCAAGGCTCCAAAAAAGTTGCGACATTATCAGTCCCAGACTTGGGGGCTGAACTAAATGTTTTACTGCTATAAATCTTAGCAATTGACATCACTGGAAAATGTATGACATCCGTTTTATATATAACATTTTCAGTAAGTTACGATACTATCAAGTTATCTGTAAAAACGCGGTTTACATAAAAATGATAGTTTTATTGGAAGGACATTGAGCTTGGCATACATTGCAG
>Ga0210365_10090549_pt1 | contig 10179 bp, 9 predicted proteins | sample S637metaT_FD_159655 | JGI IMG/M metagenome (GOLD analysis project Ga0210365, IMG submission 159655) | Metatranscriptome of estuarine sediment microbial communities from the Columbia River estuary, Washington, United States - S.637... | ecosystem: Environmental > Aquatic > Marine > Intertidal...
AGATCATCTCCCGTTCGCAGGCAGGAACCGTAAAACAAGATTGCCTGGGCGGCTTCGCCGTGACGTGCCAGAATTTCGTCGATCAAGATGCGCACCGCCGGCGAAACCGACCGCTGGGATCTGTGGCTGATAGCGGCAATTAACTGAGACGGAATATCCATTATGAAATCCCTAAAAAGGTAGCTGTTCCGCCATATTGCACCACCGTGGGTTCCTGTCGATTTTCGGACCTATAGAGTTGGCCGTCCAACGTGAAGCCGCCGGCGAGATTGAGCTTTATTTCATGCGCATTGTGACTGTAGAAACCGTTTTCCGGCGTACCATAGGCGCCGCTGCGGCCTCGCAAGATTGACGGCAGCGCCCGCAACATATGTCGCGGATGAGAACGGACGGCTGTGTAATGCAAAGGGCCGGATTCACCACCCCAGTAGGGATAAAGCCCTAATAACAATCGTTCCAGGGTGCTGACGATGACCACAAATGAATCAAATTGTTGCGGTGGGTTATCATCTATCGCGACGCAAACGGGCACAGGCGGTATGAAGTCACTGCCCCGGCGGGCGGCGGAGCATAAAAACCGCAGGATCGTCAAACCGGGTCCGACCTCACCTCTCAGGCCTCTGGTATTCAGCTTTCGATGAAAATATTGAATTCCCTGATAGATGGCGGAGGCACCAAAAAACATTCCGTAGCGGGCCGGGTGACCGGGTGCCTGAACCTGTAAAACCGGGCGGTCGATCACCCGGGCATTACCGATTCCGGTCGCGGCCCAGCGAAACAGCTTTTTCAATGATCGTAGCCGGGACCCGGAAAAACCGACGTCTCTGGCGGTCATGCTGGTAGTGCCGGATTGCAGCACCGCAAGCAGGGGTTGGGTTTCAAACGGCCGTTGGTGGAAAAGGGTGGTCAACACCGCCTGTACGGTGCCGTCGCCACCGTTGACCGCCAAAAGATCGACCTCCTGGTCCGCAAAATGTCTCAGGGCCGCCAGCACGTCCTGCGGCGTCTGAACGTCACAATGGACGACCTGCGGATGATCGTCGATGATGCGGCGGATGTCACCCAAACCGTTAAGATTCCCTCCGCTGAGTGGGTTAATGACGACACCGATGCGCGGTCGCCGGCCGGACCTTGAAAAATCAGGCAACATCTCGCCTCCACTTTCCCTTTGGGCACCGGCTAGGGTGATGAAAATCTCGCATGACGTGGCTTTTAACTTTCAATTCTTATGCGTAAACAGCCGTACCGCCAACGGTTGGCTTTGCTTAGATTGATCGATATCCAAAAACCAGGAGCGTAACGAGCCGGCGGTCTGCTGCCTGATCAATGCCATCAATAGGCGTCCAACGAGAAAAATACTGGTCACCACAGTCCAGATTGCCACCGCGATCAATCCCCAATCCGGATGCCCGATAAGGGTACCGGCAGTCAGTAAAATCAGACAGGGGTTGCGCCGGGCGGTAACCAGCCTGAAATAGGAGTCGATCGGACGCCAGCAAAAGATTCCAAATTTACCCAACCATGCCAGAAACGCCCCTTCTACCAACCGCCCCACGGCATAGCCCACCACTATCAGCCAGAATACGGCATTCATTGACAACCCGATAAAATCAAATTGGGATACTCCCAATCCCAACCCCCAGAGAATGTACCAGATTGGGGGATGAATCAGGTCGATGAGGTGGTCGAAATAATGGCCAAACTTGCTGGAGGTAACAGTGACACGAGCCAGCTTGCCGTCTACAGTGTCTAAAAAGGTCATCAACCAGCCCGCCAACAATCCCCAGCCATACCTGCCGGAGGCGAACATACCCCCGGCCAATATAACCAGGAGCAAGCCTATGATCGTGACGTGATTCGGCCGGAGTCCATAGCGTACACACTGACCGACAACCCATCGAGCCGGGCGTGGCCAAACCCACTTGGTGACCAGGTCGGTTACTCCTTTATAGGACCAATCAAAGAGTCTTCGTTCCAAAAAACCCTTGGTCTCAGGTGTGATAGGCAGCACGAAGGGTGGTTCAAACTTGAGCAGCTGCTGTTGGAAGGATATGGACAGGGTTTCCAGGGTCTCAGTCCTGACACCCAAAATAGAGTCCGCAGTGTTGGCTCCCTCAATGATATCGAGTGCTTCCGTGGCTTTCCCGCCGGCAACATGAGCGGCAACAAATGTATCGGTCGGTGCTTGTGAAATCTTCAAAAGAATATCCGGCGATTGCACCAGGTAGCGGATGACACGGTCATCGAACAGGTAATCACCCCGAAACAGCAGGGCCGAACTGTTATCCGGCATAACGGTTATATCTTTCACAATCTCTGCCACACCGGCACTCCTCAATACTCGCAATGTGCGCTGACGAGATGTTAATCCCCAGAGTTTTACCGGGCTGTCCTTAACAATATAGGCGTATAACGACATAATACAGACCTCATAATTTACTATGAAAATAGCTCTTTTTTTTGGGACATTATCAGGGGTTATGAAACCCTCTGCGAGCATGGGTTTCAGGTTTCGGGTGTCAGGCCAGCTATCGCGTTTTCACTTCTGACACCTGACACCTGACACCTGAAACCTTAGTGCCAAAGTGCAATTTTCATGAAATCCCACAACAGGTAGGGTGCACAGCCATTTGTCCAAGCTGAATGATGACATCTGGATCTACCAGAACAAAGCTTTTTTAGCCATCAAGTACCACTTATAGAATCCAAAATTACAAGCACCAATAGTTTAAATCCCAAATTACAAATAAATCTCAAATTTCAATACTCAATGACCAAAACAGTTTTAGAAATTGTGACTTTACACCCAATAATCGAGGGTTTATTGCAATATGTACCCATTTACGATATTAATCGCAGATGGTCTCTATAAACTTTGACAATCACCATAACGACGGTCCTCAACCGCCAACAACTGACCGTCCATCATCAGTTTCGGCCATGACCCTGGCCCATCTTTCCGACCCGCACATTTCGTGCATGACTGCCATCACAGCACGTGACTTACTGGGCAAACGCCTGTTCGGGTACTTAAGATGGAAACTACACCGCGGATCCGGGCACGGAGACGTCGTTCTGTCAGCTTTACACGCAGATCTTGCAAAGACCAAACCCGATCACATTGCCGTCACAGGCGATCTGACCCACCTGAGCCTGTCCGCCGAATTTAAAAAAGCCAAGCAATGGCTGCAGTCATTAGGGTCGCCGTCACAGGTTACCGTCATTCCCGGCAATCACGACACATATGTCAATACCGACTGGCATAAAACCATGGCATACTGGAGCGAGTATATGATTTCAGATAGGCCGCGGGTTGATGACCATAACGCAGAAAATATGGATCGCATCTTTCCCAGCTTGCGTATCCGGGGCCGTCTTGCCTTAATCGGCGTGTGCACCGCTCAACCCAGTGCACCGCATTTGGCTGTGGGCGGCATCGGCGCCTTACAATTGGATCGCCTGGAGAAAATCCTGACTCAAACCGCCCGGCAAAAGTATTTTAGAGTCCTGCTGATTCACCATCCCCCTGCCTCCGGCACGGTCAGCTGGCGCAAGCGCTTAACCGATGCGCCCGATCTGCAGGTGCTTCTGGCCAACTTTGGGACGGAGCTGATCTTGCACGGCCATGCGCATCGCGCGCACCAAATCTATCTGAAGACGCCAGCCGGCAAAGTCCCGGTTGTGGGCGTTCCGTCGATCACGGCCTTGAACCGCCGGCTGGAGCGACGCGCCCGCTATCACATCTACCATATATCCCCCGGCGACGACGACTGGATTGTCAGGCTTCAGGCGCGCATCTATTCGCCTGATGAAAATTGTTTTATCAATCTTAGTCTTGAAAACTGCATGTGGAAAACCAAACTAGACGACCTTCCGTAACTGCCAGAGCGCGATACCGGAGATCAATATTACCGGTGTCATTGCCGTAATAACCGGCATAAGACTTAATAACAGCCCCAGATGTACGATTAACTGGTCGCCAAAATAGAATGCAATTCCAACAAAAGAGCCTATCATTATCCGCTTTCCCGCCGTGATTATGCGGGTCGAGCCGAATATGAACGGCAGCGAAAGCAATACCATGGCCCCTGTCGTCAGGGGCATACTTAGCTTACGCCACAGAGCCAGTGCATAGCGATCTACATTTTGGCCGCTCTCATGCATTGCCCCAATATACCGGTAAAGGTCGACGGACGAAAGACTGTCGGCAGGCAGCTCAAGCACATCAACCTGATCTGAACTTAAAAATGAGTTTAAAATCAGGCTTGGCAATTGCTGTGTTGTAATGCCTTGCTCGGTGAAAAACTTCCGGCTAATGTCTCTGAGAACCCATTGATCGTTATGCTCAATGGTGGCCTCACGAGCGTGGGTAAACACCGTTAAACGGCCTTTTTCATCCGTCTCAAATAAATCCAGGTCAGCCGCAATGCCACCGTATAGTGTTTTGCCGACATGGATGTAAGTAAACCCTCGTCGGGCCCAGAAACCTTGCTTTGTCAGAGTAATACCGGTACCGGAAATTGCCAGAGCGCGCCGTTTACGGGCCAGTTGATCCAGCGGCGGGACAACCATCTCTGCCAACATGCCGGTTAACAGGATGAGGAGCGTGCCGGCGGCAAGCACCGACCAACAGATCCGTTGGATCGACATGCCACCGGCCTGCATGGCAAGCAGTTCACCGTGATCGGCCAGCAATCCAAGCGCGATGATGCTGCCAAGCAGCGTGCTTATGGGCATCAGATCGAGCATGCGCCTTGGCATCGTGAGACAAGTGAAGACCAGAGCGTCATGGATGCGAAAATTTCCTTTACCGACGTCGTCCAGCTGAGACACCAGTTCCAGGAAACTGAAAAGTGTAACCAATATAATGATTATCAGTACGAAGCTACGCAGAAAGCTAATGCCGATGTAACGATCAAGAGTTTGCATTATTTTTCTCGCCGGCGGAACATCATGGTCGGCTGCCATAAAAGAACCAGCAGTAGCCCTGCCAGCAACAATTGGCTCCACCAGATTCCAGGTATGGCGTCAAGAATACCCCGTTCGACCCATTTCTTGGCCAAAGCGCTGAGGTTGTAATACACTGCAAAAATCACCACGGCCGTCGTGATTTTAGCGTATTTACCGTGACGGGGTGATGAACGACTTAAGGGAACGCCAATCAAAGCCAACAGGATGGTGGCCACCGGCGTAGAGAGCCGCCACTGGAATTCGGCAATTTCTTCACTGTTATCCGACCGGGCGAGAGCCCCGGTTGAGGCTGCTTTGACGCGATACTTTAGACGGAGGTTTTCTTTGGGTTCAAGGGGCATTGCGGATTGTTCGAATTGGATAACACGGCCTTCTTTTCCAGCGCGGGAAAATTCATAAAGGTAGCCGCCGGTAAAAACCAGAATCTGTTTACCGGATGCTTGATCCATGGATTGATTGGCTTGCCTTGCAAAAATAACCTGCATGGTATCGTCGCGTTCTGTTAGAATAAAGACCCGTCCGGCCTCATCCTGCTGGTGGTCCACCTCTTCAGCATAAATGACCCGCGCTCCGTTCTCAATTTCGTAAAACGTCCCGTCATTCATGCGCGTAAGATCAAAATACGCTTCTGCATGTGCCTTTATTCGATAATACTGCTTGTAGGCCCAGGGTCGAATGAGAAGCGACAAACTGGCAACAATCACCGCAATCATCACGGCAGTATAAAAGACCGGCCGTAAAACCTGGCCCATACTCACACCACAGGCAAAAAAAGCGGTCATTTCAGAATCCTTATAAAGCCTCCCCAGGGCAACCACCACGCACAAATACAAAGTGGTGGGCAGCAACACTTCCAGAGCGATAGCAATTCTGAGCAGGATCAAGATGATGACTGTGGTGCCCGGCAATTGTCCACTAAGGGCGTCTACCAGGAAACGGGTTGCCAGGTAACATCCAAAAATGAAGACCAGTATCGCACATACCGCTACGGTCGGTTTGATGATTTCCCGCATTATATAACGATCGATAATCATTTCTGGTCATCTAAAAAAAAGCGCTCTTCAACACAATGGGCTCGGAACGCTTATTTAAAATTGTAGTTGACAGTGATCGGGTTTCAAGTTTCAGTGCTGCTGTCGGCCAAAAAAGTTTACCCGCCTCGGGAGGACGGCTAGTCTAATCGAAAAAGAGATTCCATTTTTAAGGTATTGCGGGCAGGTCGAATGTCAAAGGAATGAGATCAAAATCAAGGCCATATAAGTTTTTTTGAGAGTAGCTTTTGATAACCCCCAGATTGGAGCTATCTCAGTGACACCTCAGTAGCCTGACAGATGTGTCCATCGGCCATATCCTTCCGGTGGCCGCCACAGGCAGATACGACTTTTTCGGCCAGTTTGAGATCCGCAGGATAATCGATTTCACACCACTCTAGCCCTTTTGTTGAGCAGGTCCACACCGGCATCGAACGGGCCATTTCATCAATTACCGACAGATACCATTTCGTCTGGGCCGAAGGATTGCGCAAAGCCTTTTCCAGGGCGCTGCGGAACAACATCGGTCCTTGGTCTCGGAACATGATCATCCCGATGGACTCCCCGTCAACCTGATCCGGCAAAAGATCCTTACCGATTTTTACAAGACGGCACCCGTCCAATTCGACCTTCATGTCGTCGGTATCATAATCCTCTTTATGACTGACGACCACGGTAACTGGGCGGCCGCGAGTCTCAAGCAGGCGTTGCACAACGGCCGCCTCGAATAAGGTGTCGCCGTTTAGCAATACAAAATCTGTGTTCATCTCATCATGCGCAACCCAGCAGCTGACCAGGTTATCCGACACAGCGTAAGCGGCGTTGTATATGGTTTTTACACGATGCGAACCATAGCGCTCGCGTAAAACGCGTTCGACTTTGTCTGCACGAAAGCCCAAAATAACGGTTACCTGATCAATGCCGCATTTAGCAAGTTCGTCAATTTGCCACTCGATCAAGGATCGTCCCTTGAGCGGCAGAATGCACTTGGGGCAATCAGCGGTCAGCGGCAGCAATCGTTTGCCCTGTCCTGCACTCAAAATAATAGCCTTCATAGGGTAATTTCCATTTTCATCTCAAGGTAGTTATCAATCTTTTTGCATCGGAGCAGAAACGCAAAGTGGCTTAGAAGTTAGGCGGTTACGTATTTTCATTGTCAAGTTTCAGCCCGAGTGTTTTATTAAAAAAACCAATGGCATGTTCTAAAATATCCTGAAAATTTTCGACTTGATCGGGAGATAAGCCGAGGGATTTTGCGACTGTGCTGAAAGTGTCGGACTGGGTTCGTCTGATTTCCGACAATAATTTTTGGCCTTTTTCGGTTAAAGTTACAGTGGTCACCCGTTGATTTTCAGGCAGTATCCTTTTATCAACAAGTTTCCTATCTTTCCAGAGTTTTGTTATGGTCGTCGAAATCGTACTGTTGCTGACCGTCGGGTATAAGTTCCCTATTTCGGATATGCTCATGCTGCCCTTCATACCAATCAGCTCAATCAGCAAACTTTCACGGTCAGTTAAATCCCCCACTTTTTTTTCAGAAATTTTGGAGGCGATATATAACCGCACCCTGAAAGCCAAGTCATAAATCAGCAATTCCGTGTTTTTTTTCATCCGCTCCTCTTAATCATAATTTTCCGATCTTCTTATGCCAAGTTAACGAAGTATTTATAATACAAAAAATATGAATTGTAAAGAGTTTCTCAATATAAAATTAATAATTTATTAATATTTCTATTATTAAATTATTAGTTTCCCGTAATATTTTATTTAAAATCAACCTGCCCCGCATATCCATTTCCGATGTTGACCTCCATAAACAACCTGTGTATCATGACGTAGCTTGAATTTATCGGTTGTTTGCCATCACAAAAATACCATCAGGACCCATTAACATGCCGCCGCTTAAATCACAGCAAAACCCTAATAACCCGGCAAACGAATCACTTCAGGTTGTTAAAGTTGAAGGGAAAAGTGCCTTAAATGATTTCATTCGCCTGCCATGGTCTCTCTACAGGGACGACCCCATGTGGGTTCCTCCCCTGGTGCTGGAGCGACGAATGCATCTTTCACCGAAAAACCCCTATTTCGAACATGCGAAATTCTGCTCCTGGATAACATACCGGAGCGGCATACCGGTGGGGCGGATCAGCGCCCAAATCGACCGGCTTCATATTGATCGTTACCAGGATGCTACCGGTTTTTTCGGAATGCTGGAGGCAGAGGACGATAGCCTGACATTCCGCATGCTGCTGGGTACTGCGGAAAATTGGCTGCGCAACCAGGGAATGCAACGAATCTCCGGTCCGTTCAACCTGTCTATCAACCAGGAACTGGGATTGTTGGTGGACGGATTTGACACACCACCGTCAATGATGATGGGTCATGCCCGTCCCTACTATGCCGACCGAATCGAGAAAGATGGGTATCAGAAAGAAAAAGACCTGCTGGCTTATATAATCAACTCCGATTTTAAGATGACTGCAACGGCTAAAAGAATTACGGCGAGGGAAAAAGACCGGATCCATATTCGAAGGCTGCAAAAATCAAATTTTATAAACGAATTAGAAATTATACGGAACATTTTCAATGACGCCTGGTCGAAAAACTGGGGGTTTATCCCTTGGACGGAAGCGGAATTCGAACACCTGGGCAAGGATTTAAAAATGCTGGCCGACGAGGAGTTGGTGAAAATTGCAGAGGTCGATGGAAAACCGGCAGCTTTTATTGTCGTTCTTCCGAACATCAATGAGATCATACAGGATCTCAACGGCAGGCTTTTACCCTTCGGCTGGCTTAAAATGCTTTGGCGTCTTAAAGTAAAATACCCAAAATCCGCCCGGATTCCTTTGATGGGCGTTCGCTCGCAATATCACGCCAGCCTGATGGGCGCGGCCCTTGCATTCGGGGTAATCGCCGCAGTTAGGCAACCGGGCCTAAAACGCGGCATTAAAGAAGTTGAGCTTTCCTGGATTCTTGAAGATAACATGGGAATGCGCAACATTATTGAATCCATCAGTGGGCGCGCCTATAAGACCTACCGTATTTATAGCAAGCAACTTAACTAAAACGAATAACAAATAACCATTAACGCCTAATTGAACTTTTTTCGTTCATTTAGGGTCTAACTACTTGAAAGAATTCCCCGAATCCCACTAGATAGCGCGATGACAAATCCCCACCCTAAATTTACCGCCGTCGTACTCGCAGCAGACCGCGGGCCGGATGATCCGGTGGCCAAGGCCGCCGGTGTGCGCTGCAAGTCCTTGACCCCCGTCGGCGGCAAACCGATGGTTTTCCGCGTACTGGATGCCCTCGCCGCATCTAGGGTGGTCAACACCTATATCCTCTGCGGCCCGCCAAAATCCGTTGTGGACCAGGAGCCCGATCTCGCAGCCCTCGTATCATCAGGAAGGGTTAAATGGTTTGAGAGTCACGCAACCCCGAGTTCAAGTGCATTTCACGTCCTGCAGACATTGCCGGATGCGACCCCGGTTCTGCTGACCACTGCCGATCATGCCCTGTTGAGCGCCCGGATTGTTGATTTTTTTTGTACTGAAGCACAGGCGACGGGCTGTGATGTGGTAGCGGGAGTAGCGCGGCATAGCGCGGTGACAGCAGCCTATCCCCAAACCCGAAGAACCGCCACCCGCCTGGAAGATGGCGCTTACTGCGGCTGCAACCTGTTTGCCTTTCTGACCCCGCGTGCGCGCCTGGCAGCGGATTTCTGGCGCCGGGTCGAAAACCAGCGTAAACATCCCCTACACGTGATCCGTGTTTTGGGCTGGATCGCGGTTTTGCGTTATCTTATGGGTCGGCTGACCCTCAATGAAGCTTTGGATCGGATATCGCGCCGTCTTGGTTTCAAAGCGGGCGCTGTTGTATTGCCCTACCCGGAAGCAGCCGTCGATGTCGACTCGGTCATCGACTTGAAGTTGGTCGAAACGATTGTATCCGATAGGCAACTGGGAGCTTGATTCAGACGCAATAAATAGTAAATTCAAACATCGGTAGCAACTTGTTCATTTATTGCCGCAAGATGCCTTATTACGGGCGGTTCATTTATCTCCAGACCAAGCAAATCGTCAAAAAATACAATGGCATTCCCGAGTAATTGCTGAAAAGATTCACTCTGATCGGCGGACAGCCCTAAAGCTGCGATCACAGTTTTAAAGACCTG
>Ga0210365_10061176_pt1 | contig 10147 bp, 8 predicted proteins | sample S637metaT_FD_159655 | JGI IMG/M metagenome (GOLD analysis project Ga0210365, IMG submission 159655) | Metatranscriptome of estuarine sediment microbial communities from the Columbia River estuary, Washington, United States - S.637... | ecosystem: Environmental > Aquatic > Marine > Intertidal...
ACTGATCCTGCGCGAATACCCTTCTCTTACGCCAGCGGCAATTAGAGCGGCGCTCGCTTACGCTGCCGAGCTTGCTCGCGAGCGCGTGGTGCCGCTGCCCGCCTAGCCTGTTTCCTGATTTCGCGTGCGCTTCAAGACCGACGAAAACCTGCGGGCGTCGGCGGTTGCGCTTCTTCGTGCGGCAGGTCACGACGTCCACATGGTACTCGACGAGGCACTTGGTGGCGCTGCCGATCAAGAGATCGTTGCGCTATGTGGGCGTGAGGGGAGGGCCTTCGTCACTCTGGACGTCGGACTCGCCGACATTCGCGCCTATCCACCGGCGAAGCAAGCGGGCGTTATTGTGCTACGTACGCCCGACCAGCGCGTGGAGACTCTCACCGCGGTGATCCGGCGCGTCATTCGACTTCTCGGGACGGAGCCCCTTACCGGTGCGCTGTGGCTAGTCGATACCAGGCGGGTCAGAATCCGGCGCTGACGCGGCGCCCCCTGGCTGCGCAACAGGCTTGCTTCCCGGCCGAGCAATTCTCTGGTGCAACGCGCTGTGCTTAATGCAACCTATCCGGGCGGGTCCCTTTCCTCCCATCCGGTGACGGAATATTGAAAAACAATCTCACATACAGGACCGAGACGGAAAATCCGGGGCTGGCATCCGACCGAGCCGCCCTCTGGATTTACCTGATGTCATTTGTCCCGGTGCTACTACTTGCGCTGCTCGCTCCGGACAGCGTCTTGTCAGCATTTCCTGCCCTTAATGAGTACACGCAAATCTTACGGGATATCTTTCCGGCAATTGACAGGCTGGCTTCGGTATCGGCATTCCCGGAAGTGACGCGGCTAGTGTTGTCGCTTGAGTGGACACTCCTGCCGCTGCAGGCGTTGCTGTATTTCATATTCGTGTCGCGCTCGGTGAACTTCACTCTGTGGCGCGAGCGCAGAACATTTATAGCGATAGGGCTCCCAATATTGTTGGGGCTCTTTGTCTGGGGTACCGCCATTTTCTTTGAAGTGAATCCCTCAGACCTTCAAGGGCAGATGAAAAGCGAAAGGATGTTAAGGCTGGTCAGCACGAGCCGACTGGGGTTGGCGGTCGCGAGCAGCTTGGTCATGACTTCGACCGCCTTAGTAATCGGTGGCTTTTTTTCTGGATACGATATTTCCGCCGTATTCATTTTGACTACCAGGGGGATACGCCGCGATGACCGTCACAGTTGATGAGTAACATCAAATTCATCGAATGCACTTGGTTCAACGAGGCTAAAGCCCCCCTGGCCACGGGCAAGAACTTCCTTACCTGTTCCTCAGAAGATGTTTCGGAGTTGCGTGCCGCCGGATTGGGGCACGACTCAGCGCGCTTTGTTGAGTCCTACTGCTGATCCAGCAGGAATATCTCGCCCTTGCTGAGTTCCACCCCGTCCCCGGACCAGCGGCGGTAGCGCCCAGCTAGTTGCGCGTCAGTGACGGGCAGGCCCAAGTTGCGGAGGTGCGCGAGGACCAGGCGCAGCGCCACCGGACGGTAGGCGCAGGCATAGAAGAAGGTGGGCAGGAGTTCGGCGGGCTGCGCCGAGACGATGGTGCCGCGCTTCATGCCGGCGCCGGTGCGCCAGCCCAGCCGCCCAAGCACCACCACTGTCCCCGCCAGCATGTTGACCCCGGTGAAGTCGCCGCTGTCGCCGCCGATGGCGATAAGGCCGCGGCGCATGCCGCTGCCGACTTCGTTGCCAGCGTTACCGTGAACGATGATCTCGCCGCCCTCGACCCCCTTGCGGGTGCCGCGCAACGCGCTGCCCACCATGTGGCCGGCGTTGCCCGTGACAGTGATGCGCCCGCCGGACATCTCCGCGCCCAGCCACTCCCCGGCGTCGCCCTGCACCCGGATCTCGCCTCCGGCCATGCCGGCGCCCAGGTGCATGCCGGCGTCGCCCTCGACCACGATTTTTCCCCGGGTCATGCCGGAGCCCATGCGCTTCACCCGGGAGGCGTCGCCCGCGACCCGGATCTCGCCGTTGCACGTTCCCTCTACCTTGAAGAAATCGCCGATCTGCGCCCGCTGGTTCCCGTACTGCAGGGCCACGGCGGAGATCTGGTCCGGCGTCATGCCCTCCAGCCGCTCCGGCGCGATGGCGTCCGCTTCCAGGGGCACGGTGGGTTGCGTGTGCAGGGTGAGGGTGAGACTCACGCGGTCCCTCCCGCGCCGTTCAAAAGTGCATGCAGGCCGATCTTGAACTGGCCCAGGTTGCCGCCGTAATTGCCCGCGGAGATCTGCCAGATGCCGGGGCGCGCCACCGCCTGCAATCCTCGACGCATGGCTTCCTCCACCGCCGGCAGGTCCAGGCCGTCAATCACGATCTCCAGCACGCAGCCCACGTCTTCCGGCAGCTGGGTGTTCGGGACTACCGCCCGCAGGCTGGGGCAGTAGGCGTCGTTGGTGGACGCGATCAGCGCCTTGTAGCGGGAGCCCACCTTGCTGCCGCTCCGCACCACGCCGTCGGGAAACGGCAGGATCACGGCGGGCACCTGCTGCATGGCCGTCACGGCGGCCTCCGCCGCCGCCAGCGCCGCCGCGGTGTCGTCGCCCAGGATGAGCAGGTTGCCCCCGCCCACCGCCTTCTGCACACCGAAGCGCTCCTCCACCAGGAATTCCCCGTCCATCACCGGCAACCGCCAGTAGCGGCGCCCGTCGAGGAGCTTGCTGGCCTGGTAGCCGTCGCCGAAGAAGCGCAGCGCTCCGCCCACCATCACCGATTCTTCCGTTGCAAGCCCGTTGTAGCAGGCGGTGGTGGGGCAGGTCATGACGCACTGGCCGATCCGCTCCACGAGGCGCTTGCCCACGCCCGCCGAGTCCATGGCGAACAGCAGCACCGCCACGCCGGGCCGGCCGTCGGGGGTCTCGGCGGCGGGCAGCGTACGCTCGATCCCCGCCTCGCACTTGCAGCCGATCACCGAGGTGGCGAAGCCGGTCATGGTCCGTGCCGCCGCCTGGGCCCACTTCTCGTTCTCCGCGGTGATGAGCACCCGCGCGCCCCACATGGCGAACGCCTCGGCGAAGGTGTCTGCGACGGGGATGCCGTTGATCTGCATGGTGGCGTTCAGCTGGAGGTTGTGCGCTGCTTCGCGGTGGGCACCACTTCGTGCTTCCCGAGGTAGTGGTCGTCCACCGGATAGTTGCTGAAGCGCATGCTGTAGAACTCTTCGAAGAACGGCCGGATCACCTCCGTGATCTGCGGATCATGGTCTGGCGCCACGTGCAGGACGCGGCCTTCGTGGTCCGCCCGGAACTCGTGGTCCTCGATGATGAACTGCCCGTCCTTGATGACGTGGCGCGGCGCGCCGAACATGCGCTCCTTGTCCGGGTGCTCCTCGTAGAGGGTGATGTCGGCGTCGGCGCCCGCCCCGAGATGCCCCTTGTTGGCGAGCCCCAGCAGGCGCGCTGGCCCGGCCCGGGTGATGATGGCGATCTCGTTCAGGGTGTATTCCCGGTCCAGGCCGTCGGCGAGGGCGGTGCCATGGAGCGCCTTCTGGTTGATCTTCTTCATCTCCTCCCGGCGGAATTCCCGGTCCATGAGCAGGCGGATCAGCCGCGGGTAGCTCATGAATGAGCCGCCGTTGGGATGGTCGGTGGAGAACACCATGCGCCAGGGGTCCTTGGAGAGCAGGAACAGCTCCAGCCCGATGGCCCACTGCAGGGCGTGGGTGTACACCCGGTCCTGGTAGGCGAAGGGCACGATGCCGCAGCCCGCCTCGTGCTCGGTGTCGGCGTTTACCCACTTGCCGTCGCCGAAGCGGGCGAGCATGTAGGCCAGGGGCGCGTCCGCCGTCATGCTGGTGGCCTTGCCGAACATCACCTGGCCCACGTCGGCGCTGATGTTGGGATGGTCGTTGACGAAGTCCGAGATTTCCCGCGCCCTGGAAGTGGGGTTGTGGCTGGACTTGCCCGGCACCTCGCCATAGCTGTGGAACTGGATGTGGGTGATGTGGGCCCGGTGGCCCTCGGCGATGCGCATGGTCTCCAGGGTGGTCTCGTAGTTCCCGGAGTGGCCGAGGTTGTTGCAGTGGATGTGCGCGGGATGGGGCAGGCCCAGCTCGTCCACCGCCCGGATCAGCTCGCCGATCACCTGGCGCGGGGTGAGCTCGAAGGATTCGATCTTCTCGTCGAGGCGGGTGATGTTGGCGTTGCGCCGCCCCTTCCAGGCCTCGTCCCCGCCGGGATTCACCAGCTTCGCGGTGTAGGCCTTGGTGGCGGAAAGCCACCAGGCCAGGGCATTGCGAAATTCGTCGTGCCGCCCCTGCTCCAGCAGGCGATAGAGGAGTACGTTGTTGCCCATCAGCACGTAGAAGCCCTTGTCGATGACGGGCGTGTCGTGGAACTCCTCCAGGGTGTGGCGGGCGCCGATGGGGGGCACCGCCGCCTCCATGGCGGTGGTGTAGCCCAGGGTGGCGTAGCGGTAGCCGGTGGTGAAGGTGGAGGGCACGGTGCCGCCGGTGCCAGACCGGGTGAAGGCCGTGCGCGGATGGACGTCGCGGCGATGGTCCTCGGGCTGGAGCTTGCGCGCCAGGTTCACCTTGGGGCCGGCGATGTGGCAGTGGATGTCCACGCCCCCCGGCATCACCACCAGGCCGCTGGCGTCGAGCCGCCGCGCCTCGGGCGGCACGTCGGCGACGATCCTGCCGTCGGCGATGCAGATGTCGCGCACCTCACCGTCCACGCCGTTGGCGGGGTCGTGGATGCGGCCGTTGACGATGCGCAGCATGGGATCTCCCGGGCGGTTACGCGGCGGCGCCGGCGGGCACGGGCAGGGGCGGCAGGCGGTTGCCGCCGAGCAGCTCCCGCACCCGCTCCTCGATCCGCGTCAGCACCTGCTCGTCGCTGGGGTAGGGGGAGGGCAGCGCCGGGCGAAGGGTGACCGTGACGTCGTCCATGCGGTAGACGGTGCCGGGCACGCTGATGCCGTAGGTGGCGGTGGTGATGGCCACCTTCGCGAGCTTCGCGGTGTGGGTGGGCTTGGGGTCGAGCACGATCACCGGGATGCGCTTCAGGTGCTCGATGGCGGGCTGCGGGAAGTTGGCGCCGGGGTCGGCGGCGATGATCAGCGCCGCGTCCGCGTCGCCCCGGGACAGCAGATCCACCGTGGTGTACTCGCCGGGGTTGAAGCGCGGGAAGCCCCGGCTGAAGTTGACGCCGAAGGGATAGCCGGTCTGCCAGGAGACCACGTTGTCGGCCCCGGTCACGTTGCCGTGGCCCCGCACCGGCTTGGCCACGAAATGGGTGAACTCGTTGAGGTCGGTGGCGAGGGCCAGCAGGGCGCCGGAGTTGAAGTGACGGCCCCGGGTCATGGTAAGCCCCATGCCGAACAGCAGCGCCCCGAAGCGGCAGCTCTTCATGCGGCTGGCCAGGTCCTCCAGGGTGGCCAGCGGCACGCCGGTCACCTGCTCGATGGAAGGGTCCACGCGCCGGCCCTTCACCAGGGCCCGCAGCGCCCACAGCACCTCGAAGTCCCGCCGCGGCTTTACCTGGATGAAGATGTCCGCCACCGCCGCGCTCTGGGTGCGGCGCACGTCCACCAGCACCACGGTGCGGTCCTTCTTGCCCCTGGGGATGTACATGCCCTTGGGCGTCACCGCGTAGCGGGAAAAGAGCCGCGGGTGGGACTCCGCGGGATTGCCGCCCCAGAACACCAGCAGGTCGGCGCGGTTGCGGATCTCGCCCAGGGTGGCGGTGCTCTCGCCGACCCCCTGGAACGCCATGCCGCTGGGGCCGTGGCACACGGAGGTGGTGGTGTCCACGGTGCCGCCGATCATGTCCGCGATGGCCACCGCGTGGCGCTGGGCCTCGCAGGTGGTGTCCGAGAGGCCGTACACCACGGGGTAGCGGGACTTGGCCAGGATCTGGGCCGCGGCCTCGATGGCCTCGTCGGTGGTGGCCTCGCGCCCGTCGATCAGGGCGAAGGGGCGGTCCTCGATGCCGTGCTCCTTGAACCAGGCGCGGCCCAGCACGCAGGCGTTCTCCGCCTTGGTGATCTTGTGCTCCTCCAGGTCCACCGTGAGGTTCATGTCGTCGCAGACGCAGCCGCAGAAGGTGCAGGTGGCGTCGTTGACGATGCGGATCTTGTCGCTCATGGTCATCCTCCTGATTCGGATCGGAGAGTCGTTTAGGGGAGAATAAGCGCAGCGCCTTGCGCCGGAGGTTCAATACCCACCCGGTGGGAGAAGCTTCGCTAACCCGCCCTACTGCCTTCGGTGTTGTTTCCGTCGATCGGTTCCACCTCGACGTCGAGGTTCTTCGACAGCGGCATACCGCTGCCCGCAGTGTCGCCGGTCATCAGGGCGCTGGAATGGGGGCCGTAGGCGATGAACAGCAGCCCCGGCGGCAGCTCCTTGGCGGGCTTGGCCTTGCAGCGGACGATGGCCTCGCCGGTGGCGCTGCGCAGGCGCACCCGGTCGTTGTCCTTGAGCCCGAGCCGCGCCATGTCTTCGGCATTCATCTCCACGGTGGACGACACGTCCATGTACTCGCTCCCGAGCTTCCCCGCGCAGAGCGAGGTGCCCTGCTTCGACGAGCGCCCACCGATGAGGATCATGGTTTCGGCCAATGAGATTCCCTCCATCGCAAGCTAGTGTACTCCTGGCCCGCGCCTAGGGAGCGTCCAGGCAGTTCAACATTTCCGTGATTCGGGTGAACTTCTCCCGGGGCTTGCCCCTGGGCTGGCCCCGGGCGACTTCCCGGGAGTCAATCCTGAGCCAGTCGTCGAAGCTGACGGTTCTCACCCCGCGGCTCGCCAGCAGGGTCGCGAGGCCCTCGGCCCCGGCCTTCGGTTCCGGGGAGAGGCGTTGCAAGTCGGCGAGCAGTGACTTCACGGTCGCCACACTGTCAGCACGGTTGGTGCCGATGATGCCGCTGGGGCCGCGCTTGATCCAGCCCGCCGCGTAAAGCCCGGGCAACTGGGCGCCGTCAGTGTCCAGCACGCGGCCTTCCCGATTGGGAATCACGCCGCGCTTGGCGTCGAACGGAACCCCGGGGATCGCAACTCCCGAATAGCCGATGCTGCGAAACAACAGCCCGCAATCCAGGGTCTCGGTCTCACCGGTCTCCAGCGCCACTTGCTGGAACGGTTCTCCCTCGAGCCGGTTGCGCGCCAGGAGCAACCGTTCGAGGCGCGCGTTGCCCCCGAGTGCAACGGGGCTTTTCAGGAATTGGAAGACCACGCGACGCGGCTTGCCGGAAGGGGCGCGGGCTGCCCACTCGCGAAAGATCTCCACGTTCTTGGCGCTCACCACATTGGCCTTGGCCTCCAGTTCCGCTGCGCTGGCGGCGTTGAGTTCCAGCGCCGACGGATCCACCACGGCGTCGGCATTGGGGAGTTCCCCCAGTTCCTTGAGTTCCTTGTTGGTGAACTTGGCCTGGGCGGGGCCGCGTCGACCGATGACGTGGATCTCCTTGACCCGGCTTCCAGCGAGCGCCTCCAGCGCGTGCTCCGAAATATCGGTCTGGCGCAGCTCGTCCACGGACTTGGCCAGGATGCGGCACACGTCGGCGGCGACGTTGCCCTGGCCCACGATCGCGGCCACTTCCTGGGACAGGTCGAAGCTCCGGTCCCGGTAGTCGGGATGGCCGTTATACCAGCCGACGAACTCCGTGGCGGTATGGCTGCCCGGCAAATCCTCGCCGGGCACCCCCAGGCGGCGGTCGGACTCGGCGCCGCAGGCGAATACCACGGCATGATAGCGGGCCAGCAGTTCGTCCACCGTCACGTCGCGCCCAACACACACGTTGGCGAGCAGGGTGAAATGGGGCAGGCGGGCGATCTTGTCGTAGACCAGGATCGCCTCCTTGAGCTTGGGATGGTCCGGCGCGACGCCGTGGCGCACCAGGCCATAAGGGACCGGGAGGCGCTCGATCATGTGCACATCGATCGCCTGGCCGCCCTTGAGCAGGGCCTCCGCCGCGTAGAAGCCGCTCGGGCCGCTGCCCACCACCGCGACCTGAAGCGGAGTCCCTTTGGAACCTGGCGTCTCCATGGGGATGCCGGGTCAGTACCCCAGGGCCTTCTTGCGATCTTCCGCGTCGGGCAGGGGTTCCTGCTTCTCGTCCACCACCGGCAGCGCCTTCGAGCGCTCGGCGTTGATCTCGATCCATTGCTGCTTGTCTTCGGGAATGTCGTCATCGGCAAAGATCGCGTGCACGGGGCACACGGGGATGCAGGCGCTGCACTGGATGCAGACTTCGTTGTCGATATAGAGCATGTTCTCGTCGCCATGGAAGCAGGCGACCGGGCACACGGTGACACAGTCGGTGAAGCGGCATCCGTTGCAGTTGTCAGTGACGATGGTGGTCATGGAGTCTCCCGAAGCGGAGTTGGGGAAATCGTTACCCTCAGCCGAGACGGCCGAGCCAGTGGCTGATCAGTCGCTCGATCTGGTCGGAGGCCATGGGCGGCTTGCGGGTTTCGGTCCAGATCAGGGGCGCGTTTTCCTCGACGACCTGGCGTATTCCGGAGGCGCTGGTGCAGCGCTCCGGAAAGCTGCGCAGCGCCGCCAGGGCCGCGCCGAGGACCTGCTCGCGGGCCTCGGAGGACACCGTCTGGTTCTGCAGGACCGAGCCGCGGCCAATAAGCTCCAGCACCGAAGGCGATGGCGTGGAGGGAGCCGGCGCCAATGTCTCGGAGGGCTGCTGCGCCAGCAGCGGCGCCAGTTCCTCCGGAATCGAGACCCGGAGGGTCTTGGCCCATTGCAGGAAAGACCGCGGAATGACCCGCCGCTCCAGGGGAGGGCGCGTGGAGTCCCAGGGACTGAACGGCACCAGGGACCCTTCCTTCATGGCGTCGATCGCCAGTTCGCAATATTGCTCGAAGGCATTCATGAGGGGATCGATTCCGCCCACGTCATGGGAATCCCGCAGCCATCGTGTCTCCGGCTCCACTTCAAGCAGGAGACAGATGGACTCGTGAATCGTCCAGAGTTTGCGGTCGCACCATTTCGGATAGATTGGCGCGGTTACCATCGAATGATCCTCCGGGATCTGGCGTACGCCAGGAATAAATATTTTGCAGCCCATTATAGTCGACCGGTCCTCGCGGACAAGCCGCGCAGCGAGATTCCCGTGGTGGCCCGGACACGCTGCCAATCCCCCGCGGCGCTAAGGCATCGGGCCGCGGGTCATGACCAGCGCGGCTGCGCGACCGGATGCGCGGGAAGAGCGCGATGCGATGCACGATCGCTGACCGTCAAGGCAGAGCGGCGTCGGTTTCGCGGTATACTCGCATCCCATGAAAATTAACGGGATCGCCATCGACGATACGTTCGCGGAGGCCTTCGGCATGAGGGCGACGCGGCTGGTCCTGACCGCCCACAATCTGAAATGGGCTTACCACGCGGCAAATTCGATGACGGGATTCGCGACGTCGGTGATCGGCTGCGGTTGCGAGGCCGGCATTGAGCGCGAGCTCGGCCCCAACGAGACGCCCGACGGCCGGCCCGGCGTGTCAGTGCTGCTGTTTTCCGTATCCACCAGGGAGCTCACCAAGCAGCTGGAGCGCCGGGTCGGGCAGTGCATCTTGACGTCGCCCACCAGCGCCGTCTTCGCCGGTATCGAGCATGGCGAGAAGCTTCCCCTGGGCAAGACGCTGCGCTACTTCGGGGACGGCTGGCAGACCTCGAAGCGGATTGGCGGCAAGCGCTTCTGGCGGGTGCCCGTGATGGACGGGGAGTTCATCGCCCAGGAGACCACCGCCATGGTCAAGGCCGTGGGCGGCGGCAATTTTCTGGTGCTCGCGGACTCCCAGGCGGCGGCCCTGCACGCCTGCGAGGCGGCCATCGATGCCATGCGCCGCCTGCCCAACGTGGTCATGCCTTTCCCGGGGGGCGTGGTGCGCTCCGGCTCCAAGGTGGGATCGAAGTACAAGGCCCTCGGCGCATCCACCAACGACGCCTTCTGTCCGACGTTGCGGGGCGTGGTTCGACGAGGCGTTGGGCTGCGTCAGCGCCCGCAAGGCGTTCGCGTCGGGCATCGGCGTGGCGGCGACCAGCCCGGCGCTCGTGCGAAAGCCGCCCGAATTCAGCCCCCGGACCATTCTCGTGCCACCTTCGGCCTTCAGCGACGGCCGCGTGACGGTCGTCGAGAGCGGTGTGGCGCGAGTGCGAGCGGCGCTGG
>Ga0210365_10517040_pt1 | contig 10124 bp, 8 predicted proteins | sample S637metaT_FD_159655 | JGI IMG/M metagenome (GOLD analysis project Ga0210365, IMG submission 159655) | Metatranscriptome of estuarine sediment microbial communities from the Columbia River estuary, Washington, United States - S.637... | ecosystem: Environmental > Aquatic > Marine > Intertidal...
GCGTGGTGTCGGTTGCCGACAGCTTCTCCGCGGACGAGCTGGCCAGGCGGTTGAAGATTGCCGGCGCCTGGACCGTCGTCACGCTCCACTCCTACCGCCGAGACTATTGTCATCCAGTTCGCCGGCGCTGTAGGGACAGGCGGCTTGGCACGCGCGGCAGCCGATGCACAGGCTTTGATCGTGCATGGTGATGCCCTCAGGCGTCTTGTACATCGCCTTCGGGGTCACTGGACACGCTTCAACGCACGGGGCATTGGAGCAGTGGTTGCACAGCACCGGCAGCACCGTGAATGTAGCATTTGGGAACGTGCCCTCCGTTTTCATCACGAAGTCGGCCCAGTTGTAGCTCTGGCCGTTGGCGCGGTTGGCAGTGTTGTTCTCCGCCTTGCAGGCGAACGCGCACGCACCGCAGCCAACGCACTTTTGCAGGTCGATGACCATTCCAAGTCGGGACATTGTTGATCTCCTCTGGGTTGGTTGCAGCGGTCAGACCTTCTCGATCCGCACGCCCGTGAAGCCGCCGTTGCGGGCCGTCGAGCCGCTCATGCGGTCATAGTCGTCCACCAGGATTTCGTTGTTGTTGGCGCCTCGCGCCACCGCCTTGCCGAAGTCCCGGGTGGCGACCCGGCCATACGCCCAGTGCCCTTGGCCGTAGCACTTAGTCACCGTGCCCGGCCGCACCCCTTCCCACAACTTCACCTTGCTCACGATCGATCCGGCCGGCGAGGTGACTTTGACCATGTCGCCGTCTTTCACACCGAGTTTCCGGCCATCGGCGGGGTTGATCTTGAGCACGTCCTCCCAGGAAACATCGCCCGGATCCACCTTCTTGAACTCGTAGTACCAGGGCAGGTTCTGGGACCGACCCTCGCGGTTGAGGCGGGACTTGTAGTCAATGAAGGTGAACGGGTATTCCGCCTCGCTGCCGTGGCGCTTGGGGGGCTCGTAATGGGGCACAAAGGCCAGGTCGCCGCGGGCGACGTAGCCGGTGACGGCCATGATTTCGTCCACGGTAGCCTTGTGCTTCTCCGCGTGCTCCAGGAGGCCCTTTTTCATGGTCTCGCTGTAGAACTCGAACTTCTTGGTTTCCGTCTTGAACTGTCCGCCCCAGCCCTTCTTGAACTTGTATTGCGGCGAGACGTAGATACCCTTCTTGACGAAGTCGGCCCAGCCCGCGAGCTGCGTGCCCTTGATGGGCTCCTTCGGCTTCCACATCGGCTCGCTGGAGATCTTGGCGGTGATAAGGCCAAATTCCTTTTCGTTGGTCGGGGTCTTGCCGGTCTCGGGGTCCTTGAACTCCTTGCTGTAGTAGTCATACAGGTTGGGGAAGCCCTTCTGCTTGAGCTTTTCGGCCAGCAGCCAGACGATCTCGGTCTCCTCCTGCTTGACGTCCCACAGGGGCTTGATCACGGGCTGCTGAATCGAGGCAAAGCCGTAGGTGTTGCCCATGTTGGTGACGACGGACAGGCCCTCGCAGGCGTTGAATGTCGTCGGCAGGACGATGTCCGCAAACTGCGTCATCTCCGAGACGTTGGTGACCATGTGCACGAAGAACGGCACTTTGGCCATGGCCTTGTCCCAGCGCGACGGGTCGGTGCAGGAGTAGTTGAAATTGTTCCAGGACGCGATCACCATCTTGATGGCGTTCGGATCCTTCAGCATGCCGTTGGCGACGTTGTTGGTGACCACGCCACTCCCGGGCTTGGCGCGCATCATGGCCGGCATGTCTTTGGCACCGCGGCCGTCGATCTTCTTCAGCTTGCCGTTGGCTTTCGCCACATCGTCGAGGTAGTCGTCAAATTTTGCGAACTTGCCGGTTGGAACGCTGCTCGCCTCCAGCATGCCCCCGGGTACGTCTACGGAACCCAATACCCCGTTGAGGGCGTGCACTGCCATTGCGGCGTAGGTACCGCGCGGGTTCATGGCGACCCCGGGCCCCATCCACACGGCGGTTTTCGGCGCCGCCTTACCCATGAGGCGGGCGACGCGGACGATCTGGTCGGCGGGTATCAGCGTCTCCTTTTCGGCCCAGGCCGGGGTGCGGTCCTTGATTTCCAGATTCCACCATTTCACCAGGCCGTGGGATTCCTTTTCGGCGAAAGCCGACTCCTCCACGGTCTGGCCGGCGACAAAGCGGTTCCTGCCGTCCGCAAAATCGCCGACGAACTCGCGGCTCCAAAGGCCTTCGGTCAGCAGCACATGGGCGATGGCGCCTGCCAGCGCGCCGTCCGTGCCCGGTTTGATCGGCAGCCATTCATGGGCCTTCGCCGCCGAGGTGGACATGCGCGGGTCAACCACGATGATCTTGCCGCGGCCCATGATCTCGCCGAAGTGATGGATCGTGTTGGGCACCTGACGGTTGGATGCCAGCGGGTCGCAGCCCCAAATGACCAGGCATTGCGTGTTGGCGAGGTCGTAGTCGCGATAGCCGAAGAAGCCCTGGGTGAGTCCGGGCCCCATTTTCTCGGCTTCGGCGCAGATGGCGCTGTGGGAAATGCCGTTCGGGGTGCCGTAGATCTTGGGCAATGTCCCGTAGAGCAGATTGGTGCTGGTGGGTGAATAGCGGCCGCGCATGTAGAGCAGCTTGTGTGCTTCGCCGTTCTTGCGCAGTTCGATCATCCGGTCAGCGATGGTTTCGAGTGCTTCGTCCCAACTGATGGGAACAAACTTGGGGTCGACGCCGCGGCCCTTTGCCGGGTTTGTCCGCTTGAGTGGCGTCTTTACCCGGTCGGGGTCGTATGCCTGCTGCGGGATCAGGTGTCCGCGCGGGCACACGTGCCCGTGGTTGGTCAGGCTCAAGGGGTTCCCGCGAACGCGCACCGCGCGGCCGCCCTCAACGAATACCTGGATGGCGCACCATTGGGTGCAGCCCTGGCAGGTCGATGCCACCCATTCTCCCCTGGCGGGTCCGGCGGCTTTCGGCTTTCGCCTTGCCATGGCGCTGGTTTCAGGCGCTTCTGGTTGCGTCGCACAGCCCGCAGAAATAAGGCCGGCCGTGGAGGCTGAGGCCTTGAGGAATGCTCTCCTTGTCAATTTCATGTTGATTTCTCCCGTCTCGTAGCCTTGATGGATGTGGGCCAATGCCGATAACCACATCTGAAGTAAGGTTGCGCCTCACGAGCTTGCAGAATCTTGATGTGGATCAAGTAATCAATTCACCATTGGTGCCGGTGCCGGTGCCGGTGCCGGTGCCGCCCCGCGGGGTTTGCTGCCCGGGGCTCTGGATGGGAGAGCAAGGAACCGCAATCAGACTTCTCGAGGGCGGTAACGGGGGGCGGGGTTTCCCGGCGCCATGTCATAATTTCTGAATGGATCCAGGAACCCCTGTCGTCACGGCCATCGGCCCCGACGCCCGGTCGTGGATGGAGAACTTCGCCGTGGGCCTCGAGGTGGATGAGGCCCGCGTGGTGCGCCGTGCCCTGGAGTTTGCCCTGCCGCTCTACGGCGACCGCAGGTGCCCCACCGGAGGGCTGCTCTCGGAGCACGCCCTGGGCACGGCGGCGATTCTTGCCAGCCTGCGCATGGACCACGAGACCCTGGCTGCCGCCATCCTCCACGGCGTTCCGGCCTGTCTGGCCCAGTGGCCGGAGAAAGTGGCGCGGGAATTCGGCCGCGGCGTCTTCGACCTGGTGCAAGGCGTGGAGCGCATGGGACAGGTGCGCCTGCTGCCGGACTCTTCCGCACCCAAGCCCAGCGGCGCCGCGGCCCAGGCGGAGGGCCTGCGCAAGATGCTGCTGGCCATGGCCGAGGACATCCGGGTGGTCGTCATCAAGCTCGCGGAGCGCGCCCAGACCCTGCGCTACGTGGTGGGGCGGGACGTTCCGGGGCGGGAGGAAATCGCCCGGGAGACCATGGAGATATTCGCGCCCCTCGCCAACCGCCTTGGGGTGTGGAAGGCGAAGTGGGAGCTGGAGGACCTGTCGTTCCGCATCCTGAAGCCCGACGTCTACAAGCATGTGGCGAAGCTCTTGGACGAGCGGCGGGTGGACCGGGAGCGCTACATCGCCGAGGTGCTGGGCATCCTCAAGCGGGAGCTGTCTAAAACAGGCATCCGGGCCGAGGTCGCGGGCCGCCCCAAGCACATCTACAGCATCTACAAGAAGATGCAGCGCAAGCAGGTCGAGTTCGGCGAGATCTACGACGCGCGGGCGCTGCGCGTTCTGGTCGAGAACGTGAAGGACTGCTACGCGGCGCTGGGCGTCGTGCACAACCTTTGGACACCGATACCGAAGGAGTTCGACGATTACATCGCCCGTCCCAAGGGCAACGATTACCGGTCGCTGCATACCGCGGTCGTGGGTCCCGAAGGAAAGGCCCTGGAAATCCAGATCCGCACCCAGGAGATGCACCAGCAGGCGGAGATGGGATTCGCCGCCCACTGGCGCTACAAGGAAGGTGCGCGCCACGACACACGCCATGACGAAAAGATCGCCTGGTTGCGCCAGTTGCTGGACTGGAAGGAGGAGGTGGCCGACGCCCAGGAACTGGCGGAGCAGTTCCGGTCCGCCCTGTTCGAGGATACGGTGTACGTGCTGACACCCCAGGGCCGGGTGATCGACCTGCCCAAGGGCTCCACGCCCATCGATTTCGCCTACCACCTGCATACCGATCTTGGTCACCGCTGTCGGGGCGCCAAGGTGGACGGCCAGATCGTTCCACTCACCTACCAGCTCAAGAATGCCCAGAGGGTGGAGATCGTCGCCGCCAAGCAGGGAGGGCCTTCCCGGGACTGGTTGAATCCGGCGGCGGCCTACCTCAAGAGCGGGCGCGGCCGGGCCAAGGTCCGGCAGTGGTTCAAGAACCAGGAGCACGATCTGGCGCTGGCCCAGGGACGGGTGACGGTGGAGCAGGAGATCCGGCGCCAGGGGCTCAGCGCAGTCAACTTTGACAAGCTGGCGGAGAAATTCGGCTTCGGCAAGTCCGAGGACTTTCTGCTGGCCGTGGCCCGGGGCGACATCAAGAGCCCGCAGCTTACCGCGGGATTGCGGGAGGACGCGCCCGCGGAAGCGGAGCCCGAGTTGATTACCCGCAAGTCGGCCGCCTCGTCGGGAGAGGGCGTGCTGGTGTCCGGCGTCGACAAGCTGCTGACGGTGCTCGCGAGGTGTTGCAAGCCGGCGCCGCCGGATCCCATCATCGGCTTCGTGAGCCGCGGCCGCGGCGTGACGATTCACCGCGAGAACTGCCCCAGCGTGGCGCGGCTTTCCGAGTCCGGGCGGGAGCGGCTGATCCCCGCGGACTGGGGAACTGCGCGGGGCGCGCTGTACCCGGTGGCGATTCGCGTTGACGCCCAGGACCGCCAGGGGCTGTTGCGGGACATCTCGGACGTGCTTTCCCGGGAGCGGATCAACGTCACGGCCACCCAGACCCTGAGCCGCAACGAGCGGGCGCGCATGCACTTCACGGTGGAGATTACCGACGGCGCGCAACTGGCGCGGGTGCTGCTGCAGATCCGCGACGTGCCCGGGGTGCTGGGGGCGGTGCGGGTGTGAGGCCGGTGTTACACTGACTATCCAAGGAGGGCCGATGAACCAATCCACCAGTTGGAGCGACGCCATGGGCGCGGCCTTCACGCGCGTGGCGGAAAGCCTGGTGCAGTACCTCCCGAGCCTGTTGGGGGCGGTGCTGCTGCTGCTGGTGGGATGGCTGGTGGCGCGCCTGCTGCGAGCCATCGCCGTGCGCGGGATTGGATTGCTGGACCTGCTGCTGCACCGCCTGGTCCGGGGCCGCGCCCGGGAGGCCCCGGAGCTGCCGGCCCATTCCGTGGAAGTCGTGGGCACGGTGCTGTTCTGGCTGGTGATCCTGTTCTTCGTGGCAGCGGCCACCGAGGTGCTGGGCCTGGACGTTTTCTCATCCTGGCTCAGGCAACTTGTGGTCTACCTGCCGACGTTGCTGGCCGGCGGCCTCATCATCCTGGCGGGATTCCTGCTGGCGGGCCTCGCCCGGGATCTGGTGCTCGCCGCCCTCGCGGGGACCCCTCAGCCCCAGCGCGTGCTGTTCGCCCGCCTGGCCCAGGGCAGCATCCTCATCACCGCGGTGGTGGTGGGCGCCGACCAGATCGGCATCCGGGTGACCTTCCTGGTCATCATGGCGGCGGTGGCCCTGAGCGCCGTAGTGGGCGGCGTCGCCATCGCCTTCAGCCTGGGGGCGCGCAGCTACATCAGCAACCTCATCGGAGTTCATTACCTGCGCCAGTCCTACGGCATCGGCCAGACCCTGCGTCTTGGCGGATTCGAGGGCAAGATACTGGAGTTCACGCCGGTGGCGGTGGTGCTCGAGGTGGCCGACGGCCGCGTCACCCTGCCCGGCAAGCTGTTCAACGAGGAACCAAGCGTGCTGATGTTGCCTCCGGGCGGAAACGGGTGACATGAAACGGCTGACCCTGGAGTTCGTGGAGGCGCATCCCGGGGATGCTGCGCGCGTGCTGGAGACCCAGCCTGCGGCGCGAGCCGCGGACTTTCTCTCGGGCCTTCCCGTCCCGCTGGCGGCAGCCGTTTTGCGGCTGATGCCGACTATGGCAGCGGCGCGCTGCCTGGAGCGCATGGGAGAGGATGCCTGCGTCGACGTGGTGTCGGCCCTCGGCCCCCAGCCCGCCTCCGCGATGCTGCCGCTGTTGCCGGCGGATCGCCACAGGGCCCTGATGGAGCGTCTGCCAGCGGCCCTGGCCGTGACCATCCGCATCGTCATCGGCTATCCCAAGGATTCCGTTGGCGCGCTCATGGATCCCTGGGCTCTCGCAGTGAAGCGGGACATCACCGTGGGCGAGGTGCTGGAACAGGTGAAGGGCTTCGAGGGCGACCAGCTGGACTGCCTGTTCGTGCTGGGCGAGGGCGACCGGCTCGAGGGGCTGGTGCCGCTGCTGGATGCGGTACGGGCGGATCCCCATGCGCAGATCGGGACGTTTGTCGTCCCCGCCATGCACCGGCTGTCGGCGCTCGCCATGCTGACGGCGGTGCAGAACGACCCGGGTTGGGACCAGTACCGGGTGCTTCCCGTCGTGGAGCGGGGGGAACGCTTCGTCGGCGTCCTCAGCCGCCGGGCCCTTGTCAAGGCGCCGCGCGCGGCGTCGCCCATCAGCCCCGAGGCGGCATCCGACGTGGTGGCGAGCCTCGCGGGAGCTTATTGGCGCGGCGTGGCGGGAATCATCGAGGCGACGGTCGCCCTGCTGCCCGCGGGCCACAATAACGGGCAAGGCGAGGACCGTGGCCACTGAGACGGCCGCCGTGGAACTGGCGCTGGAGGCGCGCTACCTCTCCGGTTATCCGCGAGAGGCGGCCCACCGCCTGGAGGCGTTGCCGCTGGAAGAGGCGGCGGGGGCGATCGCGCAGCAGCCGGTTCACGTCACCTTGCCGGTGTGGGAAGCGCTGGCCTCAGACATTCGCGAAGCGCTGGTCGGCAAACTTCCGGACGAGGTATTAAGGCCGCTTCTGGCGGAAATGGACCCTCCCCTCGCGGCGGAGCTCCTGGGACGGCTCGATGCCGAGACCCGGGGACGGTGCCAGAAGCTGCTGGGAGAAAAAGCGGTCCAGGCCTTGCTGGCGCTCACCGAATACGCGGAGGACTCGGCGGGGCGCCTCATGGACCCGAGGATCGCAGCGTTCCGCCCGGACATGACGGTGGCCCAGGCCGTGGAGCGCATGCGCGGCTTCAGGCGGGCGCGGGGACTGCGGGAGTTGTTCCTGACCGACGACGACGGCGCGCTCACCGGGCGCGTGGAGATCCAGGACGTGGCCATCGCGAGCCCCGGACAGCGCCTGCACCAACTGGCGCGCCCGATCACTTCCGCGGTGCTGGATACGGCGACCAAGGAGGAGGTGGTGGAGAAAATCGAAACCCACCGTCTGCCGGCGATCCCGGTGGTGAACGTGTCCGGGCGCTTCATTGGCGTCATCCACCAGGCGGCGCTGGTGGCCGCGGTCCAGGAAGAGGCTAGCCTGGACATTCAGACCATGGTGGGTGCGAGCAAGGACGAGCGGGCCCTTTCGAAGATTTCTTTCGCCGTGACCCGCCGCCTCCCCTGGCTGCAGATCAACCTGGCCACGGCGTTCCTGGCCGCGGCGGTGGTCGGGCTGTTCGAGGACGTGATCGCCAAGTTCACGGCGCTGGCGGTGTTGCTGCCGGTGGTGGCGGGCCAGTCGGGGAACGCCGGCGCCCAGGCTTTGGCGGTGACCATGCGCGGCCTGGCACTTAGGGAGATCAGCGTGCGCCAGTTGCCGCGGATGCTGTTCAAGGAGGTCAACGTAGGGTTCCTGAACGGGGTCGCGGTGGCGGCCACCACCGCGATCGGCGTGTATGTCTGGAGCGGCTCCGCCGGCCTGGTGCTGGTGATCTGCGTCGCCATGGTGGTGTCCATGGTGGCGGCGGGATTCTCCGGCGCCTTCATCCCCATCGCGCTCACGCGCCTGGGCCAGGATCCGGCCCAGTCTTCCTCCATCGTGCTCACCACCGTCACCGACGTGGTGGGCTTCTTCTCCTTCCTGGGTGTGGCGACTGCCCTGCAGTCCTGGCTTTAGGCAGCGTTTCGCCGCGATACATCGGAAATACAGAAACCGCGCTCCCCGGGGCCGAACAGCGCGGGAGCGCCGCCTGAAGGCAAGTCAGTATCCTCCGGCGGGCGCTGATGTGGCGGGGCGCGAAGTCGGTGGGGTAGGGGGTGAGCCCGGCTCGGCAGGCGCAGCTGATTCGGCAGGCGCAGCTGATTCGGCAGGCGCAGCTGATTCGGCAGGCGGTGCCGCGCGCTCGCGAAGCAGTTCCTGGGACATGCGGTCCAGGATCGGTTTTTTCCGATCCTCGAGTTCCCTGATATTCGCAAGTATCCGGTCCATTTGATCCGTCATCGCCCGGTCGCGCCGCAGGGCCTCCCGCTGCCGCTCCTGGACTTCCTCAAAATTCTGGATATCGGGAGAGATCAAGTAATCTCTCATCTGAGTCTGAAGCGCTTGGGAGCGTGCTTCGCTGGCCATCCGATACTGCTCGTAAGAGGCGCGCAGTTCCTGATTGATAATTCCTAAGAGGGCCTGCAGGCGCTTCAATTCGGTGTCATCGGCGGCCCGGGCGCCTGGCGACACGATCAGGAACAGAAGGAAGCTGCCCAGGAGCACGCGCATCAGCCGGCGGAACGCGGGCTTGGGCTGCAGGCTTGCCTCACGCATTGCTCGACGCCGGGCTGATGGCCTCGCTTTCGCGCTGCCGCGCCCGGGCGAGGGCGGGCCGCTGCTGCAGGCGCTGCGAGTATTCGAGGAGATGCTCGTGTTCCACAGGGATGTTCCAGGCCTGGGCCCAGGCCAAGGTGTGGCCGATCAGAATGTCCGCCACCGTGAATTTCTCCCCCAGCACATAAGGTCCATTGCCGAAGCGCACGCTCAGCGTTTTGGCGGCCACCGAGAATTCCCATTGGGCGGTTTCCATGATCTCGGGCACCCGCCGTTTTTCCGGCAGCGCGAAGCGGTGCTTGCCTATGGTCCAGAGGGGCTGCTCCAGCTCCGAAAGCACAAAGTAGCACCACTTGTCGTGAATCGCGCGCTGGGGCGTTCCGCAGGCGGGCGCGAGACCCGACGCCGGATGCGCGTCCGCCACGTAACAGCAGATGGCCGCGGATTCGGTCAGGACGAGGTCGCCGTCCACCAGGGTGGGAACCTTGCCTCCGGGATTGACGGAAAGGTAGGAAGGCTTGCGGCCCTCGCCTCTCATCAGGTTCACCGGGACGTAGTCGTACTTTGCCTCCGCTTCCTCGAGCGTCCACACCACGCGCAGGGAGCGGGTGTTGGGACAGCCATAGACCTTAATCATGATTAAGAACTCCCTCGAAGCGGTTGCGTTCCGCCTCGGCTGAATCGAATTCCCTGGCGGGTTCCCGCCGCGGGGTCCTGGATCCCGGTGGAGCAGCAGTTGCCCGCACCCGCGGCGCCGAAGAATCAAATGGCATTCTATTACATTCCCGGACTGCGGGACTCTATCGAGCCCGAAATCCGCAGAGTGATGGAGGTGACCCCTGCCTCGACGGGGGGCGCGGCGCCTTCGACCGACATCATGGCCATGCGCGGCACGGGCCCCGGGGGCCTGAATCCCTCTGCTTGCACCGCCATCTCTCGAATGCGGTACTCCCCGAGACCCGCGCTTTTTGCCAC
>Ga0210365_10613191_pt1 | contig 10098 bp, 9 predicted proteins | sample S637metaT_FD_159655 | JGI IMG/M metagenome (GOLD analysis project Ga0210365, IMG submission 159655) | Metatranscriptome of estuarine sediment microbial communities from the Columbia River estuary, Washington, United States - S.637... | ecosystem: Environmental > Aquatic > Marine > Intertidal...
AACGAACCGACCGGCCCGTTCGGCGCCAAAGGTATCGGCGAGGGTTGCATGGTGAATGTGGCGTCGGCCATATCCAATGCAATTTGTCATGCCACCGGGGTGAGATTGACTGATTTATGCATAACACCGGATTCGATTCTTCAGGGTTTAGCGAGAGACGAGATGACTTGACGGCACACTATGCTGATTCAGCATCCGACCACAAATCGAAGGATAGGATTATAATTCTACCACCGCACCGCTTACTGCTAAGATTTCAGATCCCGGTGTTCGGATTTCAGTAAATAAATTTCAAATGACAAATCACAATAACCAAAATTCAAAATAATTGGCGTTTGATCATATTTGAGACTTGTATATTGTTATTTGGAATTTGTTTGTAGTTTGGTGCTTGTAATTTGTTATTTCCCGTTTATCCGGGTTAGGAGCTTTTAACCCGATGCCCAAATCGTTGATTCAGACGAATGTGATCCAGAAAGGCAAGCGGCCGCCTTGCCTGAAATCACAGCAGCAATGCCGCGGCTGTTTTGGATGGCGTAATATGCTCAAAGCAGCCCAAACCGATGATTTCTGGCAGAGTTATCCCTTCAGATGCGCCCTGACGGGATTGACGCTGAAAGTCGTTCGATTGGAGTCAAGCTATCCATTTGACCTCATGTGACAAACTCATTCTATTCCCCATTGTCTTGGATGGTTATCCCTCATCAATGCCCGCCAGGCGCTTGGCCGCCTTCTTTTTGGCCTCGACATTGGTCTCCCGCAAAATGGTAACCCGGTGCGCTTCCGGGGAGCCGCCGCCATGAATATCGGAAATCGTGTCGGCGCTTTCCATGGCCATTTTTTCCACCAGGCGAAACATTTTGATACGGTTTTCGACCGGAATACCTTCCTTGCCCTTCAAATATTTTTTTATTAGATGGCCCACTTCAGGGTTTTCGATATCCCGGTCGGACGGCAGATCGGCAACAAAACCCCCGCAAACATCGACCATTAACCGGGTAGCCTCGGCCATTTCCCGGCCTTCATGGATCTTTGAAGCATTGGCTAAAACCGTATCAATGAAATAGGTTCCCGAAGGTTGCTTTTTACCTTCATAGGAAGCGGCCAGACTGCATCCATACAGCGTTTCGGCCCGATGGATCATATCGATAACCTTCTGCTTGAGGTGCCCGGCCTTTTCCGTACCGTTGTATTCCATCATGGTGAGAGCAGCACCGGTCATGCAGTCAATCTTGCCGGATTTACACCCGCCGTGACTCTGGCGGTGATAGGAAGAAAATTTGACGACCATATCGACGGCAAACGCCACTTCGCCGCACATAAAAACCCGTTCCAGGGGTACAAATACATCATCAAAGATGACGGTGGGACAATACTTGGAAAAAAGGGAATTGCCGATGTCGCAGCCGTCCAGTTCTCTTGTATCCAGACTGGAACGGCCGACGACGTGGATGACCCCCGGTGTGTCATTGGGGATGGCAAACGCCAGCGCATAATCCTCGTCACCCTTTTTCAAGGCCCGGGTCGGCAGCACAATGATCTCATGGGAAGACAGCGACCCGGTCTGATGGGCTTTGGCGCCCCTGACCACAATGCCATCATCCCGTCGTTCAACGATATGCAGATACATGTCCCGGTCAGATTGATCATGGGGACCCAGCGAGCGATCGCCTTTGACATCCGTTACCCCTGCGTTGCAGGTCAGGTCATTGCGCTGAATATACTTCAAGAATTCCTTAAACCGATCAAAATAGTCAGTTTTGTATTTTTGGTCGATGTCGTATGTCACAATCGACAGGGCTGCAAGACAATCCAGGCCGGTACAGCGTTGATGGCAGGTCCCCACCCAGTTGCCCAGGGTCCGATTGATTTTAACCCGCGCCACGAGATCCTCAACGGAACCCGGCGGAAGGGTAAAGCGGTTGACCGGTTCATCGATCAAGAGGCTGTGCGTCACCAAAAGGTCCCGGTATTCATCCATCTGCGCGAGTTCGTAAGTGGCGGCGGTGGCTTCGATGCCGGCCCGCAGGCGCGGATTATCAACCACGCTGTCTATTTTCTCACCGAACATATACGCCGTCGGTTTCATCTGTCGGATCGAATCAATGTATGCCTGCTTGGTTTTTAAACCCATTTTAAAACTCCTTTTTTGATGGTATTGCGTATTTGATTTGTTCCGGGCCAATAAAGAATTATGCGGTTTTCCGCTTTGTTCTCAATCGCAGTAATGACCCAGAATCTGCGACAACGCTTAAATCCGCCTTCCCTCCGGGGCGTAGGTCCCTCCGGCCCCTACGGGCCGAAGGCCGCATTCCCAATTCCACCTTCCGCATTCTGAATTCTTTAAACGGCCTGCACCTCATCAAATCCCAGATTAAATGCCTCCAGGTTGATCTCTTCTTTGCCCGCGGGGACCGACCGCCTGATGGCCTGTTCCAGCGCCTTGCGGCTCACGACTTCGGTAATTTTGCAAAGCGCACCCAGCATAACCATGTTGGCCGTCATGGATGCCTTCAGCCGGTTGCGGGCAATGGAGGTGGCCGGGATCTTGTACTGGCGCTTGATATTCTGCGGGGTCTCTTGCACCATGTCGCTGTCGTAAATCAGGATTCCATCCGGTTTGACGACTTGCCCAAATCGGGTGATGGAATCCGCGGCCTGGGCCACCAGAATATCCGGGTTGGTCACCCTGGGAAATTCGACAGGCTGATCGGAAATAATTACCCAGGTAGCCGCAAAACCACCCCTGAGCTCCGAGGAATAGGCCTGGGTCTGGGTGGCATACTTGCTGTCGAAGGTCACCGCGGCGGTTCCCAAAATAACGCCGGCCAGAATCGACCCCTGACCGCCCAGACCCGCGATTGTTAAATCAGTTTGTGCCATTAGTTATCCTCCATCATCTCACATCGCAGTCGAACCCACTGTTCACTCAACTCGGCCTTTTCCCGGTCGCTGAACTCGCCCACGATGATTTTTCCCTGCAGCTGCGCTTCGTCCATGTCCCGGGCCTTGGTGAGCCGGATACTGCTTTCTTTAAAATGCTTTAACATATCGACGGCACCGCCCAGTTTGCTGGCGCGGCCGTATTGAACCGGACACTGGCTGATGGCTTCGATCAGGGCAAATCCTCTTTTCTGAATCCCTTTTTTAATGGATCGGGTCATCTGCCGGGGATGGTAGGTCGTCCAGCGTGCAACAAATGCGGCGCCGGCCGCAACCACCATCGGTGAGATATCGAAATCATGTTCCATGACGCCGTAAGGACTGGTAATGGTTTTGATTCCCCGCGGGGTTGTGGGAGCCGTCTGACCGCCGGTCATGCCGTAAATGCCGTTATTGACCAGCACCACGGTTAAATTGATATTGCGGCGGGCGGCGTGGATCAGGTGATTGCCGCCAATGGCGGTCAGATCCCCGTCGCCGCTGACGACCATCACATGTTTGTCCGGTAGACCCAGTTTGACACCGGTGGCAAAGGCAATCGGTCGCCCGTGGGTCGTGTGGAGGGTATCCGCGTTGTAAAACGGGCTGGGAATCCAGGCCGAACAGCCGATGCCGGAAACAAACACGAAATCGTCCATATCCAATCCAAGTTCGTCGATTGCCCGCAGGATCGCCTGGGAAACCGTGCCGATGCCGCAGCCGGGACAGGTGGTGGTGCGTTTGATGTGGCTGCGGGCATATTTTTCTTTTAAAGGATGGGCGCTCAGCGTCATTGAATCATCTCCTTAATGTGACCGAGGATATATTTAGGATCGTGGATCTGGCCCAAGGTTTGCGGCGCCAGAAATGAAACCCGGCAGGCATGGGCCGCCTCGGCTTTGATGTACGGATACAGCTGGCCGGTGTTATTTTCCAGCACCAGCATGTGGTCGATCTTTTCTGCCACCGCGCGGACTTCCTGGTCCGCAAACGGCCAGGCGGTCAGCAAGCGCAGGGTGCCCACCTTCAACCCCTCGTTTTGGGCCAATTGAGCGGCTGCTCTGGCACAACGCGAAACCGTGCCGCAGCTTACCAGGGCAACATGGACGTCTTCGCAACCGTCTTCAACCTGGACGATGTCATCACGGTGTCGCAGTATTTTCTCGATCGGGCGCATGGTGTAGCGGTGCATGACCTCGGGATCGGACAGGTTACGCATGCCGTGTTCATCGTGGCAAGAGCTGGTCACGTGTGCTTTGAGTCCCCGCCCGAAGACCGGCATGGGGGCGACATTGACATCCTGAAAATCCCGGCGCTCCAAAACGGTTGCAGCCGGCTCGGCAATCTTGCGGTGCTTGATTTTGATCTGATCTTCCTTGGGAACCACGATCTGCTCCCGCATGTGGCCCATGAAGCCGTCGGCCATGACGAACACCGGCACGCGATAGGTCTCGGCCAGATTAAATGCCCGAATCGTCAAATCAAACATTTCCTGGGGACTTTCCGGGCACAGTGCAATGATCTGGTAATCCCCGTGGGATCCCCGGGCTACCTGCACAATATCACCGGCCAGGCCCACCGACGGTACACCGGTCGACGGTCCGAATCGCTGAACATCGATAATCACCAGGGGCGTTTCCGTCGCCACCGCAAATCCGATGCTTTCCTGCATCAGGCTGATGCCCGGGCCGGATGTAACCGTCATGGCTTTGCAGCCGGCCCAGGAGGCACCGATGGCCGCACAGATGGCACTGATTTCATCTTCGGTCTGCAAAAATGTGCCGCCGACCTCCGGCAGCCTGGCGGCGAGAAAATTGGCGATTTCGCTGGCAGGTGTGATGGGGTAGCCTGCTGCAAAATTGCACCCCGCCGCAATGGCCCCTTCAGTGCAGGCCCAATTTCCCATTTCAAAGTGAGTTCCGGTCAATACTCTCCTGTTACGTTGCATGATTATCCTCTTCAGTCATCAGATGGCGAATCGCCTTTGTCGTCTTTTTCAACTGCAATGGCAAAATCCGGGCAGTAGATCATACAGTTCCGGCAGCCGGTGCACGCTTCTTGATCGGTGATCTCCGGCGGATAATAGCCGGCGTCATTCATTTGCCTGCAAGCCTTGAACAAATGCTCCGGGCAGACAAAGGCACAGATGCCGCAGTCATCAACACCTTTGCACGATTGCGAAAATATAGTTACTTTGGGCATACGGGTCTCCTTCGCAGATATCCCCGGATCTTTATCGGATGAAATTTAATCCGTTGTCTAAATCCTCATCCTAATTCGGACAAGCTGGACACTACCTAAAATGAGCTAAAATAAGTTAAAATGCCTAAAATTAATGATTGAAGATTGTCGATTGAATATTAAAGGTCCGCCTCCGGCGGGATCAATTATTAAAAAAGATCATAAAAAAGTCAGAGCGAAGCGACATCCACAAATCTTCAATAGTCAATTCCTAAGCCGGATACTCCGGCTCCCGGCCCTCCAGAACGGCCAGCACATCGCGGGCGACCATACTCATGCGAGTCATGGCTTCTTCGGTGTGGGCGGACATGTGCGGTGTTCCCACAAAGTTGTCAAGCTTGAGCAGAGGATTGTCCGCTGTGACCGGCTCCACCTCGTAAACGTCCGAACCGGCACCGGCAATTTGATGGGTCCGCAAGGCTTCGGTGACATCCGCTTCGTTCCAGATTGGTCCCCGGGCCATGTTTATCAGGAAGGCAGTCGGTTTCATCAGATTCAGCAAATCCGCATTCACAAAATGCCGGGTCTCCGGCAGCAGGGGCAAATTGATCGAAATGAAATCCGCCTGCTCAAATAATGCTTTTTCTTCCACCCGGAAAGCCTCAAGCTCCATTTCGACATCGGGAAATGCCAGTTGATCATAATAGAGGATGGGCATGGCAAAACCGTTTCTGCAAATTCGGGCCGTTTGCTGACCGATCCGGCCGAAACCCAGCACTCCCAGGGTTTTCCCTCTCAGCTCGGTTCCAATGAGTTCATAGCGCGCCTGCCAACGGCAATCCCTCAGGGCAATGTCCGCCGGCCTGATTTTTTTGGCCAGCATCAGCGCCAGGGCGACAAAATGCTCGGCCACACTTTCCTTGTTGGCCTGGGGCGTGTAGACGACCTTGATGCCTCTTTGCCGGGCTGCATCCATATCAACCGCATCGAGTCCGACCCCGTGCCTTCCGACAACCTTTAATTTGCGAGCGGCAGCCATTACTTTTTCGCTTACGGCGCCGTTAGCCCTGATGATAATAGCATCGACGTCGGCAACCTGATCGATGATATCCCCTTCAGCGAAAGATCGAGCATAAATCAGGTCACAGTTTTCGGCCAGAAGTGCGGTTCCCTCAGGATGCATATTTTCATACAGTAGAATTTTATAGTTTTCCCCCACGGTCTTCCCCTTTTTTAGCATAAAATTATGTGGTTAAAACACTCAGAATTAGAATGGATGTACCGCTAACGCATTTCGGTCTTAATGCGCAGATTTGGCGGTTTTTTCTCAAAAAAATGAATTTTATCCATATTGACGGCGAGCTCGATTGCGGCATGCCGTGAAGCCGCTGAGCGGGAGTCCACCCGGGCGATCAAAGTGTGCTCCCCTGCGGTAACGTCGAGCTGAACTTCTGCTCCCAGGGTTTCGACGACGTCGACGACGGCGCTAAATGTTTCGCTAAATACCGATTTGTCCGCAAAGGAATGCTCCTCAAGATGCTCGGGCCGGATGCCAAGAATCACTTCACGGTTTAGGAAATTTTGAAGATATGTCTTTTTCCCGGAAGGAATCGGGAGCTGAAATTCATCGGCCATCGCAAATAAAACTGAATCTTTTTCAACCAGCTGCACATCGATAAAATTCATGGCCGGGCTGCCGATAAATCCCCCCACGAATTTGTCGACGGGATAATTGTAGATTTCAAGGGGCGGTCCGATCTGCAGCATTTCTCCATCTTTCATGACCACAATCTTCGTTCCCATGGTCATGGCCTCCACCTGGTCGTGGGTGACATAAATCATGGTCGTCTGGAGCCTGTCGTGCAATTTTGAAATTTCGGTTCGCATCTGAGCCCTGAGTTTGGCATCCAGGTTACTCAAGGGTTCATCGAAAAGAAAAACAGCCGGTTTTCTGACAATGGCTCGCCCCAGGGCCACCCGCTGCCGCTGCCCGCCCGACAGTTCTCTCGGTTTGCGGTCCAGCAATTCATTGATGCCCAGTATCTCGGCTGCTTCCTGCACCCGTGTTTCGATTTCGGATTTGGGGAATTTCCGTAGCTTCAAACCAAAGGCCATGTTCTGGCGTACCGTCATGTGGGGATATAGCGCATAATCCTGAAAAACCATGGCAATGTCGCGATCCCGCGGCCCCAATTCATTGACGCACTTATCTCCAATGTAGATATCGCCTTCGTTCATTTCCTCCAGGCCGGCAATCATATGCAGCGTGGTAGACTTGCCGCATCCACTGGGGCCCAGCAGTACACAAAATTCTCTGTCTTCAACGTCCAGGAAAAAGCAGGATACCGCTTGAACCTTGCCAAAATCTTTGCACACATTCTCCAACACAACTCTGGCCAAGCTATTGTCTCCCTTAACAAAATCCTATTGGGTTAAATACCTGTTAAATGTATCGGAATTTATTCAATTGATAGCGCAAAAGCTTCACTTCGTTCCCAATAGTCCAGAATTCCAACATTCCAATTGGGGCGGCGCCCCTAACTTGGCTATCCACCATCCACCCTCAATCATAGACGGCATCCAGCCCAATATCGAGTAACCAGTATCGATCATCAAGCATCCATCTACCCGCACCCCGTAACCCGCAACCCGTCTAGGTTCGCTTCAGGCTGAATCCGCCATCGACGAGCAAGACCTGACCGGTAATAAAATCGGCATCATCGGATGCCATGAATAGTATGGCTTTGGCAATGTCCTCGGGTTCCGCCATCCGTTTGAGATATGATCCCTCGATCATGTTCTGTTTGATTTCATCGGGCAACGGTGCGGTCATTTCGGTTTTCGTGTGTCCGGGAGCGACCGTGTTGACGTTGATTAAGGGAGCCAGCTCTTTGGCCATTGTTTTGGTCAGCCCGATCACGGCTGTTTTCGAAGCGCTGTAATCCATCACTCCCTCGCGCCCGCAGTGATCAATTCCCCGGATAGAGGAAATATTGACGATCTTGCCGGATTTCTGCTGCAACATATATTTGGCGGCCGCCTGGCAGCACAAAAACAATCCGATCAGGTTCACCGACAGCGTTTTTTCCCAGTCTGCGACGGTCTTTTCAAAAAATGGCCTGGGGATGACAACGCCGGCGTTGTTAACCAGAATGTCAATGCGACCCAGTTTGTGAACGAACTCATTGACGATTCGGTCGACATCGTCCTTTTGGGTGATGTCGCCGGCAAATGTATCGATCTGAAAGCCTTCGGATTTGGCTTTGCCGGCCACCTCTTGCAAGCCTTCTACGCGCAGGTCGACAATCCCGACTCTGGCACCTTCCCTTGCAAACAACCGCGCCGTTGTCGCCCCGATCCCCCGGGCGCCTCCCGTGATCAATGCTGTTTTCTCCTTAAGTCTCATCGGTCAATCTCCCCTCATTCTCACTTGTTCATAGTTCCCATATCTTCTTTGAGCTTTCCTTCGATAAAATTAAGGTGTTCGATCACCTTGTGCTTGGCGGTCTCCGGATCCCGGCGTTCGATAGCTTTGAAGATTTCATAGTGGTGCTGCCAAAGCACATCGATTTTTTCCGAACTTGGCATGGACTTTGTGAATTTAAAAAAAGGCCCAAAATTGACTTTCAAAGCTTCCATGATGTGGACCGCGATGACGTTGTGGGTGGCTTTGGCAAAAGACAAATGTAGCTCCAGATCCAGCTCTTCCCACTGTTTATCCTTGGAAGCCACTTTTTTCATTTTTTCTAAAATTTCCTGCATCCCCAGCAGCTCTTCGCCGGTTGCCTCCCGGGCAGCTTTCTCGGCACACCAGCCTTCAACCAGTTTGCGGATTTCAAGAAAATCAAAAATCCGCGCTGCCTCTTGTTCTATGATAAGCGTTAACGGCGGCTTCAAAGCACCTTTGACGGATGACAGGATGAAGCTGCCCTCACCCTGACGGACTTTTATCAGCCCCATGACTTCTGCTCGATTTAGCGCCTCCCGGATGGACTGTCTGCTGATTCTCAGTTCGGCCGCCAGTTCCCGCTCGGAAGGCATTTTATCACCGGGCGCAAGTTTTCCGCTGCTGATTAAAGAAAAAAGCTGATTGTAGACCCCATCCGATTTTTTGTTGGTTATTACCGGTGAGAATAAATTTTTTTCCGACTTGTTGAGAACCAAAATGTTCCTCCTATTTTATCCTTTCATCGCACCAGCACCCCAGCCGGCGATCAGGTATCGCTGGACGAAAACGAAAAATACCAGAACCGGCACGGTAATCAACATACTGCCCGACATAATCATGCCCCAGTCGATCACGGTGGCATTGTAGAGGTCGGCGATACCGACGGAAAGGGTTTTGAGTTCATCCGATGTGATCAATATCCTCACAAAGATGTAATCGTTCCATGCCAGAATAAAGGTAAAAATGCCGGTGGCAATGATGCCCGGCAACGCCAGCGGCAAAACCACATAAATAACCGCCTCAAGGCGTGAGGCCCCGTCAATTAAAGCGGCCTTTTCAAGCGCCAGGGGTATACTTTGAAAAAAAGCTCTGAGAAGCCACAGACTGAAGGGCAGACAAAATGCAGTATAGGCCATAATCAGGGCCGCATGGGTATTGGCAAGCCCGATTTTTTTTATCAATACGTAAAAGGGAATCACAATCATGATCGGGGCAAACATATAGGTAAAAAGAATAAGACTGGCAATCTTTTCGCGTCCATAGAATTTAAATCGCGTCAGGCTGTAAGCGCCGGCACTTCCGATGGTCATCGTCAACACCACGGTCGTAAAGGATACAAACACACTGTTTTTAAAATAAGTAAGAAATCGGGTTTGTTCAAATAGCCGCTCGAAGTTCTTCAGCGTAAATTCGGCGGGGAAGAAATTCGGCGGAAATACGAATATTTCCTGCAGCGGTTTAAATGATGTTGAAACCATCCAGAAGAAGGGAAAGGCCGTGGCAACTGCCAGAATTGCGGCACACCCATAGATAAACTGCCCCCGGAT
>Ga0210365_10959319_pt1 | contig 10097 bp, 5 predicted proteins | sample S637metaT_FD_159655 | JGI IMG/M metagenome (GOLD analysis project Ga0210365, IMG submission 159655) | Metatranscriptome of estuarine sediment microbial communities from the Columbia River estuary, Washington, United States - S.637... | ecosystem: Environmental > Aquatic > Marine > Intertidal...
AAAAGATCCTAAATATTCCCCGTCGTCGGCATCGTCACCATAATCCCAGATGCCATAGATGCTTTGCTGGCCGACATCCGTCCGGTCGTCGTTGTGCAAGAATTTGCCGGTTCCGAAAATGACCATATAGCCGTGTTCCGTACAGTGCCGCATCACATCCGGTTTGGAGGTAATCGGCTGACCTATGCCGGCAGCGAAAAGGGGCTGGGGATCTGTGCCGTCGTTAAAGGCCACTGACCAGTTTGCGGCATCATCGGCAGTTAAATCAAATTTCCACATGTTTCCTCTCAGGTCTCCGGCATAGACATAATCCACCTTTTGGTCGTTGTTAACGTCGACGATGGCCGGGGTTGACAGGCCGTTATCTCCGCTGACACCCGTATCGATTTTTCGGATGATGACTCCGTTCAGATTGAGAATGTACAAGACGGCTTTATTGCCTGTGCTTCCGTAGCCGTTGCCGAAGACCACCACCCACTTGTGGGCCGCATTCGTGGCATTGGTTTTGACGATATAGGCCTGGCTGAAGCTGTAGCCGATATCGGGATCTGTTTCCCCAGCTTCATCCGTAGCGCCGTCCCCATCATTGTCCATGCCGTCTATGGCCGTATCGGCCCGCGGGTATTCCCACTGAATCATGGCTTTGACCGTATCCTCGGAGGTGGTATCGTTGACATTATCGACATTCAGGATGTCCGTCCAGACGCCGCCGCTTTCCGTGCGGTGCCGAATGAGCAGCGCGTAATAGCCCTTGCCGCCTTTGCCCAGACCACCCAAAAGATACGTTTTTCTCTCGGTGCCACTGATTTCTATTTCCTTGACATAAGGCGTCAAATCCACATAAAATCGGTGGCTGAAATTAACATCCTTCAGATATTTTAAATTCTCAATTACCAGAGCCGGCACATAGGCAAAGCGTTCCCAGCCGTTTTGGGCATCGAACGCATGCAGCATGCCGTCATTTCCGCCGGCAAATACGGTTCCGCCGCTCAATTCTCCGGTCTCATCCACAACTCCGTCGTCGTTATTATCCACACTGTCACCGCTGGCGGCAGCGGCTTTTCCCACCAGGACGGGGGCCGAGTGGACGATATCTCCCAGTGTCTTGGTACGATACCTGAAATTTAATGTTCCAATGTTGTCGCTGCGGCCCCTGATAAATTCCAGGATGCGCTCGGCCTGTACATCCTGGGTCAATCCAAGTCCCCAGTCGGCCTCCTTCAGGAGGTCTTGCTGGGCAGTGGTCAGACTGCTGTATCTGAATTTTATGCCGGCATCGGCGCCGTTGTAGGTCACTATTCTGCGGTTGTCCCAGGTGACTCCGATCCGTTCGAGCTTGTCGGCAGAATTCCACAAAACCTGATCTTCCGCGTTTAACACCGCCCCGGTGGTCTGATCGATGGGGAATGCCAGCACTTCGCCGATCCAGTCGCCGGATATGTATCTGGCCTGATACAGCACCGTGTCGGCGCCGAGTTCCTCACCGTTGACGGAGACGGAAGCGCCCGAAGCCGGATCACGGATATCTCCGATAATCTCGGCCATGGATTCGACCAATTCCTGGGGGTTGGAGGCACTGAAAAACAGCCCCCGACCGTTGACCGCCGCATGAAAGAGATCGTCGATTTTTTGTGAATCACCGGCCGTTGGATTCGGCCAGGCCGGAACCGGTGTGTTGGCATTGAAAAAACACGGATCATCGGCATAGCTGATCGCATCCGCTTGACCGTCTGCGTCCATATCCGTCAAATCAATGGTTCCGGTCACACCAAACGACAAGGTATAGGTGGTCATGTGCTGATGATTGGCCGTATCACAAGCTTTTGACGGCACCACATCATCTAAGGTGCTGGACAAATCGTTATCATAATAGTACATGGCCACATCGGCCAAGGTGTTGGAATAGCTATCTTCATAAGGATCACCCTCGCCAGCATCCGCGTTTGCCACGCTGGGATTGCTGCCGTTCCAATATCCGTCCGTCATTACGATGGCATAGGCCTTTTGGCAGGCGCCGCCGTTGTTCGCGTCGGCAAATGGAGAGCTGCCCAGATTGCCGTCGGAACCGTCATCTTGGTGGTAGTATTTGCCTACATTTTCCAGGGCAAGTCTCAGGGGCGTACTGTCATGGGAGTCCATGCTGTACAGTTGATCCAGCAGGGTATAGGTTTCGTCCACATTCACCGTGGCGCCGCCGACCTGTTCAAACATAACGGCATCGGCACTTGTGCTACTTTGGGTACTGGAAGCGTCGCGTGTCACCGATACATTGCCGGCGATACCGGCCTCGAAATTATAGGTGCCCAAAAGTATCCATTGACCGGCGTTTTGCTGCTGGTTGACTCTCATGTTGGCGGTCCCGCCGCTATAGTTGACGGTATACAGTGCGTTGGTATCCCGCGTGTTATAGTAGCACCACCAGGCATAGACATTATAGGTGCCGGCAGCGGGAAGGTCTGGTGTCCAGGTAGCGGTTGCGCCCAGCTGCGAAGTGTAATAAGAGCTTCCGTCATATTCATGTGATGCACCGGACTCATTCCAGGTTCCCGTGGTGGAAAAACCGGCTTCCTTGTTGTCGACAATTTCACTGGCTGCCATATCCAGTTTAATGGGCAGCACCGGCTGTCGCACACCGGAGTTTATCGAATATAGACCGATACTGACACCCCCGAGACTGTTGATGGCGTTGGCCACCACCGCTTTGGCGGTCAATTCCCGTCGCCGGTAATACTGATACCAGTTTGAAAAATTCTGAAGATCTTCGGCATCGGTTTTATATGAGACAAAATTTCCGTCTTCATCATATACCTTGGGTTTGAAGAGATCCTGTTCAGCTGTATCCGTGACCGCAATCAATTCCCCATCCTCAACGATATTGTTGCCGTCCGTATTGTCTACCCGGTAATATTCGCGGGTGTCCAGAATGGTATCCGCATCGCTGTCGACAAAGTTTATCAGATAAATATTTTCAGTGCTGCCCAGCTCACCATCACCATCGGCGTCATGCCAGGTGTAGTAGTGGGCGTTTTTGATGCTTACCGTGGCCGCAGCCGGTGCAGTGGGATCGACAAACTTAACGGCATCGGCGCTGTAATCGCAGCAGTCAGCGTCGACTCTGAGCGCTTCCAGCCGCACATAGTCCGAACCATCCCCGGCGAAGGAAAATGTACCCAACAGCACCCACTGGTCTCCGAGAGCTTCATCCGTATGATGGCTGATACCGCTGACGGTGGTGGGCCCGCCGCTGTGGCCGATGGTGTAGGATATGTTCTTAGAGCGGGTGTCGAGGTTTCTAAACCAGACATATACCTCGTAATTACCCGCCGCCGGGAGTGTCGGCGTCCATTGGGCCCAGGCACCGGGGTCAGGATCGGGCAGGACTTCATTGAAACGGTAGTCGCTTCCGATGTTGTTCGCATAGGTGGAAGTTCCCCAATGGCTTTCAGCACTCACCGAAAAGCCGGCATCCGTGTTGTCTACGATGACTTCGCCGTCGTAGCCGGCAACCGAATGGTACTCGTCCGTCAGATCGAAGGTGGGTGTCGCGGAGGCCGGATTGGATCTGGGGTTGCTGATATCAGCGTCCGTAAACATATTCGTTGTGGTTTGCGGCCATGGAAGATACGCAGTGTTCGGGTTATAATATATCTTATTATACCCCGACCACTGGGATTTCCACTTGCCCCGGTTGGAACTGGATAATACCGTACCATTGCTGTCAGATGTCGAATAGGTATTATCCCCGGGATTATCGAACAAATACTCGATGCTGCCTTCAAACTTCCCATCGGTACCTTCGGTCAGAAACTCCCAGTCCATGCTGCCTGAATTGTCCAGTACAAACATAATGTTGGCGGCTGCCGATTGAACCTGTGTCTCCATGGGTTCGTCGCTGATCTGGACCGCCCGGGCGGCATCGATGGGCCATAACAGTGCCGCCGCGAAAAGGGTTCGGATCACTATCTTGAGGAAATGTCTTTTGCCTTTGGGAACAAACAGCGGGCGCAAACATTTTTTTATCTGATTCATGGCAAAACTCCTTTTTCTAAAACCGTTCTCTATAACCGATTTCAATAAAAACCCGCCCATTATTGCGGTTGCCGAGCCCAAATACGGCAAAATCATGGGCATTGGTTTCGGAGGAAATATCCAGGGATCCTCCTGCTGCTATTCCGACATCAACCACCGCTAAGCTCGCATCCGGATCCGTAGATGAGATCAGTGCCGTATCATCGCCATCAGCCCCGTCATCGTCCCAATTGTCGAAGTCGGCCATGTCAATGGTATTGAGCCACACCGGCGCTTTTGTTTCCAGCAGGATGGGGTCAGATCGCGAGGTGTTCCAGATCCTCTGAATCGCTTCCTGGGCGGCAGCTTCAGCCAGATACAGGTTTTGTTTATAAATTCCGTCATTGCGAACAATCTGCAATTCGACCGTGGTCGTGATGGAAGACGAGATTCCGATGATCGTAACGACCATTAAGATCATCATTGCAACCACGATGGCCGAGCCTTCTTCATTTTTAAGAACTAAAAAATTCCTGAACATGGGTTTTGTCCTTTCAATCACACTCACCAAGGGGCCCATTAACTCGCTGTTGCATTTTGGGCTCTGACGGTGTTCAGCGTGAGACTCTTTTGCTTTCCCAGGGGAGTTCGCCAGGTTACCGTAACGGCGATGCTTTTGGTATTTGCAGGGGGCGGCGGTGCGCCGGCTATGCCATCATTGTCGACAACGGTCCAGGTAACGTTAACGGCCCCGTTTTCCCCGGCTTCATCAATCTGACCGTCATAGTCGTTGTCAATGCCATCAGCGGTTTGTGCCGGTGTATACGTTACTCCGGGATCAGGCGCACCGACCAAATTGGCATCGGTGTAAGGCAAACTCATCAGCACCTCCATCCGATCCGAACACCATGAGAACGCTCTGGTGGACCGGTTGGCGGTGTTATTGCCCTTGGTGGCGCTGGTCTGCAGGGCGGCGAGGCTCAGCATGCCGACCACAAAAATAACCATGGCAATCATGATTTCGATGAGGGTGAATCCCTGGTTGTTGTTGCAACCCTTTAGTTTTCGAATAGACTGTTTTTTAGGCATGGCTATCTCCAGCAAACTAGTTTCGGCAATCAATTTCAGTGGTAATCTGCATCCGGCGAAAATCGTTATTCCGCGCCGGTAGGATGACATCGGCTGTATCCGCTATACCGTCGCCATCGGTATCGCGGGGTCGGTTTCTATAAACCGTGCTGTCCCTATGGTTGATGAACAAGACCGGTATGGTATCACCCGACCTGGCCACTATGGATAGCCTTATAGACCGGATATTGGCGATCTGCGCGGCCGGGACCGACCAGGGAGTTGCTGCTGGATCGCGGATACTATTTCCAACGGCGTCCACGAGTACACTATTTCCATTGGCATCAAAATAATCAAAGTTGAGGGCGTCGATACTCCGGGCCACTGTTTGAAAACCGCCCCCATTATTTCTGCCCAGATTACAAGGCATGCCGTCGGCGATGCCGTTTCCGTCTGCATCACAACTAACACCGCCGTCATCCACCATGGCATAGGTTATCGTTTCCCCTGCACCGATGGCTCCATCTTCAACGTTATTATCGCTTTCAAATTGCAGTTGGGCGTTGTTTGCGATCCGGATGTCAAAGTTGCCGCTGCTCGTCGGATCGTAGCGTGCCATACGGATATCTCGCTCCATAAAGCTCACCGCCGCCCGCACATTCTGCTGCATGGAAACCACCAGCCGCTCGGTGTTATGGGTTGCTACCTGTTTATGGAAAACGGCATAGATGCTGGACATAACCAGGCTGGATATGGCCAGGGTGACCATCAACTCGACCAGCGTAAAGCCTTTGTTGAATATTTGAATTTTCATCATTTGCTTTTCTATCCTTGTTTGCGTTAAGAAAGATCACGGCGGTCATGACTATTGAATACTTGAACTGCCGCCGAGGGTTAGATTAACGGTTCGGGTTATGGGGCCGTTGGCGATGACAATATTTCCACTGGCATCCGGAAATCCACGACGATTAAACCGAACCACGGGCCCTAACCCTGAATTCTGCAAATCGATTCCCGCGGGCATCCGACCGTTCTTAACCGTCGCTTCACCCGCATCTTGGGTTCCGTTGCCGGCATTGGCCCCCGCGCCGTTGTCCAGAAACGCCAGATAGGTGTTATTGACAAAATCAAAGTTCACCGACACAATGTCGTTTTCCCTGACGGCCCTAAGTTTTGCGTGCTGCAAGGTAGAAAGGACTTCATCTGCGGCACTGCGCATCCTGTATTTGGGCAACCAACCGAGAAATCCCGGAATCGCAACACTGGCTAAAATGGCCATAATACCGACAACCACCATCAACTCAAACAATGTAAAACCCGAATTGTTTCGCATCTTTTCAATCTCCCATCCGAGGTGTTTTTGGTTGACTCACAGCAAATCATGTACCAATAGTCCTTATTTTAATTAAATTTGATCTAAAATTTTTGTTAAAGTCGTTCGAAATAGTTAATATCTTATTGATAATATGGATTTTAACGATATTTGATCTCCTGCTGACATTTTATGAATATTCAAGTGGAAGGGATCTGAATTTGCCCATCAATACGGACAAACTATTAAATTTTTTAATAGCGGTATTAAATTATTTTTCTGTGATCCAATAAAATACACCGGAACAAAAACAGCTCGGCGATTAGTAGGAATTCATCCCTGTTTCCGGAGAGTCGCATGAGCAGATTTGCCCAGATACGACATTATCAGGTCAGGCGGAATTTCGCTGCTGAACGGTGATCATTCTATTAAAAAGTTTTGTGGGTTGCTGGATCGAAGACAATACAGCGCGGGTATCGCAGCACAAGGAAGTTTTATGTGGTAGTCACCATCGGTGAACCATATTCTGGACGGGGGTGTGTCGAAAGCTTATGTCTGCGCGTTTACAATAACCAATGACCAGGGCGATGACGATTTCTTGTCCTGCAGCTATGCTATAACTTCGCGGCTGAGCAGCAACTGAATGACTATGGAAGAAATGCCTGTGGCAATGACCAGCCGGATAATGGCATGATTAATGTTTTTCTTCAAAATTTTGAACCTGGTACGTCAAAACTTCCAGTTCTGAGCTCTTCCAGGCATCGGAGGGCAACCCTGCTTTTATGCATAGATGGGCAAGAAATTTCTCGGGACGGGGCAATTGTTCCCACACCTGGGGTAAAAAGGTGGCACTAATATGGCCTTTGCGGATAATAACACCGTCTACATTGACGCGAAGTTTCCGGATCAGGTCCCGGCTATCCCGATACTCCAGTGGCAGGGGTTCGGACAAAATGCTCACTTCAATCTCGGTCCGATCCAATTCAGCCGCAGACAGAGGGGGAAAGCGGGGATCATGGAACGCTGCATTGACAGCATTGCGCTTTACACCGTCCAAGACGGATTCAGTGGACGTCAGATTTCCGATGCACCCCCGCAGCTGACCCTGGATTTTAAGGGTGACAAACGTGCCGCAATGTGCCTGGAAGCTTTCACTTTGTAAACTCGGGGTCAACATGTCCGATTCGAAATCGGTTGATTTTCCGGCCAGTTCTTTCATAATGATTTTCCGGGCCAATTTAACCAACAACTGACCCTGTTTTTCAGTGAAACTTGTCATGGAATCGTTTTTCTCCATAAGTAAATCTCATAAAATATCGATAGGTTTGGTAGTCACCCTCATGGAGCAGCACCTTTGAATGGCGGGTGAATCGGACCCGGCTAACCCGGAAATCCGACCTCCGGATTCTAACTTTTGTACCCAACGCTGTCAAACAAAACGGTGAGAAAAAGGTGTCGGAGGCATGAAGCGGGATCGCATGGGGCTTATTGGGTCTCTTCGATGATGGTTTCCTCATTGGGCATATCACAGTCGATGACTGCTTCCCCAAAAAGAGGCGCCCATTCACTTCTGTACATATTATTAAATATCACATTGAACATAAAAGCCAGAATATCGTATGCCGACATTTTGAGCTCCCGTTGTGACAACAATTTTTGCACATAGACATGTTGTCCAAATAGAGCCTTAAGATCCGCCAGTTTGTGCAGGAAGGTGATTGCTTCTGTTCTTGGCGTGGTAAGATTTCCCGAACGTTTTGCCTTGATTTCCAGGTCGGCTTTGAACTGACAGGTTTTGGCATATGAGCATCTCAACAGAAGAGCACGGATATAGTCCTTTTCAAAAATATTCTGTGAATCGACGCATTTTTTGATGGCCTTGACGATTGATTTTTTCTCCTTGGCCAGAACTCTGCCGAACATGTATTTGACGGATTCAGTAAGATCCACTGCCACGGCTTTTAGTGGTTTTTCCGCCTCGGCGATTTTTACCTGGAACTCAGAGACGGCACTGTGCCAGAATATCCGGCTGGCTTCTTCAAAATCATCGGTTTGATGTCCTCCCGGTTTATTGGCGTTGACCATCAGATTGCGAACTTCACCGAACAACCTGGCGGTTTGTTCAAATAGGAGATCGCCCGTAATCACCTTGTAAATCATAATCAGAGTTGCATGCCAGTCCTGAAGATGCAGAATTTTTCCCAGATTCTTGAACTTATAGATCAATACATCATTCTTAATAAAATGAGACGGGGTTGCGTAAAAAGGGGTTCCTCCCAGCAACGGCTGTTTGATTTTATTGTTTTGGGACTTTTCAAAATCGACGGCTGTTTCGACATCAATGATACCGATTGAAAATTCTTGCGCAGATTTCAAAAATAACGGGTATCTTGCAGGATCGCCAGCAACAAACAAATTGTCGGGTTTGAGATCTCTCATCGAGACTTTTTTCTCTCTGAACCATGCTAATGTATCAAGCAAATTGGCAGTGACAGCCTCCATTTGGGGTTTGTTTTGTTCAAAAGATGATCCATAAATATAGTCTTTTATTATTTTACGATACACATCCACCTCTTTTGAACTGTCCTGCATGGATCTCTTTAAAAGACGATTCAGTTCAATTATAAATTTATCAGACAAGCCATTGGCGTCCGTTGTTACAGGATTGGCTGCCAAATGTGCAAAGAACCACGCCTGGATCTGATACATCGGTATCGCTGTCTTAACTCCGGCATCGTCCAGCAAGCGACGGATATTTGCTTCACTGCGATTGAAAATATCGCGGATTTCAACAATGACATCATTTTCAGTTCCGTATCGACCTTTAAACTTTGCAGGTTCCCATATAATATGAGCGTTTTCGATAATTTCCCTGGCGATCAGATTTTTCATGTCGTGCAATTCATCGAGGATGTGGCTCAGAAAATAGTATTTTGATAAATCCATCATAAATACAAAGGTGTTGTTAATCTTCAAGTATTTCTGATACTCCGTCGATTTGCGCAACCAATTAATGTATCTTACTTCAAGACGTTCCGGCGGGATACCATCGCTATATGGGAAACTGTGAATCAAGCCAAGGATTACGGACACTTTGGGTATGATGCACTCCTTGGGGTGAAGTTTGTTGACGATATGAACTTCTTTTTTGATGCTGTCAATGTACTCTTCAAAGTCATCGATGGGCCTTGCCGGGATTTTCACGACCAGGTGAACGTCGTAAATCACATAGTAACATTTGCTTTTGCTACCGCTTTCTTCTCCCAGGGGCCCAATGGTCATGCGTCGCTTGGCCCAATCTTCCATGTGTTTTACCCGCAGTTCATAAATGTGATTGGGACCGGTGGTTTTAGACATCAGCGGCACAAACTCGGCTGGGGCATCCGGCTCCGCACCGATTTGATATTTAAACAAGTTTAAGAAGAATCGGACGATATCCAGTCGGGTAGGGATCTCATTTTTTGGTTCCTGGGAGGTGTCATTGTTTTTCTGCTTTGGGATGTCCTCTAAGGCTGGTTTAACAACGCGCCTTAACCACACCATGATCAGTAGAAAAAAAAACAGTGGCAGCAGGGTAAGGGGATTGGTTAAATTGATTTCTATGGGAATATGGTTCTTCTCAAGAATGGGGTTTATTCCGTTTTCCAGTCTGTTTAAATAGTCAATTATGGTTTTCTTAACCCCCATGATGACGTGCCGAATGTTTCTT
>Ga0210365_10840286_pt1 | contig 10067 bp, 14 predicted proteins | sample S637metaT_FD_159655 | JGI IMG/M metagenome (GOLD analysis project Ga0210365, IMG submission 159655) | Metatranscriptome of estuarine sediment microbial communities from the Columbia River estuary, Washington, United States - S.637... | ecosystem: Environmental > Aquatic > Marine > Intertidal...
GCCGCCGTCTCGGCCATGCGCCGAGCGTTGCACGAGGGACACACGCTCCGGCCTTTGCAAGAGAAGGAGGTCCGGCCGGCGCTCGCGCCGTCGAATGCAATGCCCCTCCCGTCCGAGGTGCCGCAGCCGCAAGTGGTGCACATCAATAGACCTCCAGATCCTTGATCCGCATCTGGTCCCCGCTACGAACGTCAAGCCGAAGGCCGCCGCACTCGGGGCACGCCGCGCCCCATCGGCGGAACGCACGGTCGGCGCCGCAATCGCGGCACCGGGCTTCGGCCGGAACAGTAATGATCTCGAGCCGGGCGCCTTCCGCAATCGTACCCTGGGTTGCGGTGTCGAAGCAGAACCTTAGCGCTTCGGGCTCAACGCAGGAAAGTGCCCCGAACTCGAGGCGTACCACCTTGACCCGCTGGAAGGCTTGAAGGACCGCCTCCCGCTCGATGATCTCGATCATGCTATGGCAGAGCGCCAGCTCGTGCATGATCAGTCCCTTTCGCCCCACATGGCGCCGCCGCTTTGGTCATGCTGATCGCTCGCGCGCTCCGGGAGCGCTTCGGACAATGTCTCCTGAACCAACACGACGGCGCGGGTTACCGCATCGGACAACTCCGTACCATATCCTACGTTGGCCGGTTGTATGGCGAGGACCACCAAGCGCGCCCGCGTTCTGGCCTTTAGAAATTCGGCAGCCATTTGCAGCGAAAGGGCATGCGTGGAGAGCCCCGATGGAGCGATCGAGCCCGGGTCAAGGATGCGGATCTCTCCGGCCGCGCCGCCGAAATCCACGGCCTCGAGGATCAGGATGGTATCGGGACGCGACCGCGCCACTTTTTCGAGATAATTCTCCGGAACTGCACCGGCATCGATCGTCAGGGCGCCCGTCCGCCCGCCGAGGCGCTCAGCGACCAGAGAACCGGCGCCGTCATCGCACCGATAGCGATTGCCCACGCCGAGAACGCAAACGCGTCCGAAGAGGCGGCCTTTCAGCTGACGTGAGACCAAGGCCTTGGCCCTGTCATCCGTCAGCGCGGTCACGCTCCCATCCCGTGCAGACGAGGCCTTCCATGTTCGGTGCAAATTGGCGTCTTTCCTAAATGACATCGGCCGTTTTGCGGCGACATTTCGGGCATTGGAGGGTTAGTCGGTCACTGCGCAGCACCTGGTCGCCCTGACTCTTCACGCCCTCATCTATCAGCCCGAGCTCGCGTCCGCGGAACATCATCAAAGTTGGATTGGCGTAGGCCAGAGCGCCGAGTCGGCGGGTCAGCCAGCGGATCTGGTCCGCGGGAGCGAGCGTGGCGCCACATATTTCGCACACCAGGAGCTCTTTCTCCACGCGCTCTTCGAAATCCTCGGGAGAGAACCCGACGCAATCGTATTCGTTGCTCATTCTGATGCCCCGTTGCGTGGGACAATGGCGTTCGCACTGCCCGCACCAGATACACGCGTCGAGGTGCTGAACCAACCGGCGCCTGGGCGGCGTTGATTCAAGGTCGTCGATGACATCGATACACTTGGGAGGACACACTTCCGCGCAGGCGCCGCACCCGATGCACGCGGTCTCATCGAACTTCGGGCGTCCTCGAAAGCGTTCGATCGGCCGATACGGCACGTATGGAAATTGCGTCGTGTAGCGTGCAGACGTGATGGCGCTCAGCACTTGCTTTAGAACGCGCGGCTGCAGGAAAGCCGGAAGCTTCACGCTGAATCCTCCTTCGCGCGCGCCGCATGCAGGTCCTTTTCGTAACGGTCCACCACGCTCTGGTCCCACAGTTTGACACCCGAGTGATGAGCGGCACGTGCCAATGCGTGGGCGGCGGTGGGTGAGGTAATCAGAATGAAGGCAATGCAGATCAGGCCCTTAACGGCGGCCGGCATCGAACCGAGCGTGATCAGGCTGCCCACCAGGATCAGACAGGTACCCGCCGTTACGCACTTGGTGGCTGCCTGTAGACGGTTATACACATCCGGCAGGCGCACCAATCCGATGCACCCGAAAATGTCGAACAAGACACCTATGGATATGATCGTCAGCCCTACTGCGTCACTCATGTGATGCTTTCCCCGCGAGGTATCTGGCCAGCGCCAGGGTTCCTACGAAACTGACTACGGCCCACACAATCGCTACGTTCAAGAGGTATGTCATCTCCGTCGCAGCCGTGACGATGGCAACGAATCCCACCACCACCGTACCCAAGATATCGATCGCGACCATGCGATCCGGTGCCGTGGGTCCCCGGCCGATGCGATAGAGACACATGCCACAGCAGGCCAGGAGGCCCGCGATGAAGATCAGGTAAGGTGCCGTCAACAGGGTCACTTCTGGCTCCTTGCTACTCCAGTATTTTGCTGATGAACCATTCGAACCGACCCAGGATCCGGGCCGTAGCCTCTTCTTCCTCCACCGTGCTGACGTTAATCCAGTGCACGTAAAACGTGCCGTCCTCCATGGTGTCGATGGTCAGCGTCCCCGGCGTCAGAGTGATCGAATTTGCCAACAGGGTCCGCGCGGAGGCGGAGCGCAGCTTCGTGGCAGCCTTCACGATGCCGGGGCGAATGGGCATGGCTGGATGCAGCACCCTGTAGGCCACGTCGAGATTGCTCTTGATCGCGTAATAGGCAAAGACGAACAAATAGACCGCTGCCCAAAAATAGCGAACCGGGTTGAGCAGACGTCCGAAGCGGCCGGTGACGATCTCCCGCATCACCACAGCCACCAGTCCCGCCACGATCAGGCCGACAGCGATATCCCCCCACAAGACACGGCTATCCGATAACGCTATGGGCCAGACCAGCAGCAGCCAGAACGCGAATGCGAACACAAAGAGCACCAGTCGTTTGATAAGCTTGTGTTCAGCCATGGCTTGGTCATTCCCCAAACCTGGCGCCTCTCCAGATCTCGGCGCGACGCTGTGGTAGGCGACACCCTGCTGCGGAAACCTACCCATCACTCTATCCCCCAGCCTCGGGTAACAGCGTAAGAACTCCGCCCAGCAAGGCCTCTTTGGCCGGGCCAATTAACAACGGGCTAGCGAACCCTCCCAGTAGCAGCAGCGGCAGCACCACACAACCGAGAGCAAGCAGGATCATTGCCGCGCACATCAGCCGCGGCTCTGTCACCACAGCTGCCGAACCCGGCAGTGGTGCCGTCGCGAACGCGTGCCGCTGAACCTTGAGCTGGTAGCCCAAGGTCACGATGCTCATGATCACAGCCGTGGCGGCAAACCCAAGAAAGCCACTCTGGACGCAGGCCACGATGATGATCAGCTTGCTCCAGAATCCGTTGAACGGCGGGATCCCGGCAATGGACATCGAGGCCACCAGGGTAGTCGCCCTGGTAACCGGCATCGCCCGATTCAGACCGCCGAGCTGTTTCAAGTCTCGCGTCCCGGTCATGTACTCCACGGTGCCGGCGTTGAGAAACAGCAGCGATTTGAAGACCGCGTGGTTGAGCAGATGATAGAGCGCACCCACCACGCCGAGCGGCGTCCCAAGGCCCAGTCCCAGCACGATATACCCCACCTGACCGATGCTGCTGTAGGCAAACAGGCGCTTCATGTCCCACTGGCCCGTGGCAAGCAGGCCGCCAACCACCATGGAAATCACGCCCAACCACCGCAGCACTTCCAGCTCAACTTCAGTTACGCCGAACACGTTGTACAGAAGGCGGGCAATGACGTAGATGCCGATCACTTTACTGAGCACGCCCGCGAAAATGGCGGAGACCGGTGCCGGCGCCGAAGGGTAAGCGTCCGGCAACCAGGCATGGAATGGCACTAGGGCGGCCTTCAAGCCGAAACCGCCCACGAACAGTGCCAAAGCAAACATGAGCGGCGGACCCATGCCGATCTCCGCGATGCGACTGGCAATATGGGCCATATTCAGGGTACCGGTCATGGCATAAACGAGCGCCACCCCAATCAGGATGATGATGGAAGACAGCGTTCCGAGCACTGCGTACCTGAAGGAAGCCTCGAGCTCTTCGTGTCGACAGCCGAACGCGACCAGGGCATAGGAAGCCACGGTCGCTATTTCCATCAGGACGTAAAGGTTGAACAGATCACCAGCCAGGATCACGCCGTTCATCCCGGCAACGAGCAACAAGAACAGCCCGTAGTATCTGTGTTTGGCCGTGTAGGTACGCATGTACTGCACCGAGTAGAACGCCGTAATCAGGCCGATGACACTGACAGCGATCAGCAGCAGGGAAGCGAGCGGATCCAGCCGCAAGTCGATCCCGATCGGGGTGGACCATGCCCCCATGTGATACACGGCTTCCTGTCCGATGCTGCCGAAGGCCAGGATCACCAGGCACAACAGGATGCCGTTGGCCAGCCAGTCGGCGAACGCTGGATGCCGCCCTCCGAACAGCGGCAGCAGGAACGCCGCTGCCAGCGGTAAGGCTATGAACAGAGGAATCACGATCTCTCGCACTGTTGGCCGGTTCTCGTCTAGCCCCGCAGGCGCCGCATTCGGGTCACATCAAAGGTGCCGTATCGTTGATACAGACGAACACACAACGCGACCAACAATGCGAGCACGCCCAACCCGATCACGATCGATGTGAGCACCATTGCCTGGGGAAGTGGGTCCACCGCGTTGGCCGCAAACTCCGTCGCCGCCGTCGTAGCATCCATGATAGGTGGGCGTCCCTCGGCGCGGTATCCAATGAGAATCAGGAGCAGGTGCACGCCGTGTTCCATAACCAGCAGGCTGAGCACGATCTTCATAACATTCCGGTTAACCACCACCCCGTAGAGTCCGACCAGGATCAACAGCAGGCTCAGCGAATAGATCATGAGTCGTCCCCCTCCGGATCTTCCTTTTCTGGCGCGGTCCCTACCGTGGCCAGCAGCGTGAACACCAGGAACAGCAGGCTCGCGACCAGCAATCCGATACCGATGTTCAGGAGCGGGATGAGGCCACCGCTGAAAAGGGTGAACCACGCCTGGTCGGACGTACCGATCACATTTTGCAAGAAGGCGCCGTCCGCCCGCCCCATGCCGATCAAAGCGAGCACAAGGAAAATCAGGAGGCCGGCACTGCCGAAGCCGAGGGCCATACGCCGGCTGAAGAAACGCTGCCCCTGCTGCTCCCCGCCCGCAAGCGTGAGCAGGATGAAGCCGCAGGCGATGACCACGCCGCCCTCGAATCCACCGCCCGGGGACAAGTGGCCGTAGAGCACAACGGAGATGCCGTAGACCAGAATGAATCCCCTGAGCCAGCGCGCCACGGTCTCGACGATTTCGCCCATGCCGTTGTTGGAAGGATTGCCATTCACTTGCGGTCCTCCGTGGCGTCATCGCCACCTAGGGGCACCCTCGCCTTGCGTCGCAGGATCGCGAGGACGCCCATGACCGCACAAAACAAAACCGTCACTTCGCCAAGGGTGTCATAGGCCCGGTAATCGAGCAGCACCGCCGTCACGGTATTCGGAGTACCCGTACTGGCCAGCCCCTCCCGCAAATAGGTATTGGATGGTGCCTGCGCGACCCGCTCCATCACGGAGCTGCCGAACTCCGGGAAGTCCGCAAAGATCTGCATGCCGAACAGGCCAATGGCCACTACCAGCGTCACCGCCACCACCATGCCGACGAAATCCCGGCGGCCTACGGCCGGCTCCACATCGCGTCCCATAGTTGCCCGGACCAGAATGACGAGGCTGATGACCTCGACCCCGATCTGCACGATGGCGACGTCGGGCGCCCCCAGGAGGAGAAAGATTATCGCGAGTAGAAATCCTACCGCTCCGACGCTGATGACTGAGAACAACAAGTTGGTCGTCTCCACCACGATGATGGCGGCGGCGATTGCCAACAGAATCAAGATGGCAATAACCTCAATCATCTCAGGATCCACCTCGAGCTATGGCGTAAAGCACGGCCAGAAGGCCGACGAGGAACCATGTCAGATACATAGGCAGAGCGCCGGTCTGGACGCTACGCAGCGGCGCCACGAGATATAGCATGCATTTCGCACCAACCTCGTAAATATCGAAGACCTTCTTTCGGCCTAGCTGGTAGAACCGCCGCACTGCGGGCAACTGCTCAACAGTGCTGTAGAAATCCACCCCGGTGACTTCCACGTGCCTGGTCGGGCCCGGTTCCTCGCCACTGATATACACGTCGTCGAGGTGTTCGCCACCGATGTAGGTTTCGCACCGCCTGAACCTGCCCGAGGCCATGGTAACGGCGTAGACGATCACACCGATTCCAATGGCGGTCAGGATCAGAATCGTAGCCAGCCCAGCCCACCAAACGCCCTGTGTTTCCGCGCGCACAGCCGGGAAAATGAGAAAGTTGAGAGGGACCGCGTACGCGAACACGCCGAAGACAATACAAAGCGCTGCCAATGCGGTCATAGGCAACACCATGGAAAGCCCTACCTCCCGGATGGATCGCCCGGCGAGTTCGGGCGCGGGCTTGCACAAAAAGGTGGCGTGCAGGACCTTCACGAAACTGGCCAGGGTAAGGGCGGAACCTAGCATGGCGGCGACGAGAAACAGGATCCACCCCGGCCCGCCGACCTCGCCGCTACTGATAATGCCCTGGTAAACCATCCACTTCGACGCGAAGCCGTTTAGCGGCGGGATCCCGGAGATCGACAAAGCGGCAACGGTGCATGCGGCGAAGGTGAACGGCATGGATTTTCCCAGGCCGCCGAGCTTGTCCAGATCGGTCGTGCCCGCAGTCTTCTCCACCGCGCCGGCACACAGGAAGAGACAGCACTTATAGATCGCATTGTTCAACATGTGGAACAGGGCGCCAGCGAGGCCAACCATCGTTCCACTGCCAATTCCTACCACCATGTAGCCGACTTGGCCGACGGCGTGGTAGGAGAGCAAACGCTTGAGATCGTGCTGAACCAACGCCATCATTACCGCGGCGAGGATGGTTACAGCCCCGATGAACATAAGCATCGTCTGCATTGTTGCGGTCATCTCGAACAGGTCCACCGCGCAACGGGCGAGCAGATAGATCCCCAGAAGCTTGTCCAATGACGCCGGAAGGAAGGCCGCCACTGGGGCGTCTGCCTTTTCCCCCACGTCCGGTACCCAGGCGTGGAACGGCACCGCGCCGGCTTTTGCCAGCGCGGCGGCAACGAAGGCCAGAAACGCACTCTGAGCGGCCACGCCATCTAGGGACAGCGTGGTCGTATCGAGTCGCGTGGAACCAGACAGACTCCACACCAGAACCACCCCAAATACCAGCAGCATGTCGGAGCCGCCGACAATCATGAGCGACTTGCGTGCCGCGTCGGCAGCACCGGGACCCGCGGTCCCGACCATCAAATAAAGCATCAGCCCCAAGAAGCCCCAGCAGACAAGCAGCACGACCAGATCGTTGGCTAGCACCACGCCGCAAGACGCGGCCACCGTCCAAAGCAGGTAGCCGAAGTATTCGCGTTGCCGCTCCCGTCCCCTCATGTATCCGACGGAATACCAGGCGATGACAACGCCAAAGGCCGCAACGGCCAGCAGCACGAAAGCGCTCAGCCCGTCGACGCGTAGGGATAGCCAGGAGCCCGCATCGAGACGACTTCCGGGCCCTGCAAACAGCGGCCACACGAGCGCAAGCGTCGCCAACGCCGACACCACAGCCACCACATGGCGGGTTCGATGAGCGTCCCGGGATATGACCAGGCATATGAATCCCGCCAATAGCGGGAGGGTGATCGGCAGGACCATCGGATGGATGATCAAATCCATGTTAGCGGATTCCTCGTCCTTCCAGGGGTAGCCTCGGTCCTTCCCACCCCGTTTCCTTTCGCAACCGCTCGGTTTTCTCGCGTGACATCCGGATGAGGTCGCCGCCTGCCCAGAGGGGATCGCCGCTTTGACGATCCACGGCAACCGCCATGCGTTCGGTGCAGCAGTAACAGGGATCGACGGCCGCGAGGATGATCGTAGCGTCGGCCACGGTTGCACCGAGAACCGTCTCCCGGTTGGTGGGCACGTTCATGAAACTGGGCGCGCGGATCTTGTGACGGACCGGGCGATTGCTGCCGTCGCTGCGAATGTAGTGAAACACCTCACCGCGCGGCGCTTCGTAATGGCCGATGCCTTCACCGGGCTTGACGACTGGGGGATTCGAATCAATCGGTCCGGTCACGGTTAGAAGTTTGTCGAGACACTGCTTGATGATCCGGATGGATTCGAACATCTCCAGAATCCGGACCACAGTTTTGTCGAACACGTCGCCGTTTTCGCGGGTGATGACATCCCAGTCGACCAGGCCGTAGGCTGCATGCGGATGGTCGCGGCGGACGTCGATATCGACACCGGAGGCGCGCGCCGTGGGGCCAAGCGCGCCGTAGTCGATCGCCTGCTGCCGTGTCAGTATGCCGATCCCTTGCGTACGCGCGTGCAGCAGCGGATCATCCTCGACCGCTCCCCGGAACAGCTCAAGCGGCCCTCTTAGCCCATCGAGCATCTTTCGAATCGCCGGAATATCGTCCGGGCTAATATCCCGGTGCACACCCCCCGGCTTCATCATGCCGTAGTGGTTCCGGTTACCGGTTATCAGTTCCAGGATATCGAGCACATCCTCCCGGTACCGCCACGCCCACATCCAAAGCGTGTCGAAACCGAGAAAATGTCCGGCCAACCCTAGCCACAGCAGGTGGGAATGGATGCGTTCCAGCTCTGCGATCGTGGAGCGGATAAACAGCGCACGCTCCGGCACTTCGATCTCGCCAGCCTCCTCGATCGCCTGGACGCAGGCGAGTGGATGTGAGGTCGAGCAGATGCCACAGACGCGTTCGACCAGGAATATTGTCTCCTCGAAATCCTTGGCTTCGGACAGTTTCTCGATGCCCCGGTGGTTGTAACCGATCTCGATATCGAGATGAACGACCCGTTCACCCTCGACATGAAGCTTGAAGAACTCCGGCTCCTCCTGGAGGGCATGATAGGGGCCGATTGGGACGATTGTGCGTTTAGCCATGGCTCACGCCTGGTAGTCCCGGCGCAACGGGTACTTCCCCTCGGGCCAATCGTCGCTCAGCAGCAGATGCCGGAGATCCGGATGGTTGCGGAAGCGGATGCCGAGTAGCTCCCACATTTCCCGCTCGATCCATTCCGCTGCGGGGCAGAACGGGGCGATCGACTCGACTTCGGGGTTCTTGCGATCCAGCCGGGCGCGGATTGTTACCACGCAGCCCAGACGGTCGAACGCCCAGTGGTACATCACCTCTATGGCGGTTGGCGTGTCGACCCCGGTTGCGATCTGAAACCGTGCCCCAAGGTCGTCGGCCATAAGGCGGCTCGTCTTCGCCACGTCCTCCGCCGCGACCTCGACGTAGACCCGCTTGGGCGACTTTTCGTGCACGGCGATCAGCCGGTCGCCGAGCGCTGCCTTCAGACGGTCCAGGGCTCCTTCGCGGGTCACCTTCATATCCCGTGTAAAAGGCCGCTATGCCTCGGCCGGTTTCGGCGCTGGTGTCATCACGGGCCTGGCTTTCTCGGATTCCGACTTCGGTACGAGTTCGCCGCTCCGCAATCCTTCAATGATCTTGATCACGGCTGCGATGATGGCCTCCGGTTTGGGCGGGCAGCCCGGCAAATAGGCGTCGATCGGGATGTACTCGCCGGGCGGACCATCCCAGTTGTACGAGTCGCGAAAGATGATCCCGGTGCACGGACAGCCGCCGATGGCGACGACGACCACCGGTTTGGGCGCCTGCTCATAGAGCCGCCTGGCGCGGATCGCCGCCTTCTTGTTGAAGATGCCCGACAGCAGGATCAGATCGGCGTGCCGGATACTCCCGACCAGCGTGATACCGAAGCGCTCGAGATCGTATTTCGGCGTCAGCGCGTCGAGGATCTCGATGTCGCAGTTGTTGCAGGCGCTGCCCGCGAGATGAAACACATTGAGCGACCGCGCGAGCATCCGGGTGGCGAAACTCATGATGTCACCATCCCATCCACGCCAGCGCGGCCGCAGCCACCGCGACCAGCGTCGTTGGGCCCCAGAAGAACCGCATTGCCTGGTCCGTCCGCAGCCTCGGCGTGGTATTGCGCAGGACGATCGTCACGGCGACCAGAAGCAGCCAAAAGGCAAGGC
>Ga0210365_11156861_pt1 | contig 10053 bp, 8 predicted proteins | sample S637metaT_FD_159655 | JGI IMG/M metagenome (GOLD analysis project Ga0210365, IMG submission 159655) | Metatranscriptome of estuarine sediment microbial communities from the Columbia River estuary, Washington, United States - S.637... | ecosystem: Environmental > Aquatic > Marine > Intertidal...
CAGGGGTAAGGCGGTTGACGGCAAGTGTCTGACTGAAATCATTGTCGGCACCGACGGCAACGAAGCTGCTTTCCTGAAAATATATGACCCAACCAGTGCCTTTAAAATTACCATGGCCTCACCCGCCAAGATAAATGCTTATGCCGAAGTCGATAGTATGATGGCCATGATTCAAGGAAGGCTCGATCCGAAAAAATGGGTGGAAATAACCACTTATAATTTACCGGTATCTTACTGGACCACACCGGCTAATTATGTCGAGTATTTCCTGATGGACAACATGAATTCCAACGTTAAATTAACCAAATAGAATTTGCTTCTTAAACTTGATGAAATCGTAAAAAGTCACTTTGCTGCCTGGATACCCGCCTTCGCGGGTATGACGGATTTTATATCTATTCGATATTAATAACTTTATTGTCATTCCCGCGAAGGCGGGAATCCAGATTTATGGGATAATTCGCCTTTTTTACGAAACCGTCAAACTTGAATTCGAAATCAGGGAATCAATACGATTCCCTGATTTTTGCACCGGTTGCATGCCTTACAAATAGTCGCAACCGTTCACGGGTTCAGAGGTTCAGGGTTCAAAGGTTAATGATCAACCGAAAATCGGAACTTAAAAAATCAATGGCTACCCTGATCGTAAACCCTGAATCTGTGAACGCTGACAAAATTTTGAGCCACCCATTGAGAGAAAACCCATGATTGAAGACCCTGCCGTACAATCAACCCAAAGTATTCGCCTAAGCCGCATTCTAGATGCCCAGAAGGCAACGCTGATAGGTGTGATTATTGCTGTTTTCATCTTTTTCACCATATTTGCACCCAATTTTCTGAACCCCCAAAATCTCATGTTTGTCATTTTAAAAGTCTCCACGATTATCATTGTGGCCACGGCGGCGACATTGCTGATGATCACCGGCAATTTCGATCTATCGGTCGGCAGTGTTCTGGCCTTTACCGGGATCATGCACGCTTTTATGGCCAAGCACGGCATCCCCAGCGGCTTGTCTATTGTCTTTGCGATAGGCTGGGGCATGCTTGTCGGTTATCTCAACGGTCTCACGGTCGCCCGGCTTAAAATCACGCCGGTTATCGCAACCCTGGCAACCATGTATATCGCCCGCGGGTTTGCTTTTCTGGTTGCCCGCTGGGACGGCGGTGCCAACATATCCGCCGGTTTGCCTCAGGATTTCAGCAGTTTCGGCCGGACCATGATCGGGCCGCTGCCGCTGCTGGCGATTATCATGATCGTGCTGGTTGCGGTCTTTATTTTCATCGAGCGCAAGACGGTATTCGGCAGGTTCATTTTTGCGATGGGCAGTAATCCGGACGCCGCCCGCGTATCCGGTATCAATGTTCCCGGCATTATTACGTCGCTTTATATCATTACCGGTGCTTTTGCCGGCCTGTGCGGGGCAATTCAAACTTCACGCATCGGCATGGGGTCACCGCAGAATTTCAGGGGTTTCGAGTTTGATGTTTTGATTGCCCTGATCCTGGGCGGAACCAGCCTGAAGGGCGGTGAGGGGTCGATTATCGGCATGGTGCTGGGTGCGCTCATTGTCGGCGTCGTCGGCAACGGACTCAATTTGATGAACGTATCGCCTCACTATCAGTTGGTTTTTAACGGCGGTATCCTCGTTATCGCCGTAATGATTTATCAAGGCCTTGGTAAGAAGTTTCAATAAATTGAAGGCGGGTTTACCACCGTCCGCATGCACGGCGTATAAGGAATTTTCCATGGAAGAGGTCATCATTGATGCGAAGCGTTTGGTCAAGCGTTTCCCCGGCGTTGTTGCCCTGACGGATATCAGCTTTCAGATCCGTAAAAATACGGTGCATTGCCTGGTCGGTGAAAACGGTGCCGGCAAGTCCACGTTTATTAAAATATTAACCGGTGTCTACCAGGCGGACGAAGGAGAGATTCTCTTAAACGGCAAGGTCCATAAGCCTAAAAATATCAGGGAATCCCGCAAAGCCGGAATTACAGCCATTTATCAGGAACTCAATGTGGTCGATGATTTGACCGTCGAGCAAAATCTCTCCCTCGGCAAGGAAAAGCACAGATGGGGGATCGTTCAAAGGATATCCGATCTCGGCAAAGTAGCCTCCATCCTCAAAGACCTGGATCCGCGCATTAAATTAAACCAGAAGGTTGCCACGCTGAGTGTAGCCCAGAAGCAGGTCATCGAAATCGCCAAAGCAATCTCCTCGGATGCGAATATCATCGTCATGGATGAACCGACCGCGGCCATCAGCGAGGAAGAGGTCAGGCGGCTGTTTGAGATCATCCAAGGTCTTAAACAACAGCGTGTTACCGTTATTTATATTTCCCACCGCTTGAGCGAAATTTTTGAAATCGGCGATTATGTTACGGTTTTTCGTGATGGGCAGATGATCAACACCCTTGCCGTAGAAGAACTTAACCAAAACGGTCGCAGCCAGGCTTCCGTTGAGCTGGTTAAAATGATGTTGGGCAAGGTACTTGCCGAACACTACACGCCAAGCGACATCGATTATCAAACCAAGATGCTTGAAGCTCAAAATTTAACCAACAATACACTCAAGAAGGTTAGTTTCGACCTTCATAAAGGCGAGATACTCGGCTTTTACGGACTGGTGGGCTCGGGGAAAACCGAAACGGCCCGGGTGCTTTATGGTCTGGATCCTTTTGAAGGCAAGGTGATCATCAAAGGCAAGGAATGCCGCTTGGGTAAGGTTCGCGATGCGATAAAAGCCGGCATCACCATGATCCCTGAGGAACGGCGTGCGGAAGGTATTTTCGGTGTGCTATCAATTCGCGAAAATATACCGGTCATGAAGATGGGCAATGTGCTTAAAAACAGGGTTATCAGCCGGTTTAAAGAGCGAAACCTTGCCCTAAGCTATATACAGAAATTGCGTGTGGCTGCCAGAAACGAGGAGCAGAGCGTATCGTTTTTAAGCGGCGGCAACCAGCAGAAGGTCGTTATTTCAAAATGTCTTAACAGTGAGAGCAAGATTTTTCTAATGGATGAACCGACCCGCGGTGTGGATGTCGGTGCTAAAGAAGAAATTCACAATATCATCCGCGAATTGTCTAAAGAAGGGTGCGCGATTATTGTTTTTTCGAGTGAACTGCCTGAGATCGTCAACCTGTGCGATCGTATCATTCTCATGTACGAAGGGGAAATTCGTAAAGTTTTAAAAAACCATAAGGATATCGATAGTGAGGAAATTATGCACATTATTACCGGCGGCCAATGGGGTGCATCATGACTAAAGCCGCTTTGAAAGGATTGATACAAAGACAGGAATTTGTCCTTTTCGCGATTCTGGTGGTTATTTGCACGGTGTTTACAATCATCACCCCTCTTTTTCTAAGCGCCTATAATATCGGCAATTTGTTAAAAGCGGTCAGTATGATCGTGATTGTGGCCTGCGGCGGCACCCTTTTAATGATGACCGCCAACTTTGATTTGAGTACGGGCGGCAACCTCATCTTCAGCAATATCATTTTTGCAATGACCTGCCTGGCAGGCGTGCCGGTTGTTCTTGCGCTGGGCATAACCATCTTATGCGGCTGTGCAATTGGCGCCATCAACGGTACCCTGGTGACCCGTTTTGCGGTGACACCCTTTATCGCCACCCTTGGGACCTGGTTTGTATTCAAAGGCATCGCCAAGGCCATTACCGATAATAATGAAATTAAAGCCGGTTTACCAAAAAGTTTTGACTTCCTGGGCCAGGCACAGCTCGGACCGGTTCCCATGCCGGTCGTCGTTTTGGTGGTGATTGTGGTTGTTTTTTTATTCCTGGAACGAAAGACCCTACTCGGAAAGTATTCCATGGCCATCGGCGGCAACCCGACGGCGGCTTATCTCTCCGGCATCGATGGTAATAAAATTATTTTTCTATTATATACCATTACCGGCGGCCTGGCCGGTTTAGCCGGCTCCATCGCAGCTTCCCGCATCGGCAGCGGCAATCCGCGCATGGGTGATGGATTTGAGTTCGACGTCATTATAGCCATTATTCTGGGTGGTACACCCCTGAGTGGTGGTCGGGGGACGATCCTCGGCACACTCATTGGGGCGCTGATCGTCGCCGTTATCGGAAGCGGGCTCAACATGCTCGGCATGTTGTCTTTCTGGCAGTTGGTACTTAAAGGCGTTATCCTGCTTTTCGCAATTTTATTGAATGAAAAGTTAGGAAAATGAGTCTGACATCCAAGGTGGTGACGCTAGTAAAGTGTTTCAAAAGTTTTGTAAGCTATTTAGGCAATTGGGTAACTGAGGATCATAGCGATTCAATTGGAGGAAAATTTTATGCCTGATTATCGTGACCTCATAAATCTGGTCAGAGGACCCTTGCCGGAAAAACCCCTGCCCTGCATCTGGGATTTTTTCCCATGTCACGCCGGTGCCATCGGTAATGTTCCCAACTTTTTGGAGTATTACTTCGATGTCGATGAAAAACTTCGGCTACAACAGAAACTCCAGCAGCGCCTGCCGCAGGCGTTAATTTTACCGGGCATTTTCCCTGATCTGGGCGTCATTGTCGAGGTGTCCGCATTCGGCGGACAGATTATCTGGTTCGAGCAGGGTGCGCCGTTTATCGGTGAGGCCATTCACGATCCCAAAGAAATCGATTCGCTGAAACTGCCCAAGGCCGGTCTTGTCGGCCTTATGCCGTTGGCGCTGACCCAGCGCGAAATCATGCGCCGCAAGCTGAAGCGCAAAGGCCTCGATATGGAGCACTGGGGCATGTCCATGGGGCCGGCAGAGATTTCCGGCCTGCTGCTGGGATATCAGAACTTCTATTACGGTCTATATGATAACCCGGACCGTATACAGAAGCTCATGGAAATGGTGACGGAACTGATTATCGCATGGCTGCACATTCAGGATGATGCATTCGGCGGACTGGATGTGATGTGCGTTGCCGATCATGTCTGCAACCAGGTTCGGCCGAACCAGCTGGCAGAATTCATCCTGCCCTATGAAAAAGCCATTTTTGCCGAATTTCCGAAAGCAGTCAAAATTTACCATAACGAAGGTCGACATAATGAGGAACATATAAAAATGGTTCTCGAATTCGGCGCCGATATCTGGCATTTCGGCAGCGATCAGCATGATATATCCGAGCTCTACGCCATGGTCGGTGACTCAATTGTGCTGTTTGGCGGTGTAGATCCACACGGCGTCATGCGATTTGGGAAACCGGATGAGGTTCGTGATGAAACCCTGAAAGTTATACAAGTATCGAAAAATAGACGGTTGCTGCTTTCGACAGGAACCGGCACCACGCCGGAGACGACGCTGGAGAATCAACGGGCCATGATCGAAACGGTGGCCGAAGCATAAACCGCAAGATTCAGTTTTGCTGAAAGGAGGTGATGGTACCCTATCGAAGCTTTATTCAGCTGCCTGGATTCCTCAAGGAAATCAAGCCGCTGAAGATTTGCCGGAAAACATATCATTCTTCGGCAGGCTCGGTCGACAGTCGTTGATCAAAGGTATTTTATCTTCATAAATTCACTTAAAGGAGGAAGAAATGATCAAAAAAATGTTTATCTGTACATTGGTGATGATGACGCTGATTGCATTTTGCATTTGTGTTCAGGCGGCCGATATTGTCATTAAATTCGCGGATACCGTGGCCCCGGATCATCCCAACCACTTAGCTGCCGTAAAATTTGCAGAAATCGTGGCCAAAAAAACAAACGGCAAAGTTAGGGTTGATACGTTCCCGGCCGCCCAACTCGGCAATGAAAAGGAGTTGATTGAAGGCACAATGCTCGGTTCGGTGGATATGTTTCAGGCTTCACCGGGAGCGCTCAGCTTGTTTCAGCAAGAATTTGGAATTCTTGACTGCCCCTATATTTTCAGAGACCTGGATCATGTCTATAAAACCGTGCGCGGGCCGATTGGTGCCGAGCTTTCGGAAAAAATAGCCAAAAGCCGCGGGATTAAACTGCTGGCCTTGGACTGGTATTACGGCGCCCGTCATCTGACCACGAGAGACAAAGCGATTTACAAACCGGCCGACCTGAAAGGCATGCTCATCAGAGCTCCCGAACAACCGGTTTATCTTGAAGCGGTTCGCGCCATGGGTGCGACACCGACACCGGTTGATTTTTCCGATTTATACATGGCATTGAAACAGGGTACGGTCGACGGTCAGGAAAATCCTATCCCCACCATTTACACCTATAAGTTTTATGAAGCCCAGAAATACATTATGATGACCGGCCACATGATCCGTATCATCACGGTGGGGACCAACGCCTCCTGGTTCAACAAGCTTCCGCAAGACGTTCAAGTGGCCGTTGAAGAAGCTTTAGCTGAGGCCGGCGCATATAATAATGATCTGGTTCAGAAACAAGAGAAGGATCTCATCGTTAACTTGAAAGAAAAAGGTATGACCGTTGTCGAGCCGGATGTTGAAGCATTTCGCAAGGCCAGTGAGAGTGTCCATCTTAAATTTGAAGACAAGTGGGGTAAGGGCCTTTACGAGAAAATCGTAGCAGTTGAATAAAAGAATTTTTGCATATTTTTATACAATCTGTTGGTAGGCACCAGCAGAACTACCACCACCAAAGATGGCTGAGGCAAACAAGGTAGTTGCTAATAGTAAATCGGTCAAATGGTCACCAAAACCGACAGATCCGATAAGACAGAGATCAAAAAATTCTTTTTAAAAATCAGCGACCACCAGCAGAGGTGGTCCCGGCCCCTTCCAGGGGCCATCCTCATACCCCCAGCTCTGCTGGTGGTCGCTGATTTCATGCCATCAAAATAGTTCTGGCCTGGGGATCTGAAGCGGGTAATTCCTGCTGGTTCGAGCCATAGGCCGAACTATCTGAACATCGCGAAAATATTCCTTTTGGATGGAGCAATTTATGCGGCAAGTGATCGGATTTATACAGAAGTGTGAAAACGGTATTTGCATTTTTCTGCTTTCAATTGCATTTGTAACCATTCTATCTCATATCATGGGTCGATACGTATTCAGGTATCCTCTTTATTTTGCTGAAGAAATTTCAAGATATTGCTTTATCTGGACAATCATGCTCGGTGCGAGCATCGGTCTGCGACGAAAAGCGCATACCCGAGTAGAATATTTTATTAATTTTCTGCCCGCTAGAAGCAAAAATATTCTGGAAATTATCGTCAATATATGCATTATCGGGTTCCTTTACTACGTTATCTATTTCGGTTTTTTCCTGGTCGGCAAAACAATGAATATTCCGACCGCAGCAATGGAATGGCCTTGGGGACTGATTTATCTGTCGGCTCCCTTCGGGGCGGTCTTAATGATAATTACGAATATTTTCTACGTAATAGATGGGATTAAGCAGCTCTCAACTGTACAGTTGACAAAAAAATAGGAACAGCCTCTGTGTTTTTTCTGATCGGCGTATTACTGCTTTTTATTGCTCTCGGTTTTCCGGTGGCCTTTTCCATCGGGCTCACCTCTGTTCTCTACTGCCTCAAGGAAGGACTTGTTCTGATCACAATCCCCCAGCGCATGGTTGCCGGGATTGATAACTTTGCTTTTCTGGCCGTACCTTTCTTTATTCTTGCCGGCAACCTGATGAATACCGGCGGAGTTACCCGCAGGCTGTTTCGATTCGCCACATCCATCGTCGGTTTCATTCCCGGCGGATTAGGCCATGCAAATGTCGTCGGCAGTATCATTTTTGCCGGGATGTCGGGGGCGGCCATTGCAGATGCCGGCGGCCTGGGTACCATTGAAATCAAAGCAATGAAGGATGAAGGTTATGATACGGATTTCAGCGCTGCCGTAACCGCCGCATCTTCCACCATTGGGCCGATCATTCCGCCGAGTATCCCGATGATTTTGTACGCCGCCTTCGGTGGTGTATCTGTAGGCAAGTTATTTATGGCCGGAGCCGTACCCGGGCTTCTAATGGGTGTTTCTTTGATGGTTATGATTTACATCCTGTCCGTTCGCAGAAAATACCCGGTTCACTCGCGGCTGGACGTCAAAGAAATATGGGTTTCTTTCAAGCAAGGACTGCTGCCGTTGTTTACACCGGTCATTATTCTTGGCGGCATAATGGGCGGAATTTTCACCCCCACCGAAGCCGCGGTTGTCGCTTCCGCCTATGCTCTTTTTTTAGGGCTTGTCGTATATCGCGAGATTAAATGGGCGGAATTGCCGGGAATCATCTTGAATACGGCTGTTACGACCACAATTGTACTGTTTATCATATCGACGGCATCCATATACGCCTGGTTATTGACAAGGGAACAGGTCCCTCAAACGGTGGCAAAGTTGCTGTTTTCCATAACTACGAATCCGCATCTGGTTTTGCTGATCATGATCGGGTTTCTGCTGATCGTCGGCTGTTTCATGGAAACCGCGGCTTCATTGATCATCCTGGTTCCTATTCTGGTGCCGATGACCTCACAGCTGGGTATCGACCCCCTTGTTTTCGGCTTGATCATGGTTTTTACATTGATGCTGGGGCTCATCACCCCGCCGGTGGGAGTGGTGTTATACCTGATTGCGGATATCGCCGGCATTTCTTTTGAGCGGACAGTAAAGGCGACTTTCCCGTTTTTATTGCCGCTGATCATCGTGCTGTTGTTGATCACGTTTGTACCTCAAATCGCTATGTTTTTACCAAACCGGCTCATGCCATAGGTTTGAACGAAATAATTTATGCGGAGGGGCTGTTAAATGAAGAAAGTTGATATGCTGACGATTCGACTGAATGCAGCGGATAATGTCGCCGTTGCGATGCGCAAACTTGACCCGGGTTGCCGGATAGAGAATGAAAACCTGGTTACGAGGGATCGAATTCCCGGCGGCCATAAAGTGGCCACCGGAGCCATTCGCAAAGGAGATTATGTCCGCAAATACGGTCAGATTATCGGTGTTGCGTCCATAGATATCCAGGCCGGTGACCATGTACACACCCATAATGTCGATATGTCGCAATTCAGTCGGGATTATTCCGTGGGGTCGGACGTTAAACCCACAATATTTATACCGGAGGGTCAACAGGCGACTTTCGACGGCATCGTGCGCGATGACGGAAAGGTGGCAACCCGGAACTACATCGGTGTGCTGCCCAGCGTAGCGTGTTCCGCTTCTGTCTGCCGCTACATCGCCGATGCCTTTACGGAAGAGATCCTGGCAGAGTATCCCAATGTGGACGGTGTTGTCGGCATCACCCAGAACTTTGGATGCGGCGGACCGGCCGCCGGTGAGGGGTTCGATATTCTGCAACGCAGTCTGGCCGGTTATGCCCGGCACCCGAATTTCCAGGGGGTGCTGTTTGTCGGTCTGGGCTGTGAAGTCAACCAGATAGATCTGATGCTCGCCAACACGGGGATTGAGGCGGGATCCCGGCTGCACACATTTACCATTCAGGACACCGGCGGCACCGAGAAGACCATCAAACGGGGTGTCGACATCATCAAATCCATGCTGCCCGAAGCCAACCGGGTGAAACGTCAACCGGTTTCAGCCGCCAATCTTGTTCTGGGAATGGAATGCGGCGGTTCGGATGCCTATTCCGGCATCACCGCCAATCCGGCCCTGGGAGCGGCCGCCGACCTGCTGGTCCGCAACGGCGGCACCGCCATTTTAAGCGAAACTACCGAAATTTACGGGGCCGAACATTTACTGACCTGCAGAGCTGCCAGTCCGGAGGTTGCCGACAAGCTGATCGATTTAATTCATTGGTGGGAAGATTACACCGAAAAACACGGCGCCATGCTCAACAACAATCCCTCGCCGGGCAATAAAGCCGGCGGCTTGACCACCATCCTGGAGAAGTCGCTCGGGGCCGTGGCGAAAGGGGGGACGACAAGTTTAATGGAAGTCTATCGCTATGCCGAGGCTGTCCGCAAAAAAGGTTTCGTTTTTATGGATACCCCCGGTTATGATCTCGCCTCGATTACCGGGATGATTGCCGGCGGGGCCACCACTGTCTGTTTTACTACCGGGCGTGGTTCCGTTCTGGGTTGCAAGCCCACTCCGGTGATCAAACTGGCATCCAACTCGGCCATGTATCAAAGACTAGCGGGG
>Ga0210365_10608202_pt1 | contig 10040 bp, 10 predicted proteins | sample S637metaT_FD_159655 | JGI IMG/M metagenome (GOLD analysis project Ga0210365, IMG submission 159655) | Metatranscriptome of estuarine sediment microbial communities from the Columbia River estuary, Washington, United States - S.637... | ecosystem: Environmental > Aquatic > Marine > Intertidal...
GAACAGGGGCAACATCCAGCGGTTCCAAAACCTTCCCTTTGAGCCGGTTAAGCTGCATGTATCCGCCGGTCACAAACACGGACGGCAGATTCAGTCTGGCCGCTGCCATGAGATGGGCCGGGATCACATCATCGCAAATCGGTACGCAGACCAGCCCATCAAATAAATTGGTCTCTGCAACGGTTTCAATGTAGCCCGCAACCAGGTCGCGGTGCGGCAAGTGGTAGCGATCATTGCCGGCCATGCTGGTACATATGGAGCTGATGACAAACTCGCGGGGGGTGCCGCCGGCGGCCCAAACCCCGGCCTTGACGGCTGCCACCACGCGATCCAGATGGATCGAGGCCGGATTGACCTCGCCCCAGCTGCTGACAACGCCAATCTGAGGGCGCTCGATGGCTTCATCGCCGTATCCGACGCCCCGCAGCATCTCCTGACGTTCAACTAGGGCGTAATCCGGCAGATGGCTGTCTTTCTTTTTGCTGCCCATGCGGCAATCTCCTTCCATTGTTTGTTAGCTTTGCTATATTTCAGGTTCAGATCTCGTCATTCGGCTTGGGAAAATAGCTTTTACTCTTTAACTATTGTGGGATTGCATGAAAATCGGACACTGGCACTCAGGTGTCAGGCGTGAAAATTCGAGAGTCGGCCTGAAACCTGACACCCGACACCTGAAACCCATGCTCGGAGAAGGTTTCATCACAGCCGATAATTTCGAAATTAAATTACGAGGTCTGAAGTATCCAAAACCATGTCCCTTCGGCGGTCACTTCGTGGTTTTCGAGATCACCAATCTGCCGAAGTCGATACCGATATTCATTCCCCTGCCGGTACCGGTCAGGGCCAGCGAAATCTCACCTTTCGTGAAAACGGAGGCCTGGGCCGATTTGACAGCGCCGGCATGGACTTCCGCAGCCACGTATGGCCCGAAAATCTCATCGATATGAATGACTTCCGAGAACGTGCCGTTGCCGTCGCGAATATCCATTTTGCCGAATGTGATACCTCCCCCGGTGACCTTGATTTTCACCATGGCTGTCTCGCCGTTAGTGCAGGTAACCCGGCCGCCGCCTTCGGCAGTTTTGTAAAAGACAGACCACCCTTTGAGGTTGAATTTCATGGTGCACTCGACCGCAGCCGGAGCTTTTTCAGCCGCAACTACCGCCGCTGAAAATCCGAACAGCATCGCCAGCACACCGGATGTGATGAGTTTTCTCATAGGATTTATTCCTCTCTTGGCTTCGCATTGAAAAATTAAATAATATTGATTTTATGATCAATTTATCGGAACGATATGACCTGCACTTTAGATTGGATTTCAATATGGTCTCACTATTTGAGAATGGAATCAATAATGAAAAAGCGTTCTTTTCATCCTTCCGCTGTTGTTACTAATTTTGATTGGAATCCGTTACAGCGAGTCAAAAGTGGCGCTTGAACGTCATAATGTTGACCATGCTTGCCGTTCTCAATTGTCGGCCAGGTATATTCTATTAAAATTATTGCAAAATTTAATTAATTCATGCGGCATATTCTTTGCAATGTCTCACTTCCGAGTTTGTCAATCCTAAGGAATCAAAGAGGGCAAAGCTTATGCCGGATGACCAAACAAGGAGTACGCGTCGCACTGGGATACCCGGCTGCCCGCCGCACGCTGTCATTGGAGGATAATGTCTGGATTTATTGGCACAATCGATTTCAGACAGTGGCCGTTGAATTCGACCCTAGCGGGAAGGTCACTCAGATTCGATAGAATGGAAAGGGCAGTACCATGAGTAATCGCAGAATTGCGCTGGTTACGGGAGCCAGCAAGGGAATCGGAGCAGCCATTGCCATTGATCTCGCCCGCGATGGTTTTGACTTATGGCTCAATTACAGAAGTGACCATGAAGCGGCCGCCGAAGTAAAAAGAGAAGTTGAAAAAAAGGGGGTAGCGTGCCGGCTTTTGCCTTTCGATGTAGCTGACAGTCAAGCCGCTCAAACGGTTTTGGATCCGATGCTTGAGCACGAGACGCCTTATGTTCTGGTGAATAACGCAGGTTTAGCCAGGGACAACCTTTTAGTTTGGATGAACCAAAACGACTGGAAAGACGTCCTTGCCGTTCATCTGGACGGTTTCTTCCAGGTAACCAAAACAGTCGTCAAGTATATGTTGAGGGCGAAAAAAGGCCGGATCATTAACATCGTTTCCACCTCCGGCCAGAGCGGCATGCCGGGACAGGTCAACTACTCTGCGGCCAAGGCTGGATTAATCGGCGCCACCAAAGCATTAGCGGCAGAAATCGCTAAGCGCAACATCCTGGTCAATGCAGTATCTCCCGGTTTCATCGAAACTGAAATGACCCGGGACGTCCCCAAGGAGAGGGTATTGTCCATGATTCCCATGCAGCGATTCGGAACCCCGGACGAGGTAGCCGGGGTGGTCAGCTTCCTGTGCTCCGGCGCGGCTTCTTACATTACCGGACAAGTGATATCGGTTAACGGCGGTGTGTATATGTGAACTCTCTTTAGCCCAATCCGGACAAGCCGGAAATAACAAATTACAGGCATCAAGATACAAATAAATTCCAAATCGCAATATCCAAATCGTAAATAAGATCAAGAGCCAATTGTTGGGGATTTTGAATTTCGGTCATTGTGATTTGTGATTTGAATTTTTTTATTACTGAAACACTGACACCCCTGGCCCAGACCTAACTTTGCAATAATCGGGAAGATAAGACCATATTGGGCCTCCAATAGTGAACAGTGAAAATTCGCCATATCGCACCAGGGCGGGCTGAAACCTTCATTTACCGATCATCTGATGGATAGGAGTTATGTATAGAGTTGCGATTACCGGAATCGGCATCATCTCCAGCATCGGCAACAACATCCAAACCGTCGCCGAGGCATTGCGGCTCGGGAAATCCGGAATTGTTGTTGACGAAAAACGAGAGGAACTAGGGTTTCACAGTCCCTTGACGGGAGCCATCCGAGGTTTTGACCCCAAGGATATTTTAACCAGAAAACACCGCAAGACGATGTCTGATTGTACCATACAGGCCTATGCAGCTGTCAAAGAGGCCTTGGACAAATCAGGACTTGGTGAGGAGGACATCCAGAACCGGGAGACCGGCTTGATTTTTGGCTGCGATTCCAGCTGTATTGCCGCCGTGGAACAGGTGGAAAAGCTGCGCCGAGACGGTGACACCGGATCCATTGGAGCCGGCCTCGTCTTTCGTTCCATGACGTCGAACATTACGATGAATCTGAATACCATTTTTAGAACCCAAGGTGCCTGCTGGACAATCAGTTCAGCCTGCTCCAGTGGCGGACATGCTGTCGGTCAGGCGGCAGATCTGATCGCCCTGGGCCGACAGCACCGAATCATCTGCGGTGGAGCCCAGGAAATCAACTGGGAATCCATGTGCAGTTTCGATGCCCTTGGCGCCTTCTCCAACCGCACGGAGCAACCTGAGGCGGCCTGCCGTCCTTTTGACGCGCACCGCGACGGCTTAGTCCCAAGCGGCGGCGCGGCGGCCATCGTACTTGAGCGCTTTGACCTGGCCAAACAGAGGGGTGCAAAAATTCTTGGAGAAATTATCGCTTATGCCTTTTCTTCAGACGGCGACCATATATCGGTCCCCAGCAAAGACGGTCTCGGCGCGGCCATGCACAAGGCTTTGGATACCGCAAATTTAATGCCCTCGGATATCGATTACATTTGTGCCCATGCCACTTCGACACCGGTCGGAGACTCGGTTGAAGCGCAAAATATTTCTGCCGTGTTCGGGCCGAAAACTCCCTGGGTGTCGTCGCTTAAATCCATGAGCGGCCATGAACTTTGGATGGCGGGTGCTTCGGGTGTTGTCTATACGGTTATCATGGCACAAGAAGGATTCATCGCAAAAAACGTGAATTTTGAAGAGCCGGATGCGGAATCGGCAAAATTGAACATCGTCACGGAGACGATCAATACCCCCCCGGAAACCGTTTTGTGTAATGCGGCAGGATTCGGCGGAACAAATTCATGCCTGATTCTGAGGTTTAACGAATGAAATACGATTACGTGGTCATCGGCGCCGGGGTTTCCGGTATGTCTACGGCGATCATACTGGCAAAGAGTGGCGTTGATGTCGCGCTGATCGAAAAATCCAGAAAAACGGCACCTCTGATCCGGGGCTTTACCCGTAACGGCGCCTATTTTGACACCGGTTTTCACTACACCGGAAGCTTCGGTGAAGATGAAATATTGGATATATTCTTCCGTTATCTGGGATTGGCGGATCAACTGGAGAGAGCACCCTACGATCCGGAGGGTTTTGATATTTTCCGAAGTCTGAAAAACGGATTTGAGTTTCGGTTTCCCTACGGATATGATCGAATCCGGCAAAGATTTTATGAGACATTTCCCGCAGAAAAAGGCGCCGTAGACACCTATCTTCAAGCCGTCAAAAATACGTACAACTCTTTTCCATATATCAGCCTGAGCGAAGATGTCACCCCGGCTGGGATGCAAATCGGGTTGCACGGGCAAAGTCTGAAAGCATTCTTGGATCGGCTGACGGATAATCGGGTCCTCAAGCAGGTCCTTTCCATGCACTGTTTGCTGCATGGCGTGCCTTCGGATGAGATCCCTTTCGTCAATCATGCCTGCGTTGTCGGGCCCTATTACGAATCGGTACACGGCCTAAGCGGCGGGGGTCTGAGTCTGGCCAAAGCGTTTGAGACCCAGCTTAAAAAGTTGGGTGTGGATGTCTATTGCGGTCACGGAGTGAGCAAAATCCGATTGTCTTCAGACAGCAGCCCTGCGGGGGTCCGTCTGGAAAACGGTAGAAAATTAGATTGCAGTGGGTGCGTCTCTACCGTTCATCCTGCTAATTTTTTGGATCTTGTACCCCATTCTTTATTTCGCCCGGCCTACAGAAAACGTTTGAGGCGACTGGAAGAAACCGGTTCTGCCAACATCCTTTACGCGGGCTGCAATTCCCCCCCGGAACAGCTGGCCCGCGCCAATATCCTGGTTTCCTCCGACCTGAACATCACCGGCCTGCGGGAAACAGATCCATTGGAAAATCAGCCTGTGTTTATTTCTTGCGCCCGGCCAAAGGATGCTGCCACGGCAAAACGAGGATTGACCGTAATCTGTCCTGCTTCCAGTTCCCAAACGAATCGCTGGTCAGATTCCATGACCGGAAAAAGACCGCCGGACTATATCGACTATAAAAACGCAATCGCGCAAAAACTGTTTCAATCTATCGGAGCCGTTTGTCCGGAGCTGATCGAAGAGATCAGTTTCACTGAATGTGCTACCGCCCTGACCTTGAGAGATTATTGCCACAGTCCTTTCGGCAGTCTGTATGGGGTTAAACATAAGGTCGGTCAGTACAATCCCTTGCCGCTCACCAAGGCCAAAGGACTTTTTCTTGCCGGCCAAGCCATTGCTGCCCCAGGTATTTTAGGGGCGATTGTATCGGCCTTTTTGGTTTGCGGGGTCATTAGCGGGCACCACCGGCTACTAAAGGAACTTCAAAAATTCAGATGAGAAGAGTTGTCATAACCGGCATGGGGGCCGTATCTCCCCTGGGCAGAGGGGTGGATAACCTCGTGGAGTCTCTAATTGAAGGCAAAAGCGGCGTTACGCGGCTGGCCGAGTTGATGGATATCGGCGGGCTGCGGAGCTGGGTGGCCGGCCTGGTTCAGGATGTCGACTCCAAGGAGATCCCCCGCAAATACCGACGCTGCATGTCCAAGATGTCGGTTTATGCAACGCTGGCCTGTCAGGAAGCCATCCGCCAGGCAGGACTGCGCAGTGAAGACTGCACCGGTGGGCAAATGGGGGTGGTCGTCGGTTCGACGGTCGGAAGCACCCAGACAACCCAGGAAATTTTTGATGACTTTCTGAGCTCACACAGCCTGGAAAGGATGAAATCTACCGTATTTTTCAAAATCATGAATCACTCATGCGCCGCCAATGTATCCCAGGTGTTGGGAATTACCGGCCGGATCTTATCCCCCTCGGCGGCCTGTTCAACTGGCTGCCAGGCGATTGGATACGGTTATGAGATGATCGCTTTTGGAAAGCAGGAGTTTATGCTTTGCGGAGGAGCGGACGAGTTTCATGCGCTGACTGCGGCCACATTTGATATCATGAATGCCGCTTCCGTCAGGTTTAATGACCGGCCGCATCTCACACCGCGGCCTTTCGATCGTGACCGCGACGGCGTGGTTTGTGCGGAGGGCAGCGGGATTCTTTTATTAGAATCACTTGATTCGGCTCGTAATCGAGGAGCGGAAATCCTTGGTGAGATCATCGGCTTTGCGACCGTTTCGGATCCTTCCAGTATCGCTCACCCGGATACCCTCGCCATAGAAAGATGCATGCGCCAAGCTGTCGAGGACGCTGGTGTTGAGCCGCAGGAAATCGATTACATCAATGCCCATGCCACCGGCACTGAACAAGGAGATATCGCTGAAAGCGAGGCAATTTTCAGATTGTTTGGGAATAATGTCCCTGTCAGCTCTTTGAAAGGACATATTGGCCACGCCCTGGCAGCCAGTGGCGCGCTGGAGATGGTTGCCGTGGTTGGTATGCTCAATCGGGCCTGCTTGATTCCGACGCTGAATCTGGAAAACATCGATACCCAATGCAATATGATCAGACACGTTCGAAATGTCGCAGAGGCAACGCTCAAAACCGTGGTTAAGAATAATTTCGCCCTAGGAGGCGTCAATTCATCACTTGTGTTACGGAGATATGACAATGACTGAAATGGAAATCATTGAGCTGATTAACACATCCCTTGCTGAGGAATTCGAGTTAAACAAAGAGGTTTTGAAGCCGCAGGCCTTAATTCTGGATGATCTTGAATTGGACAGCCTGGATATTGTGGATATGGTCGTCGTGTTGGAAAACGCGTTTCAGTTCAAAATACGGGAAGAAGATGCGCTGCGGGAAATACGCACGCTGGGAGACATTCACAATTTTGTGCTCAAAAAAAGAATAGAGATGTTGAACTAGGATATGGTTTCAAAAGCAACCGACCGAAAATCGCGAGTGGGATCTTGTCTCGTGGTGCCCTTGATGAACCTGACGGTCTTTCCGTTAATACTCCTATGGACGGCCTTGGGGATTTTCCTTTTCCCTGTTGGTTTCATGATTTGGAAAATCACCACGCGCTGGGATGCGGACAGAATTATGCGTCAGTTCGTTTGGATCTACGGACGGGGCTGGTTGCTGATCATGGTACCATTTGTTCGATTTAAGCGGATCGGTGTCGCGGCGGCTAAATTCAAACCGCCCTGCATCCTGGTTGTCAATCACTTTTCATTTTTCGACACCTATTGCATGGCCATGCTGCCGTTCAGTGACGCCGCATTTGCAATACGGGCCTGGCCATTTAAGATGTTCTGGTATGCACCATTTATGCACCTTGCCGGTTACCTCAATGTCGAAGACTTGGGTTGGCAAAAAATTTCTGAAACCACCGGCAGCATCATATCAAAGGGCGGAGCCCTTTTATTTTTCCCGGAGGGTCACCGCAGCCGCGACAGACAGCTGCAGCGATTTTATTCGGGCGCCTTCAAACTGGCCATTGAGACGGGCGCCAGGATAGTGCCCCTCTGCCTTAGCGGAACCGATGAACTTTTGCCGCCGGGTCGCTGGTGGCTGCGGCCTGCCCGAGTCACCCTGAAAGCATTGGATCCGGTGGACCCCAAAGATTTCACTGGTGACGGCGCTCACCGCGTCATGTGCAAAGTTGTTCGGGAGATGATGGCCCGAAGTTTAGGGGAAATGACCGCTGAAACCAGTCGCCGCCGCCAGGTGTCCATGCCGACAGAAAGCTGTCAACATCCTGTCCTGCCGGCAGGCAGAGAGTTCCCGACGCTATAAAAGAGAACCGTGGAAGGGATAGTAAAAAAAAACGACCGTCGAACATCGACCGTCCAACATCGAACATCGAATGAAAACATGAAATCGGAGCTAACCTTACCCATGCAAGCAGAGAAACTGATCCCGCACCGCAAACCCATGTGCATGGTGGATCGGTTGATCGAATTTAAGGAACAAACCGGAACCGTCGAAGCGGTCGTGTCTGCTGAAAATGCACTGATCGAAGACAACGGACCGCTGGATCAATTGGCAGTAACGGAGATGATTGCCCAGGCCTGCGCTGCGGCCAAGGGGTATGAGGGTCGCCTTGCCAACGATCCAATGCAGCTCGGTTATCTGGTAGGTATCAAAAAACTTCAATTTTTCGGCAAGGCATTTGCGGGCGATCATTTGCAGATATCCGTCCGTACAGTGGGAGCGATTTCCGGATTTACGGTGGTTGAAGGCAAGGTTATCTGCAATCAAAAAATCATCGCGGCAGGTAAAATAAAGCTTTGGGTTCCTGAGCCAGAGCCAGCTGGAGCGGCAAACGAATGAATCGGATCATCTTCATATTTCTAATTTTACTGGTGCCCGGCGTCGTTTTCAGCAGCCAGCTGCAAAACGGCTGGAATTCGCCGGGGGAAAAAGATCGCATCTTCGCTGAAATAGCAAAGGCAGCCGCAAAGGTGACAACCTTGAAAAGTGATTTTGTTCAAGAGAGACACCTGGGCATGCTGGAAGATATTCTCATTTCAAAAGGCCGGTTTTACTATAAAAAACAGGACCGGTTGCGCTGGGAATTGACAAAACCGGTCATTTCAGGGTTTGCCGTAAGCGGGAAGCAAGCGAAACGCTGGGACGGAGAATCCGGCCGAACTCAGATGTTTGAAGTCTACCAGGTACCCTTTATCAAATTATTTACAGACCAGGTGTTCGCCTGGGCAACAGCCGATTTCAAACAACTGCAAAAGGATTATAATATCGAAGTTTTAGCTGATGCTCCGGCGGATCTCAAGCTCGTGCCGATTCGTTCTCAGGAAAAAAAATACCTTGATCATTTCCGGATTGCCTTCACCGCTGATGCGGGTCATGTCAATGCCGTCGAGGTGCATGAGACCGGGGGTGATTTTACCCGCATTCGCTTTTTTAACACGATCATAAACACACCGCTGCCGGACGCTCTGTTTGATTAACAAGGGCTATTATCACTGTGTTTGCTAAAATCTACAATTATTTTTCAGCACGCAGGCGAATTCTTTACAGTGCCACGATGCTGGCAATCGTCACCTGCATCCTGGTCTTTGCGGATATAGACCTGCAGGAAGACATCCGTTCCATGCTGCCGGATGACCGGTCCGAGGCGGCATTGGACTTTCGTCTTCTGCAGCAAGCGCCCTTTACCCGCAAGGTCATCATCAATCTGAGTCGCGGAGGAGACAAGGGCAGCAGCGAGCTGCTGGAGGCTGTCGACCGACTGGCCGATGCCATGAAGCCTCCTTTTTTCACAAATGTCGTTACCGGACCCAGTGGACCGGATATTTGGGAGCTCTTTTTCTGGTTAATGGAGAAACAGCCAAACCTTGCGACGGCTCAGGATAGAAAGAACATACTACAGGAATTGACTGCAGCGGGTGTCCAGGGAAAATTGGAAGAGATGTATGCCAGGCTCCATTCGCCTGAAGGATCGGCATTAAAAGGGCTTTTTAGGGCTGATCCCCTGGCGCTTCGACGCATCGGCCTGGAAAAAATTCAGTTTATGAACATCATCCCAGGAATGCGTCTGGAGGATAACCATTTTATCAGCATTGATGGCAAAAATGCCCTGATCGTTGCCGATACGCCCGTGAGGATAACGGACACCCGCCAGGCCAGGCAGTTGCTCAGCCATTTCCAAAAATTGGCGGCCGCGGCGGTCCCGCGCGATATCGAAGTGTCACTGATCAGCGGCCATCGCTATACCTTGGCAAACACCGATACCATTAAACGGGATGTGTTCATCATTCTAGCCTGCTCGTCGCTTGCGATGCTCGCTATTTTCCTGCTTTTTCTGCGCACCTGGGGAGGACTGTTTGTTTATCTGGTACCCGTTTCGGTGTTGTGTATCGCTGCGGCCGGCGTTTCTCTGATTTATGAGACTGTTTCGGTGGTGACCATCGGTTTCGGTGCGGTGTTGCTGGGCATC
>Ga0210365_10167302_pt1 | contig 10015 bp, 9 predicted proteins | sample S637metaT_FD_159655 | JGI IMG/M metagenome (GOLD analysis project Ga0210365, IMG submission 159655) | Metatranscriptome of estuarine sediment microbial communities from the Columbia River estuary, Washington, United States - S.637... | ecosystem: Environmental > Aquatic > Marine > Intertidal...
GGGTGCCGGCGGCCGGTGTGATGTGTTTCGATTATAACCATACGATTTTCCTTTACAACAATGGATATGATCCTCGGTTTGGCCAGCTGGGTGTCGGGTTGCTCAGCAAAGTATACAGTATTAGAGACAGCATCGAACAAAAAAGGCCCCGGTACGATCTGTTAAAGGGCAATGAAGTCTATAAAAAACGATTGGGAAGCACGCCGGTTCCCCTGTATCGCTTAAAGATCGACCTTAAAGGATAAACGGGGAAGCATCAAATGAAGTCTCGTCCGTCTGCGTTGAATATTGCCATGCTTAGTATTCATTCGAGTCCCATTGGAAAGTTGGGAACCCAAGATACGGGCGGAATGAGCATCTATGTTCGGGAAACGGCCAAAGAATTCGGCCGCCGAGGCCATTGCATTGACATCTTCACCCAGCACAGTTCAGGCCGGCACGAACCGGTGGTGGATCTATATGACAACGTCCGGCTCATCCATTTGTCCGGAGGAACCCGGGGCAGTGTATCCAAAGACGCTCTTTATGCATATTTGCCGCAACTTTTTTGCGATCTGGAATCCTTTAAAGTCAAGGAAAACATCGAATATGATATCCTCCACAGTCACTACTGGCTCTCGGGAGTTTTGGGGGTCATGGCCCGGTCCGCCTGGGATATCGATCACCTGCTCACGTATCACACCATCGGCGCAGTAAAACAACAGGCCTGTCCATCGGAGCATGAAACTGAATTGCGGCTGACCAACGAACGAAGACTGGCCAGGGTGTGTGATGGACTGGTCGTTGCCACCCAAAAAGAGAAGGAATATTTAAGCCGATATGATGATGTGTCTGACAATAAAATTACAGTGATACCGTGCGGCGTTGATCTTGACCGATTCAAACCCCTGGACAAACCATCCGCCCGCCGGCAATTGGGGTTTTCCGGCGATGATTTCATAATACTCTACGTGGGACGGTATGCCCCCGTAAAGGGACTCCACCGGCTGTTGGAAACCGTTGGCCACCTGACACATCTTCCGCGTCTTCGGCTGGTCATGGTCGGAGGAGACGGCCCGCATACGCCGATGTTTCGACAGCTGCAGTCTGAAGCAACGGCGTTGAACATCCAAAATCGCGTAACGTTTGCCGGAAGGGTCGAACAGAAAACCCTGCCCCAATATTACAGTGCTGCGGATGTTCTCGCCGTGCCGTCCCATTATGAGAGCTTTGGTCTGGTGGCGCTCGAAGCCTTGGCGTGCGGAACGCCCGTTGTGACAACACCGGTGGGGGCCATGGAAAAGATTATAAAAGACGGCGTGACCGGATATGTGGCCACGGATTCGGATCGAAAACATTTTGCCCGTCTGATCGAAGCCATTGGGTTAAAACAGCAGCAAGGCGACCTGTCACCGTCTAAAATTCGGGCGTCGGTGACGGAATTTACATGGGCACGATCCGCTTCTTTGTTGCTCGAAGCCTACCGACGGGCCTTGCACGAACAATAGAAAAATTAAAAAAAGAGGAGATTCAATGTGTCGGATAGATCAGAAATAATGGTGATTACCGCCCATCCGGATGACGCAGAATTCGGTTCAGCGGGTTCTGTCGCCAAGTGGACCCGGGAAGGTCGACGGGTTGTCTATGTTGTGTGCACCAGCGGTGACAAGGGCACCGAAGATCCGGATATAACGCCGCAACAGCTTGCAAACATTCGAGAAAAAGAACAGACGGCAGCCGCAGCGGTATTGGGGGTTTCTGATGTGGTTTTCCTCCGATATCCGGATCAGGAGCTCGAAGATACGCCGGATTTCCGCAAAACCATCGTGAGACAAATCCGAACGTATAAACCTGAAATGATCGTAACATCGGATCCATACCGGCGCTACATCTGGCACAGGGACCACCGCATCATCGGCCAGGTAACCCTGGATGCGGTCTTTCCCTATGCCCGAAACCTGCCGGCCTATCCGGATTTGATCGAAGAAGGGCTCATGCCCCATAACGTTCAAAAAATCCTGTTCTTCGGCGCTGAAGACGTCAACTTGCGTATCGACATTACCGAGACCTTTGACCTCAAACTCGCTGCGCTGCGCTGTCACGAAAGCCAAATGTCCCAGCTAAACATTCCGAATCTGGAAAAAATGCTGTGGGAGCGGTGCCGGAAAATGGCCGAAGGGGCTGATTTCGAGGTGGCCGAAGCGTTCCACCAAGTGGAGGTGCCCCTTTGATGGGGACCTTGAATCCGTCCTTCTGACATTCTGCGGGATTTATGGAAATTCCAGCAACGCCTTTAATCGATCCGACAGTATCTCGGCGGTGGTAAAGCAGATGCCGTGAAGCCCCAATGCCTCAGCGGCCTTTACGTGCTCCAGGGTGTCGTCAATGAAGACGGCCGCCCCGGGTTCAACCCGCAATCGGCCGAGGGTCATCTCGAAGGCCGCCGGATCGGGCTTGACCACCCCCTCGTCGCCGGAGCAGAAAACAACGTCGAACAAATTGCGTATATTCCAATCCGCCAGCCAGTTCGCCAAACCCGGCGGCGAATTTGAGAGCACCGCCAGTTTGTAGCGGCCGTATAATAGACCCATGAGTTCTGCCACACCCGGGTTGATGGCCTCATCGGCATGATAACGTCGACGGAACGCATCGATTTCTTCGGCAGAGTTCAACCCGAGTTCAGGTCCGATGGCGTACCAGAACGCTTCGGCGGTCTTTCGGCCCAGCAGAGCGTCTTTCCAGGCGTCGCTGCCGAACATGATCGGGTTGATGGACTCGGGGGCGAGCCCCAGATCCTTCTCGTATCGAGCAAACAGAGCGGGCGGCTTTTGGGCCGAGATGACCCGCCCGAAATCGAAAATTATCCCTTGTATCATAACCAAAGAGATTACCCGTTTGAAGTCAACGACCCCCCGCAAATCGGGTGTCTTGAATTTGTCCGCCTATTTTTGGCGGACAACGGCAAAAGCACGTAAGTGCTTTAATCGTTGCACTTGCTACCGGGTGCAACGCACCCGGTTTTTGCAAAAATAAAATCTTCCACCAATGAAAATGCAACATCGTCGGTGTATTGAACCGGTGGATGTTTGCAATAATAAGCTGACGGGGCTTCCAACACACCCCCCACATTTCTTTGGATGGCCAGTTTGCACAACCGGATGCAATCGATGACAGCGCCGGCGGAATTGGGTGAATCCTCCACGGAGAGTCTCAGTTCGACATTCATGGGCATATCGCCGAAAATCTGCCCTTCCATGCGAATAAAACAGACTTTCTGGTCATTCAGCCACGGCACATAGTCGCTGGGGGCAATATGTATGTTGCGGCCTTGAAGCTTTTTGCGCATAACGGCCTGAACTGCGGCTGTTTTGGATTCCTTTTTTTGTTGAACCCGGTCCTTGTCCAACATATTGAGAAAATCGGTGTTGCCGCCGGTATTTAACTGATATGTTTTTTCCAGTCTGGCACCCCGTTTTTCAAACAGGTTCGTCAACGCGCGATGAACAATCGTTGCACCCAGCTGAGATTTGATATCGTCACCGATCAGTGGAATTTTCCTGGACTTGAACTGTTCCGCCCAAAAAGGATCACTGGCGATAAAAACCGGTATGTTGTTGACAAACGAGACGCCGGCTTCCACGGCACATTCCGCATAAAACCGGGTGGCGTGCTCCGACCCCACCGGCAGATAATTCAAAAGGACTTCCGTGCCGGAATCCTTTAATATTTCGACAACGTCGCCCCGGGTCGGCTCTTTTTGATCACACAGCAAAAAAGTGTAATCCGGTTCATAGTTTTTCATGTGTTCGGCAAAACCGTCCAATATTTTCCCCATGGACACCGTGACCCCTGCCCTTGACATGTGATCCACAAACTTTTTGGTACAGTTCGGTCGTTCAAAAATGGCGTCGTGAACGTCCTTTCCGACTTTTCTCTGATCGATGTCAAAGGCCGAGACCACCTCGATATCACCCGGCGTGTACCCGTTTATCGACCAATTTAGAATTCCGATGGCGTCATTGGAATTTTTTCCTCTGTAATATGTAATTCCCTGCAACAGCGCGCTGGCACAGTTGCCAACGCCGATGATACCGATTTTTATCGCTGCCAATGGATTCTCCCATTATAGGTTGATGTTATAATTCGTAAAAACTGAAAGGGTTTAACCGTATCACAGATTGCTAATGATGCGCTTCAACAGATACTTTTGCAATACTTGGTTAATTTTTTCAATAGAAAATCATCAAAGATTCCAAGATCTGCCGTTGCAAAAGACCGGGGACCCCCATCGATTCCTTCAATTTTTCACGAACTTTTCATTTGAATTTCAGAATTGTTTCACGTTTCGGGTTCATACTTAACGCAAAATTAAAAGATTAAAACCGTTCCTAAAGATCCGGGCGCTCGGTGCAGGGTATAATTCCAGGACCCGGCAAGGGTGCTTTCAAGCCGCCTTTGGTTTCGCCTTGGATCAGAGACGGTATGTCCGGATATGCATAGACGGTCAATGCATTATTTTGGGGCAATCCCCCCGTATCGGCAGACGGTCCGTAGATACTGTGAACCGCTCTTCCCAGTATCCTCAGCAGAGACGCCTGTTCTCCCCGATGCTGGGCCGTATGGGCGATCCTTCGCAGCATAATCCAGGTTCTCGTTCGCAGGACATCGAAAAAAGCAACTTTTTCCTCCCACCAGGATTTTTCCTTTTCTTTCAGCATTGCCAGTCGTTTTTCGGAATCCCCGGCATATTGCTTAATGAATTCAAGGCGTGTTTCTTTTTCGGGCAGGGGCGGCGCCCCCACATCGATGCCGAACATATTGCAGAACCATTTGTCTTCACTCATGCACTGATGGATCATGTGCTCCAGAGGATTCCGATCTCTTCGGTCCAGGGGGTGAGGACGGATGAAAAGATCATCATCCTCGAACATACTCCAAACGCTGAGGGTCTTGATCCGTTCGGTGTCATAGGTGTCCACAAGAAAATCATATTCCATTTTTGCCTCCTTCTGACTTCCATTTCCCTAATATTATCTTTTTTTTAATTCCCCTACGGTTGTTTGTGAACGTTGGGGATCATTCCCGATCTTGGAGCAGCCGAACCACCTTGAGAACCTGTTTCAATTTTTTCACGTTCCGACACGATTTAAGATCGTCCGCCTTTGCGATTTTCTTCACCAGTCCTTTGAGTCTTTGTTCTCCGCTGCTCAGTTTTTCGGCTTCAGCCCGGATTCGTTCCTGAAGGGCTTTGATCTGGCCGATCCCTGAACCCGGGTCCCTGGCATCCGGCACCTTTTTTTTAAATCCCAGGGACCCAAAATATTTCACCAGCTCCTCTAGCTCCGGAATCGACATGTCCGCCGAAGATCTGACGCCCCAATAGGCAATCACGTCCCGATATTCGTCATCTGAAAGGGGAATCTCTTTCTTGGCGATATGCACCAGGGCCAGCAGTCCGTTCCGCCGCTCCTGAAGCTTGTCCGCCGTCTGTTTGGCGGACATGTTCCATTGCTTTTTTTTATCTTCGTCACCGGCGCTCATGGCAATCCTTTCAAAATCCTAAAGCGATATCGAGCCATGGGGTTCTTTTCCATTACATTAATACCCGAATTCGCAAAAGTCGAGAATGCTTTGTCCCGGTATCGAGGATTCGAAGCTTCCTATACTTTCGCGAATTGGGGTAACCGTTTTTCACAATTCATAAAAAAAACTTGATAATGCCACATTGTGGCATTATATTTTAAATGTTGATACACTGGCGCATACGCTGATAAAAATTACCGCCGGCAAACAACATATGAACGCCGGAACAAAAACCCTTCCGGGTGAATTCAACACAAACAGCCCGAAGGACGTATAACGGAGATTCGAAAATGGTGACCGCTCAACACCCAAGTGTTCAAGATCCGGTTTGCAGCATGGACATAAACCCGGAATCAGCCCATCCGGTTTACGCGTACAAGGGCCGTACCTATTATTTCTGTGCCGAAAACTGCAGAACGGCATTTGTAAAAAATCCGGAAAAGTATCTGAAACCAAAAGGTTTGTTCGGCCGATTTCTGGACCGGATGGCCAAGTCCAATAAAAAGACGTTCGGCTGCAAAGGTCCCTCGTGTCACTGATCCGAAGTCGCTGAAAAGATTATCGCGGCGGTGAAGAGAATATTGCGTATATCGAGGGGGATAAAGGAAAAATCCCGTTGGCGTTGGGGATCCGGGACAGCAATATCGATCTGAACATCAAACTGAAGACAAAGGCTGGCGGGAAGAAAGTCACCCTAAAATTCCCCTAATAAAATTCATCCCGTTGCTTTTAAAAGATTTTTCCGGTCAGGATTTCTGTATTCCATGGGCGGCGGTTCGATGCCGCTGATGTTATGGTTAAGCACCCATCCAGCTTTGACTCCAAAATCCGCGCATACAGCATTTATTTTTGACGGGCGCCGCTGAGGATTGGACAGCCATTTCCTGCTGTTCGATTTCCATAAATTCATTTCTAAGCGACCGATGTGACAGAAAAAAATATTGGCGATTTTCGAAGTCTGCATTTCGGTATTCTTCTATAATGCTTTGAATGTCTTTCATTTTTTTCCCTCCTTTTAGAAAAGGTGCGTGCCCCTTTATCGGGCTTTAATATGACGAACGTTCGTGCTTGCCTATTTCATTTTAATAATCTTTTTTGCCATATGATCCCCTTATTATTTGTAACTATCCAATAACCGAACGAGTGCGGTTTCCTCGTGTTTTCGGGTTTCAGCGTCGTCCAGCAATTTATAATACAGATGAAAGCCCAGCAGAAGCGAATAGAGGTCAAAGGCAAACTGATCATCATCGATATCCTGCCTGAAATCACCGGCCTGAACAGCCGATTGGGCAATGCGTCGAAGACAACCGATCCATTCTTTTTGCTGATTCAGCAGAACATCCCTGACCCTTCCGGGGCGGTCACTGAAATCCGCACTGGCGGAAACAAAAATGCAGCCCCCTGTCAATTCAGAACTCCAATGAATCCAGTTGTCCACCAGTGCCCGGATTCTCGGGATGCCGGCTTCGATTTTCAGTGCCGGGATGATGACACCTTCTGAAAAAAGCTGCGCCGCGTGATTGAGTATCTCGATCTGAAGATTCTCTTTGGACAGGAAATGGGCAAACAACCCGCTTTTGGACAAATTCGTTGTCTTGGCGAGGTTTCCGATGGTCACGCACTCAAGGCCCAATTGGCTTGCCATATCCAGACCGGCTTCCAAAACAGTAAGTTTGGTATCCTTTCCTTTTGTCATGTTGATAAAATAATACGACCGTTCGTGCTTGTCAAGTAAAAAAATCAACCTTCCTCTGTATGCCGTGCATATTGTGGTTGATTAGTGCCCATCCATAAACACATTTGAGCACTGAGTAGTTTCCAATTCATAAATGAGATATTTTTTCGATGAGCAAGGCCGCACAAGGGTTTCCGCCCGAGGCGTACGCCTGTACGTCGAGGGCGGAAACCCGCGGAGAACGCCGCTCATCGGAAAAATAGCCATTTAGGGATGGAAACTAATTAGTTCTGTATGCTTCGGGGAATATCCAAAGCATTATAAATGGTTACAACGTCAGGGTTTGCTCTAAAATAAAGGCGGGATCCCCTCGGATATCCTTCGGAGAATGTCCCAATAGGCGCCGCGGTGCCCGGATTTGATCGCTTCGGTCAGTGCCGGCTTGTCATTATAATTGTAATCCGGATTTGCCTCGGTCCGCCGGCCGAGAAGAAATCTCGGATCATCACCCACAAGACCGTGCAGCCAGTCTTCCACGTCTTCACCCAAACTGATATCACAGTAATAAATCGGGCGAAGAAAAGATTCATTGTTTTCCAGGGCGCCGAAAAGGCTGGGGTTTTTCGACAACGTTCCTTTGGACGTCTCCAGAATTTGCCGCCCCAGTTGCGTCATCGGATAAAGTCTGATACCGAGACTGATGCCCACACGATCCGGTTTGATCTGTTTCATCAGATGAATCGCTGTTTCAATCGATGTTCTTGTTTCGCCGGGAGATCCGAGGATTAAGTCGAACATGCAAATGATGTTATGTCTGAGGCAAATTTCTCGAATTCGCGTCAAATCATCCGGGCTGTAATTATGACCCAGACGACGCAGCATGCTTTCATCCCCATGGTCGGCACCGAAATCGATTCCGACACATCCGGCGGTACGCATTAAATGCGCCAGCTCTTCTGTAAAATGCTCGGGAGAACAATAGGCATACCATTTAATTTTACTTCCCAATCCTGAATCGATGATGGCCTCAGATACCTGAACAGCATGGGAATAGGGCCAATTGAACTCGCAGTCGCACGTATGAAAAACTTTGATTCCACGGTGATAAAGACCGGTCAATTCCGCCACCACATTTTGCGGCGGACGCACTCTTACGGTTTTACCCTTGATAAATGGTTCCGGACAATAGATGCACTTCAAGGAACAGCCGCGTTTGGACTCGAACCCGACCTGCCCGCCGTTTTCGAAATAATATGGGTTGTCAATCAAAGATCTGGCGGCCAAATCCATATTTTCAAGTGAAACCGGGAAGATGGCGTTGTGTCTAAAATTGCCGTTGTCCATCCAAACCAGTCCCGGCACCGTATCCAACTCAATATTGTCTCTGAGCGCCGTTGCCAGTTTAACGAGACTCTCCTCTCCGTCGCCGCATATCCCATAAGACACATCGCAAAATTTCATAACTTCAGAGGGAAAAATGGAAAAACCGACGCCGCCGAGACAAATCGGCGCGTTGGTTGAACGTTTGATTGTTTCAAGAACCGGTATGGCGCGAAGCAGAGAAAAATCCTGACTCGCGAAATAGGAATCATCGATGTTTCGGAGCGTAACACCGACGAGAACCGGGTTTTCTGTCAAAACATCAGAGAGTTTTGTCCGCCAATCCGGTTCAATGGCACAATCCACCAAATCGACGTCTATTCCGGCATGACGGCATGCGGCGCCAAGATAGTCTAAAGATACCGGCGTCACCGGCGGTTTCATGGTATTCGGGTTGACAAGAACGATTCGCATATGTCCAACTCATTTAACAGTTTGGTTTCTCTTTGAAAAGCTATATTATGCATCGAATGTTTTCAAAGGGGTACTCTCCGCGGCCTCGGAACTCGTAACCCAAAACCTGCAGCCCGTAACCCGTAACCCGCAACCCGCATTCATAAATTTCTTGACCCTAGGGGGATAATTTTATATGCATATTTTTGAATTTACTCGGATATTTTCTTTCCAATTTGATATGCACTCTCATTTTCTGCCGTAACGGGGCTTGCCAATTCCACTGATTTGATTTTAAAACACACCCATCGAGGCTTGACCCTATTCATGTAGAAACGGGAAATAAGGAGACACACTATGTCACAACCTGAACTTTATGATCTGGCCATCGTCGGCGGAGGACCCGGGGGCCTTTCAGCCGCCATCTATTGCATGCGGGCGGCCTTAAAGACCGTACTCGTCGAAAAAGGGGTGCCCGGCGGCCAGCTCAACCTCTCCGACGCAGTGGAAAACTACCCCGGCTTTGCTAATATCAGCGGTAGCGAGCTGGCCATGAAGTTTGTCGAGCATGCCCGCATTTACGGCATCGAGGAACTCAACGACGAAGTAACGGTCATCGAGCCGGGCCTCGAATTTCATACGGTGCGCACCGGCGGCGGACGGGTGATCCAAACCCATGCCGTGATTCTGGCCACGGGCGGTCGCCCCCGCAAGTTGAACATCCCCGGCGAAGGGAAATACTACGGCCAGGGGGTATCCTATTGCGCGGTGTGTGACGGCTTTTTTTTCAGAGGCAAAAATGTCGTGGTCGTTGGGGGCGGCGACGCCGCCTGCGAAGAAGGGCTTTATCTGGCCAAATTGGCCGCCAAGGTCTACCTGGCCCATCGCCGCGACGCGCTGCGTGCCAGCATGATCCTGCAAAAGCGTGTCGAGGCCGAGTGCAAGATGGAGGTTCTGTGGAACACCGTCGTCACGGAAATCAAGGCGGATACCGACGGGGTTAAC
>Ga0210365_10629615_pt1 | contig 9988 bp, 6 predicted proteins | sample S637metaT_FD_159655 | JGI IMG/M metagenome (GOLD analysis project Ga0210365, IMG submission 159655) | Metatranscriptome of estuarine sediment microbial communities from the Columbia River estuary, Washington, United States - S.637... | ecosystem: Environmental > Aquatic > Marine > Intertidal zone...
CATCGCCCGGCCCTACGCGGAGGCCGTGTTCGAGCTGGCGAAGCAGCAGAAGGCGCTTCCCAAGTGGTCCGACATGCTGGCCTACGCGGCGGCCGTGGCCTCCACCCGGGAGATCAGGGACCTGGACGGGAATCCCCGCATCACCCCGCGGCAGCTCGCCGACCTGCTGATCGGGGTATGCGGCGAGCGCCTTACCGGCGAGGCCCGCAACCTGCTCCAGGTCCTGGTGCAGAACCGGCGCATCTCGGTGCTTCCCGAAATCCGCGATCTTTTCGAGCGGCTCAAGGAGGAGGACGAAGGTCAGGTGGAAGCCACCATCACCAGCGCCATGTCACTGTCCGACGGACAGGTGAAGGAGCTTTGCGGCAAGCTGGAGGTTAAGTACCGCCGAAAGGTCCTGGCGAAGGTCGTCGTGGACCGGACCCTGATCGGCGGCGTCAAGGTGCAGGTGGGAGACGAGGTCATCGACGGCTCCATCCGTGGCCGTTTGGACGCTATGGCCCAGACGCTGGTCCGGTGACCGGCGGCGGGGAAGAAAGATAGCTATTAACCGGAAACAGGCCTCCGCGCTACGCGGGAGGAAAACCCAGGAGTCACCATGCAGCTCAATCCATCCGAAATCAGCGAGCTCATAAAGAGCAAGATCCAGAACCTTGCGGTATCCGCCGAGGCCCGCACCGAGGGCACCATCGTCTCGGTCACCGACGGCATCGTGCGCGTCCACGGTCTCGCCGACGCCATGCAGGGCGAGATGCTGGAGTTCCCCGGGAACACCTTCGGCCTCGCGCTCAACCTGGAGCGGGACTCCGTGGGCGCCGTGGTGCTGGGGCAGTATGAGCACCTCACCGAAGGCGACACGGTCAAGACCACGGGCCGCATCCTCGAGGTGCCGGTGGGTCCGGAACTCATCGGGCGGGTGGTGAACGCCCTGGGTCAGCCGGTGGACGGCAAGGGCCCGATCACCGCCAAGCTCTCCGAGCCCATCGAGAAGATCGCACCGGGGGTGATCTCGAGAAAGTCTGTCGCGCAGCCGGTGCAGACCGGGCTCAAGGCCATCGATGCCATGGTGCCCATCGGCCGCGGCCAGCGGGAACTGATCATCGGCGACCGCCAGACCGGCAAGACCGCGGTGGCGGTGGACACCATCATCAACCAGAAGGGCAAGGATCTCATCTGCATCTACGTGGCGATCGGCCAGAAGGCCTCGACGGTGAAGAACGTGGTGCGCAAGCTCGATGAGTTCGGCGCCATGGACTACACCATCGTGGTGGCGGCCACCGCCTCCGAGTCGGCGGCGATGCAGTACATCGCCCCCTACTCCGGCTGCACCATGGGCGAGTACTTCCGCGACCGCGGCCAGGACGCGTTGATCATCTATGACGATTTGACCAAGCAGGCCTGGGCCTACCGCCAGATCTCCCTGCTGCTGCGCCGCCCGCCGGGCCGCGAGGCCTATCCCGGCGACGTGTTCTACCTGCATTCGCGCCTGCTGGAGCGGGCGGCGCGGGTAAACGAGGAGTACGTCGAGAAGTTCACCAAGGGCCAGGTCAAGGGCAAGACGGGCTCGCTGACCGCACTGCCGGTGATCGAGACCCAGGCCGGCGACGTGACCGCATTCGTGCCCACCAACGTGATTTCGATTACCGACGGGCAGATCTTCCTGGAAACCGACCTGTTCAACGCGGGCATCCGTCCCGCCATCAACGCCGGCATCTCGGTGTCGCGGGTGGGGGGCGCGGCCCAGACCAAGGTCATCAAGAAGCTGGGCGGCGGGGTCCGCCTGGCGCTTGCCCAGTACCGCGAGCTGGCGGCCTTCGCCCAGTTCGCTTCGGATCTCGACGAGGCCACCCGGAAGCAGCTGGAGCGCGGCCGGCGCGTCACCGAGCTCATGAAGCAGCCCCAGTACCAGCCGCTGTCGGTGGCGGAGATGGCGCTCACCCTGTACGCGGTCAACAACGGCTACGCGGACGACGTGGACGTCAAGAACTTGCTGGGATTCGAGGCCGGCCTGCGTGGTTACATGAAGAGCAAGCATGCCGCGGTAATGGAAAAGATTGAACAGAGCAAGGACCTGGATGCCGAATCCGAGAAGCAGCTGGCGGCCGGCATCGAGGAATACAAGAAGACCGCCACTATCTGACCGGAGGACCCCATGCCGGGCAGCCGAGAGATACGCAACAAGATCAAGAGCATCAAGAATACGCAGAAGATCACCAAGGCCATGGAAATGGTGGCCGCTGCGAAGATGCGCAAGGCGCAGGAGCGCACCCGCAGCACGCGCCCCTACGCGGCGCGCATGCTCGACATCGTCACTCACCTGGCGCGCGCCAACACCGAGTACAGGCATCCTTTCCTGGTAAAGCGCGCGCAAGTGAAGCGGGTGGGTTGCATCGTGATCACCACCGACAAGGGTCTATGCGGCGGCCTCAACACCAACCTTCTGCGCATTGTTGTGTCGCAACTGAAGGAGTGGCAGGGCAAGGGCGTCGAGGTGGATTTCGTGGCCATCGGCAACAAGGGCCTGGGCTTTCTGCAGCGCATGGGGGGGAATGTCGTTTCCCAGATTGTGGGCCTGGGCGATACCCCTCACATTGAGGGGCTGATCGGCCCCGTGAAGGTAATGCTGGACCAATATATGGCGGGACGGGTGGACGAGGTCTACGGTTTCTACAACCGCTTCATCAACACCATGAAGCAGGAGCCCTGGCAGGGCCGGCTGCTGCCTTTGCAGGAGTACTACTATGACACCAACTTGCAGAAGGTGGAGAGCACGGCGCCCACCGGCGTTTGGGACTACGTCTACGAACCCGATGCGAAAGTGATGCTGGACGAGGTCCTCACGCGCTACATCGAAACGATCGTCTATCAGTCCGTGGCCGAGAACATTGCCTGCGAGCAGAGCGCCCGCATGGTGGCCATGAAGGCGGCAACCGACAATGCCGGGAATCTGATCGACGAGCTGACGCTGATCTACAACAAGGCTCGGCAGGCGGCGATCACGAAGGAAATCTCCGAAATCGTCGGCGGTGCCGCCGCGATTTCGTAAACGCTAGAAATTTCGCTATCAACATTCGGGACAAGACCATGAATGAAGGAACCATAGTCCAGTGCATTGGCGCCGTGGTGGACGTCGAATTCAGGCGCGAGGATATGCCCAAGGTGTTCGACGCGCTCACCATGGAGCAGATCGGCCTCACCCTGGAGGTGCAGCAGCAGCTCGGCGACGGCGTGGTGCGCACCATCGCCCTCGGGTCTTCCGACGGCTTGCGCCGGGGGATGCGGGTCAAGAACACCGGTGCTCCGATTTCGGTTCCGGTGGGCGCACAGACCCTGGGCCGCATCATGGACGTGCTGGGCCGCCCCATTGACGAGCGCGGCCCGGTGAACGCCGAGAAGACCATGTCCATCCATCGGCCGGCTCCCACCTTCGACGAGCTGTCGCCGTCCCAGGAGCTGCTGGAGACCGGCATCAAGGTGATTGACCTGGTGTGCCCCTTCGCCAAGGGCGGCAAGATCGGCCTTTTCGGCGGCGCCGGCGTGGGCAAGACCGTGACCATGATGGAGCTGATCAACAACATCGCGACCGCGCACTCGGGCCAGTCGGTGTTCGCCGGCGTGGGGGAGCGCACCCGCGAGGGGAACGATTTCTACCACGAGATGATCGAGGCCGGCGTCGTCAACAAGGACGACCTGTCGAAGTCGAAGGTATCCATGGTGTACGGCCAGATGAACGAGCCCCCCGGCAACCGTCTGCGGGTGGCCCTTACCGGCCTGACCATCGCCGAATCGTTCCGCGACGAGGGCCGGGACGTGCTGCTGTTCATCGACAACATCTACCGCTACACCCTGGCGGGCACCGAAGTGTCGGCCCTGCTGGGCCGGATGCCCTCCGCCGTGGGCTACCAGCCGACGCTGGCCGAGGAGATGGGCCGGCTGCAGGAACGCATTACGTCGACGAAGACCGGTTCGATCACTTCGATTCAGGCGGTGTACGTGCCGGCGGACGACCTGACCGACCCCTCGCCCGCCACCACCTTCGGCCACCTGGACGCCACGGTGGTGCTGTCCCGGGACATCGCAGCCCTGGGCATTTACCCCTCGGTGGACCCGCTGGATTCCACCTCGCGCCAGGTGGACCCCAACGTGGTCGGCGAGGAACACTACGGCACCACCCGCGCGGTGCAGGCCACCCTGCAGCGCTACAAGGAGCTGCGGGACATCATCGCCATCCTGGGCATGGACGAACTGGCGCCCGAGGACAAGCTGGTGGTGGCCCGGGCCCGGAAGATCCAGCGTTTCCTGTCCCAGCCCTTCTTCGTGGCCGAAGTGTTCACCGGCTCCAAGGGCAAGTATGTGCCCCTCAAGGAAACCATCCGCGGCTTCAAGATGATCGTCAACGGCGAGTGTGACCACCTGCCCGAGCAGGCCTTCTACATGGTCGGCACCATTGACGAGGCGTTCGATAAGGCCAAGACCCTACAGTAAGGAGCAGCCATGGGAACCACCATGCACGTGGAAGTCGTAAGCGCCGAGGAGCCGATCTACTCGGGTCCGGCGGAATTCCTGGTGGCACCCGGCATGGAGGGAGAGCTCGGGATTTATCCCCGCCATACGCCCCTGCTTACCAAGGTCAAACCGGGGTCGCTCCGGATTAAGGTGCCTTTGAAGGCGGAAGAGGAACTGGTCTATGTGTCTGGCGGCATCTTGGAGGTACAGCCCCAGCAGGTGACGGTGCTGGCGGACACCGCGGTGCGGGCCCACGACATCGACGAAGCCAAGGCCATGGCGGCCCAGAGGGCCGCGGAGGAAGCCATGCGCAACAAGACGTCCCGCCTGGAGATTGCCAAGGCCCAGGCGGAACTGGCGGAAGCCATGGCCCAGCTCGCCGCGATCCGCAAGCTCAGGAAGAAGTGAAGCGGCGCGTCCGCTTTGACCCAAGGGCAGCCCGCGGGCTGCCTTTTTTCATTTGGTTGATTCGCCCGCGAGGTGCCGAGGTTGATGGGGTCGTCTGATGTTCGCCGGATCGGGCCCGATGCGTGACGCGTCCGCCAGAAGAGACGCCATCCCGGGACGGTCCGTCGCGTGGCTGCTGCTGGCGGCGCTGCTCACGGGCATCGGCTGGCTCTCGGTCTTGCCTCCTTGGGAAGGTTTTGACGAGGGCGCCCACTACTCCTCCATTCAGCAGCTCGCCGACGACCGCAGCATTCCGCGTCAGGGTGAAGCCCGCCTTTCCCGCGACGTGGAGCGCTACGCAACCCTGGCGCCCTACGCCTACGGCGGCATGACCTATCATGAGTTCTTTGTCGCCGGAGACATGGACCGGGCGAAGGAAGCCCTGCATCGGCCCCCGCCCGCGCCCCGGGCGTATCTGCCGGGAGCGGGGGGCAACTGGCAGGCCCAGCATCCCCCCCTCTACTATCTAGCGCTGGCACCCGTCTACCTGTTGACCAAGAGCTGGAACTGGATCGACCAGTTGTTCGCCTTGCGCAGCGTTTCCTACTTGTTTGCTTTGGGGGGCCTTGCCCTCGGAATCTGGGGAACCCGCCGTTACCTCCCGGAACTGGCCAGCCGGGATCGGCCCGCGCTTGCCGGAGCGCCGGGACCCGTGGTTTGGACCATGGCGGCGTGGCCGTTCCTGTTCCCGATGTTTTTCCCGGAGATGGCACGCCTCGGCAACGACTCGCTGTGTCTGCTGCTCATGGGCGCCGGGTGGTACTTGCTGCTTCGAACCATGGCCCGAGGCGACCCGTTAAGCGGTTACGCCGGCCTTTCGCTGATGCTCGGGCTCGGACTGCTGACCAAGGCATTCTTCATGGGAATCACGGGCGGCGTTACGGTCTTTCTCGCGCTGCGGCTCTATCTGGGCTGGCGGTCCGGTGCCTCGCGGCAAAGTTTGGCGAGACAGGGGGTCGGCCTGGCGGCGACCGCCGTGCTTCCATGGGCGATCGGAGGCGGCTGGTATCTCTACCAGCGCATCACCTACGGTGCCACCACGGGAGCGCTGGAACAGATGGCGGTCCAGCAATTCGGAGGGGTAGTCGCCGGGCTGGCCGATACGTTCTCCTGGACCCGGCTCGCCCGCGGCATGGCGACAATTTTTGGCACCTTCATCTGGGGCGGGACGGGATCCCTGGCGCGTGTCCCGGAAGCGTTTCACGCCCCTCTTCTGGCTCTGGAGTTCGGGATTCTTGGAGCGTACCTGATTTCCCTTCGGAGGTTTCGAACCGGCCCGCTGAACTGGGCGCCCCTGCTCATTGCTGGTCCGGTATTCCTGGGCCTGTGTTACCACGTCCTCATCCGTCTGGTACTTTCGGGGCACGGCGTCGGCACCTTGGGGACCCCCGGCTGGTACCTGCACATTCTGGCGGCGCCCCTGGGATTCGCTGCAGCCATCGGGCTCTCGATCCTCTGGTCCCGACGCTGGACCAGGTGGATACTGGCGATCTTGATTGCCTATACCTTTGCGTATTTCATAGCGGCCATCGGATTCCAACTCATGTTTTACGCCGGCTGCTTGGAAAAGGTGGCCGAGACCAAGCACTTCGGCTTCCCCGGCGAGCCGGCCTGCTCGGGAGGGCTGGCAGCGGTATTTGGGCACCTGGCGCTCCTGGGACGACCCGCGCTCGGTATTCCCTTGCTGGTGACCGGCGTTGGCATCGCGGCTTTCGTCTTCGTCCACAGCTTTCGGTACTTGGCTCAACCGTCGTACCATCTGGCTTCGCGGCATCCATGAAAACGCATCTCAGCGTCGTTGTTCTCGCGGCAGGCCTCGGGAAGCGCATGCGCTCCGATCTTCCCAAGGTGTTGCATCCCGTGGCCGGGCGGCCGTTGCTTGCTCACGTACTCGACACCGCACGCACCCTCAAACCCGAGCGCCTGTGCGTGATTTATGGCCACGGTGGGGAGGCGGTGCCGAAGACGATCGGCGGGGCGGACATTACCTGGGTCAAGCAGGAGCCCCAGCTGGGCACCGGGCATGCGGTGCTGCAGGCGCTTCCCCATCTCGATCCCGAGGGGATTACCTTGGTGCTCTACGGCGACGTGCCCATGACCGCGCGTGACACTCTGGAGTCACTGCTGGGAAAAGCCGGCCCGCAGCGGCTCGCCCTGCTCACGGTGGATCTTCCCAACCCCCACGGATACGGGCGGATCGTGCGCCATAAGGCCGGCACGGTGACGGCGATCGTGGAAGAGAAAGACGCCAGCGCCGCGCAGCGAAAGATCGGGGAAGTAAACACGGGGATCATGGCCGTGCCCACCCGATACCTGAAGGACTGGCTGCACCGGCTTGAGAACCGTAACGCGCAGGGTGAGTACTACCTCACGGATGTGGTGGCGATGGCAGTCAAGGCGAAAGTGGAGGTGGCTACCGTCCAGCCAGCCCACGATTGGGAAACCCTGGGCGTCAACAGCAAGGCCCAGCTGGCCGAGCTGGAGCGGATTTACCAGCGGCAACAGGCCACCAGATTGTTGGACGCCGGCGTCACCCTCGCCGATCCCGCACGGCTCGATGTGCGCGGGGAACTGACCTGCGGCCGGGATGTGTTTATCGACGTCGGGTGCGTGTTCGAAGGACGAGTGAACCTGGGCGATGCTGTTCGCGTGGGCGCGCACTCCGTGGTGAAGAATGCCCTGCTGGGGGAAGGCAGCGAAGTGCTTCCGTTCAGCCTGATTGAAGAGTGTGAGACCGGGCGCCGGTGCCGGGTTGGGCCTTATGCGCGCCTCCGCCCTGGAACGCGCCTAGCCGACGACGTTCACATCGGCAACTTCGTGGAGGTCAAGAACAGCCAGATCGGGGACAAGAGCAAGGCGAATCACCTTTCCTACGTCGGCGACGCGACCGTGGGGCGGGACGTCAACATCGGTGCCGGCACCATCACCTGCAACTATGACGGCGCGAACAAGCATCGCACCGTAATCGAGGATGACGTGTTCATCGGTTCCGATACCGCCCTGGTGGCGCCGGTAACGGTGGCACGTGGTGCGACGATTGGTGCTGGGTCCACCGTCACCAAGGATGCGCCCCCGGGGCAACTCACCGTGTCCAGGGCCAAACAGCTTTCGGTCCCGCATTGGAAGCGGCCAGTTAAAAAGGCGAAGACCTGAAAAACAACAAAGGCGAGCGAGCACTCACACCGATTTGTGGCTTGAGAACTTGGGATAACGGCGCGGAAGGCAGTTTGCAGTTGCGCCGGTTGTTGCGTTGCAATAGGATGAAACCCCTTTTCCCTTCTCGGGCAGGTTAATTCCCTATATGTGCGGCATTGTCGGCGCCATTGCCCAGCGCAACGTGGTCCCACTTCTGCTCGAGGGGCTGCGCAAGCTGGAATACCGCGGATACGATTCCGCGGGGCTGGCGGTTTTGAACGGTGGGCTGAAGCGGGTGCGCTCCGTCGGCAGGGTGTCCGAGTTGGTAGCCGAGGCCCAAAAGGACCAGGTCGAGGGACTCCTGGGCATTGCCCATACCCGCTGGGCGACCCACGGGGTCCCATCCGAGCGCAACGCCCATCCCCACATCTCCGGGGGGCTGGGGGTCGTACATAACGGCATCATCGAGAATTTCGAAGCGATGCGCACCCGACTTACCGGCCTCGGGTACGAATTCACGTCCGAAACCGACACCGAAGTAATCGCTCACCTCATCGAGCACCACTCGCGGGACGGTCGGGATCTGCTTACGGCGACCCGGCGAGCCGCAGCGGAGCTGGAAGGGGCCTACGCCATAGCGGTAGTTTCCGAGCGCGACGCGGGTCGGCTCGTCGTTGCCCGCCGGGGCGCCCCGCTGCTGCTGGGTTTGGGCGATGGCGAGAACTTCGCGGCGTCCGACGCATCTGCCCTGCTTCAGGTGACGAACCGGATGATCTACCTGGAGGAAGGGGACGTCGCCGAAGTGGCCTCGGCCGGCTGCCGCATCTTCGACGCGGATGGAAATCAGGTGGAGCGCCCGGTTCACGTTTCCGAGCTCACCGCCGACGCGGTCGAGCTGGGGCCGTACCGCCACTTCATGCAGAAGGAAATCTTCGAGCAACCCGGGGCCGTGGCCAACACCCTGGAAATGGTGCTCGGCGCCGAGTCGCTCTCGCCGCAGCTTTTTGGTTACGAGGCCGCCGAAATCCTGACTCGGATTACCGCGGTGCGCATCTTTGCCTGCGGCACCAGTCACCACGCCGGCATGGTGGCGCGCTACTGGATCGAGTCTTTGGCGGGATTGCCCTGTGCCGTGGAGTACGCCAGCGAGTACCGCTATCGCGACAGCGTTCCCAACCCCAATGCCCTGGTGGTGACCATCTCCCAGTCCGGGGAGACTGCCGACACCATCGCGGCCCTCAACCATGCTCGTGCGCTGGGGCACAAGAACACCCTGTGCGTGTGCAACGTTCCCGAAAGCGCGCTGGTGCGCCAGTCGCGGCTCAGGTTCCTGACGCGGGCCGGGCCGGAGATCGGGGTTGCTTCCACCAAGGCGTTCACCACCCAGCTTGCGGCCCTGTTCCTGCTGGCCCTGGTCACGGCCAAGGTGAGGGGACGACTGTCCCCTGCCCGGGAAGCCGAGCATATCCACGCCCTGCGCCACCTGCCCGCCGCTCTCAACCACATTCTGGGCTTGGAAGAGAAAATCGCCGGTTGGGCCCAGAAGTTCGCCGGCAAACACCACGCGCTGTTTCTGGGAAGAGGCATGCACTGGCCCATTGCCATGGAAGGCGCCCTCAAGCTCAAGGAAATCTCCTACATCCACGCCGAGGCCTACCCGGCGGGGGAACTCAAGCACGGTCCCCTCGCCCTGGTGGACCGGGACATGCCCGTCGTGGCGGTGGCGCCCAACGACCTGCTGCTGGAAAAGCTCAAGTCGAATCTCCAGGAAGTGAGGGCCCGAGGCGGCGAACTCTATGTCTTTGCCGATCTCGAAAGCCACATCACCGAGACCGAGGGCGTTCACGTGATCAAGATGACCGATCATGCGGGCCTGCTCTCGCCGATCCTGCACGTGGTC
>Ga0210365_10898892_pt1 | contig 9975 bp, 7 predicted proteins | sample S637metaT_FD_159655 | JGI IMG/M metagenome (GOLD analysis project Ga0210365, IMG submission 159655) | Metatranscriptome of estuarine sediment microbial communities from the Columbia River estuary, Washington, United States - S.637... | ecosystem: Environmental > Aquatic > Marine > Intertidal zone...
ACCGTCTTCAGTATTTATCTACCGGCTGTCAGAGAAAAGCACCGTAGGAAAAAAGAACCCGACAATCAAATTGTTAACGGCAGTGGTACCATTTTACTGGTAGACGATGAAGAAATGGTATTGAATGTAAACGTCAAAGTCCTGGAGAAATTGGGCTATTCAGTGCTTGAAGCTAAAAGTGGAAAAGAGGCTATCTCCGCATACTTAGAAAACAAGGACGACATTGATATGGTCATCCTGGATATGGTTATGCCTGAAATGGGTGGAGGGGAAGTATTTGATATCATAAAAGAAATCAATAAAAATGTGAAGGTACTTCTTTCAAGTGGCCATAGCATGGATGGCCAGGCAAAAGAAATATTACAGCGCGGTTGCGACGGTTTTTTACAAAAACCCTACAGAATGGGTGAGGTATCCGGTAAGCTAAGGGAGATACTGGCCACCTGATACAGAACAATCAAAGCATGATTTATTTTTGCCCTCAGTCTTCAGTTCGTAAACTCCCATCTATCTCTTAAATTAATCCTAATTTTAAGCCCTTAAGGGCTTTGTCTGACAATATGTTGTCAGAAACTGAAGGTGTCAGGTGTCAGTGTTCAGGTTCCAGGATTTAGCGATTCGCTTTCCTGACACCCGAAACCTGACACCTGACACCTATACTTTGCGTCACTAAATAAACAGTGCTCCTACTGCCCCTCAGGACCACTTTTTCCGAGATGTGTCTCGGAAAAAGCTTAGATACCTATATTGGATACCTATATCAAGCTTAAGATTACTGCAAATAAAGCTTCCCACTTGCATTTCCGATCGGACGTGTTTATAGTTTATTGTTATGAAAGAGCACAGTGAAAAAATACCCAATCCCAAAGAGTTAGAAAAAGAAATCAGTGAGTTTCTGGCAAAAAAGTTTGGCGACAATGTAAAAATTGTATCGCCGATGGTCCTGACCCAGGAAGCTGTTCTGGACAAAACCAAAGAAGCCCGCAAAAGCGAAAAAAAAATAAACTTTGATTTAAAGCCGGAGGAACTCATTGCTTACCTGGACCAGTACGTTGTCAAACAGGATAACGCCAAGGCCATTTTAGCAACTAAAATTTGCACTCACTTTAACCGCATAAAACGCTCCATGGAATCAGATGATCCCATCGGCGCTATGGTCGGCAGCATCAAGAACAACGTGCTGATGATCGGACCCACTGGTGTTGGAAAAACCTATATAATTAAATTAATAGCAAATAAAATCGGTGTGCCCTTTGTCAAAGGGGATGCCACTAAATTTAGCGAGACCGGTTATGTCGGCGGGGATGTTGAGGATCTTGTGAGGGATTTGGTGCGCGAAGCCGACGATGATATCGAATTGGCCCAATACGGCATCATCTATATCGATGAGATCGACAAAATCGCGTCCAGCCGCAACCTGATCGGCGCCGATGTTTCCCGCACCGGTGTGCAGCGGGCACTGCTCAAGCCGATGGAGGAGACCGAAGTTGATTTAAAAGTACCCCATGATCCCATTTCGATGATCCAGGAAATCGAGCAATTTCGTAAAACCGGTAAACGCGAAAAACGTTCCGTCAACACCGGCAACATCCTGTTTATAATGAGCGGTGCGTTTGGGGAGCTGGCGCCGATTATCCAGAAACGACTTTCCAGGCAGGGCATTGGATTTGGCGCCCGCATTCAAAAAGCCGAGGACAAAGTCGATATCCTAAAAAATGTCCGATCCGAAGATTTAATCGAATTTGGTTTTGAGTCGGAATTCGTCGGGCGTCTGCCGGTTAGAGCGGTTTTTGAGCACTTAACCGAGGAGGATCTTTACAGTATTCTCAAAAACCCCAACAATCCCATTATACTGGGAAAAAAACTCGATTTCGCGGCTTACGATATCGAGATAAAGTTTGAAGACAAGTTATTACAAACGCTGGCCGAGTATGCTTCTGCCGAAAACACCGGTGCCAGGGGTTTGGTCAGTGCGGTCGAAAAGGCGCTGCTTGAATATGAAAGGAAATTACCCTCCGCCGGCATAAAAAAATTTCCCGCCACTGCCAGTATTCTGGAAAAGCCGCAGGCATCGATCAAGGCGCTTACTGCTCCCGACCAGGAGCATAATACAGTTGAGCTTTTTAACAGGCTGCGGCAGCAGGAAAAAGAGAGTATCAAGGAATACCTGAAAAATAATAAATTCAATCTGGCCGAGAAATATAGCCTGACCTTGACATCGTCGCGCATTGACCTGGTCGCCATGTGCTATGTCAATAACACGATGGATATCGGCAATGTGATAAAGAAGATAAAATCCTATTACGACGAAATTAAAAAGATTGAACTGTATTTTTTTAAAAATCACGATATTAATATCGTACTGGAAGAGGACGCCATTGATTTTATCATCGAACAGCTGGTAGAATCCTTCGTCAAGTTAAAAATAATTTACGAAAAAATAAATCAGGATTTTCAGCACGGCCTTAAACTCGCCCGGGAAAAAACCGGCCGCAACCGATTTTTCATCACCCGCCAGGCCTTACTCGATCCGGAAGGGTATATCGGCAAACTGATAAAGGACAAACTAGAATCGCTATGATTGGAATATCAAAGTTATATTGCGGAACCGTGGAGCCTTCTGATGCGCTTCGCTACGGGCGTGATTCCTCGCAGCTGCCTTCCCATTTGCTGCAATTTTCCAAGGACAAGCGCCCTGTTGTTGTCTGGAATGTGACGCGACGATGTAATTTGAAATGCGTCCACTGCTATGCCCATGCGAAAAATACTTCCTTTGACAATGAGTTGACCACTGAGCAGGGCAAGCAATTAATTGATGATCTTGCCGACTTCGGCTCTCCGGTTATGTTGTTCTCGGGAGGAGAGCCCCTCGTTCGCAAAGACTTGCCGCAGCTGGCGGCCTATGCCGTGGAAAAAGGAATGCGAGCGGTTATTTCCACCAACGGCACATTAATCACGCCAGAAATGGCCCGTAATTTAAAAGAAATCGGTTTGTCTTATGTCGGCATCAGCTTGGACGGGATGGAGGAAATCAACGATCGCTTCAGAGGTGTCAGCGGCGCATTTCGTTCTGCCCTGGAAGGCATAAAAAACAGCCAGGCTGCAGGAATAAAAGTCGGGCTTCGTTTTACGGTCAACAAATTCAATGTCAACGAAATTCCCAAAATATTCCAACTCCTCGAAGAAATGGATATCCCCAGGGTCTGTTTTTACCACCTCGTTTATGCCGGCCGTGGAACCAAGCTGGTAAAAGAAGATCTGACCCATGAAGGCACCCGGGCGGCTGTGGATCTTATCATAGATGAAACCAGACGGTTATTTAACAAAGGCAAGCCCAAAGAAGTATTGACGGTGGACAACCATGCTGACGGCCCCTACGTTTACCTGAGGCTGCTGAAAGAAAATCCTGAGCGGGCAAAAGATGTCCTGGAGCTTCTAAAATGGAATGAAGGCAACAATTCCGGCCGCGGTATCGGATGTGTCAGCTGGGATGGCGAGGTGTATGCCGATCAATTCTGGCGTCACCACAGCTTTGGCAATATAAAAGACCGGCCCTTTTCCCAAATCTGGATGGACACCTCCGAAACGCTGATGGGCAAGCTGAAAGAAAAGAAAAAATATGTGAAAGGACGATGCGCCACCTGCAGCTGGCTGGATGTTTGCGGTGGTAATTTCCGGGTACGGGCCGAGGCGGTCAGCGGTGATATTTGGGCGCCGGATCCCGCCTGCTATCTGACTGATGAAGAAATCGCCTTAACTCATACTCCGACACATTGTGATTAGCTTTTATTGCTCCCGCCACAATGAACTAAAACAAGGACAATGCGATGCTATTTCCAGATTATCGGCCCCGACGCCTACGGCAAAGTGAAAACCTGCGGCGCATGATCCGTGAAACCAGTTTATCGGTAAACGACCTCATCCTGCCCCTGTTTGCCATAGCCGGCAAGGATGTAAAGACCCCGATCCCATCGATGCCCGGGCATTTTCATCTGTCCATAGACAATTTGCTTAAAACAGCGCGACAGGCCCATGATCTGGGGATCCCTGCGATTATTCTTTTTGGCATCCCTGATAAAAAAGACGCCCTCGGCACCCAGGCGTATGCTGAAAACGGTATCGTTCAAAAAGCGGTGATAGCGCTGAAAGAAAAAATGCCGGACCTGGTTGCCATCACCGATGTGTGTCTGTGCCAATATACGGATCATGGGCATTGCGGTGTGGTTACAGGCAATACCGTCGACAACGACGCTTCACTGGATCTGATCGCTCGTACGGCACTGTCACATGCCAAAGCCGGGGCCGACATGGTTGCCCCTTCGGATATGATGGACGGCCGCATTGGCGAGATCCGCGAAATTCTGGATGAAAACAACTTCAGTCAAGTTCCAATCATGTCCTATGCCGCTAAATATTGCTCGGCATATTACGGACCGTTTCGCGATGCCGCCGATTCCGCACCCAAATTCGGCGATCGCAGAACCTATCAGATGGATCCTGCCAATGCATTGGAGGCCATTCGGGAAGTCACGATGGACATCGAGGAAGGTGCGGATATCATCATGGTAAAACCTGCCCTGGCCTACCTGGACATCATTTGCCGCATACGCGAAGAGATTGATCTTCCCGTGGCAGCCTACAATGTCAGCGGAGAGTTCTCCATGATAAAAGCGGCCGAAAAGATGGGATGGATTGACGGTTCGAAGGTAATGATGGAAACGCTAACAGCCATCAAACGTGCCGGTGCGGACCTCATCCTGACGTATTTTGCCATCGAGGCGGCCCATGTGCTGCAATCCTGATTTAATTGACGACTTGCGATTTCTATAACATATTGAAATTATAAAATTTTTAACGGAATTGGTTTGATAGCGTTTACATGGAATAAAATATGAAAAACCAACATCCTAAAACCTCAGATCACACCTCTCAGGCCCACCAGAAAAGCGAGCGTTCTGCGCTGCGCCTGGTGGCCTGGGAAACCACGCGCAACTGCAATCTTGCCTGCATTCACTGTCGTGCCTCGGCGACCACCGGACCTTACTCCGGTGAACTTGACACTGCCGAAGCCTTTCGGCTCCTGGATCAAATCGCAGAGATCGCAAAGCCGATCATCATTTTAACGGGCGGGGAACCGCTGCTGCGTGACGACATCTTTGATATCGCCGCCTACGGTACCCAAAAAGGCCTCAGAATGGTCATGGCGCCCAACGGAACGTTGGTCACCGAGGATGTTGCTAAAAAGCTGATGGCCGCCGGTATCAAGCGCATCAGTATCAGCCTCGACGGTGCCACGGCCCAAAGCCATGACAGTTTCAGAAAGGTAGACGGTGCTTTTGAAGGTGCCATCAATGCCATGAAAATTGCGAAGGAAGTCGGGTTGGATTTTCAGGTAAACACGACCATTACCAAAACGAACCTTGATCAGATTCCTAGGATCCAGCAACTGGCGGTCGAAAGGGGCGCGGTTGCCCATCATATCTTTCTGCTGGTTCCCACCGGTCGCGGAAAGTACATCGTCGACACGGAAATCAACGCCGCCGAATATGAAGAAACCCTAAACTGGTTTTATGACCAGAGAGACAAAACACCTCTGGACCTCAAGGCCACCTGTGCCCCGCACTACTATCGTATCCTCAGACAGCGGGCCACAAAAGAGGGTAAATCGATCTCCTTTAAAACCCATGGACTGGACGCTGTTACCAGAGGCTGTCTGGGCGGTATCGGTTTTTGCTTCATCTCCCATCGGGGAGACGTTCAGCCTTGCGGATTTCTGAATGCGGACTGCGGCAACGTCAGACAACGCTCCTTTGCCGATATATGGCAGCATGCCGATGTATTTACGGCTTTGCGCGATTATGACAGACTCAAAGGCAAGTGCGGCCCCTGCGAATTTAAGCGGGTCTGCGGCGGCTGCCGGGCCAGAGCCTACGAGGCCACCGGTGATTTTCTGGCAGAAGAACCCCTATGCAGCTATGTGCCCCGGACATCCAAAAAATGACGATCGACGAATACCGAACGACGATTTAAGGATTTCAACCGATCTTATCCTTGTCTTATTCCAAGCTTTCCGCTAAGTAACAATAAATGGTAAATATTCAACCATCATTCTTCATTCGACATTCTTCATTCCAAAGGGGATCGTGCCATGAAAATTCGCTCCTTGATGATTCCAAACCCTATTACCATAACGGCACATGCATCCATCAGTGAGGCCATCGAATTGATGAAAATCAATTCGATACGACATCTGCCGGTGGTTTCAAAGGGTAATACACTCATGGGCTTCATCACATTGGCGGATTTGAAACAAGGTCTTATTCCTTCCATGCTGGGAGATCTGAGCCTGCGGGATCTAATGATCAAAGATCCCATCACGGTGAGTCCGGACGATGATATTGAAATCGCCGCCCAACTCATCTACAATCACAAGATCGGCGGCATGCCGGTCGTCAAGGACGGCCGACTGACCGGAATAATAACGGCCACGGATATTCTGCGAACCTTTATCGATATGATGGGCATTCTCTCATCAACCTCCCGTATCGATGTGGCCGTCGGAGATCAGCCGGGCAGTTTTAAAAAAGCGTTGCAGATTATAAACGATATGGGCGCAGATATTATTAATGTCGGTAGGACGGCCCAAGAAACAGGCCGGCAAGTTTACTTTTTCAGGCTTGGGGCCTGCAAGACAGAGGCCATCAAAAAGAGATTGGAAAAAGAGGGATATGAGGTGCTGGCGGCCATGGACTGAAAGAATAAGCTTAGCACTCTTTTAGACGGACAGATGAGGGGTGCGTCGTTCTAAACCTTTATCGGCTGATCTATTTCGACTTTCCCAATATCTTTTTACAGCCGATAACCAAAAAATAAATCCCGCCGGCCCATAAAAGACTATTGATTAATATGGGTATGCGTATCCAGTCTCCCGGAAACCACCGTCTCGAATACCAGGACAGAGAAATAACCGGATAATGCAATATGCGGGTAGCCGCAACAAGCGTTTGCATAAAAATTGTCGGCATCGATTGCGCCGCATTCAGGGCGCCTGCAACCGACATGGTCAGCGGCATAATCAATACACTCAACCCGAAATGAGTCAATGCGATGGATAGGAAAATAACTGATTTCTTCATGTTTATAATAATTTTAGAATTCAATAAACGGTTTTATTTCAAGCCCTTGACCATCTGTTGAGAGAGAAACCGCACCGTTGATGTCGGTGCGAAAAATCGAGTATCCGCGATGCTGATATTTCTTTAGAATTGTGGGATGCGGCAATTTAAGTCGGCTTTGGCGACCGGAAGATATAACGATCACTTCAGGATTTACTTCCCCTAAAAAAACAGTGCTGCTTGACGATCGGCTGCCGTGGTGAGGCGCAATGAGAACCGTGCTGTTTAATTTCCGCCCGGCTATGCCGACAAGCTCTTTTTCCGCCGCGGCCATGATATCTCCGGGGAAAAGAAAGGAAGTTGATCCCATTGATACTTTCACAACCAGGGAATTGTTATTGGTATTGCGCCATTGTTCCGTTTCTTTCGCCTTTAAAAAGCCCTGGGGCGGATACAAAAAATCCAGTTTGACACCATTGATCCAATGGCTTCGCGACGTATCTGCAAATGGAGGCAAATCAATCTTCCGGTTCGCGATAACCTCCATAAAGCTTTGGTATCCCAATGTGTTTCGTGCTTCACTGTTGGTCCATACTCTTTTGACATGAAAGTTCCCGGCGATGTAGATCAGCCCATTGAGGTGATCGCTGTTCGGATGAGAGAGAATCAAGGTGTCAACGGTTCGAATTTTCTTTCTCCGCAAAAGCGGCGCAACAATAGCTGCGCCCACATCAAAAGTAGAGTTATCCGCGAATCCGCCGCCATCGATCAGCATGGTATAACCACCGGGAAATTCCAGCAAAGAAGAGCTGCCGTGGCCGACATCGATGACTGTGACCCTGAGATCTGCGCAGCCAAACCGCTGATACAACCAATAGCACGTATCGGCAGCCAGTGTAACGAGGACCATTACCAAGGCTGCAATTGCCAGATCGCTTTGCGAAATCCTTTTAGACGGCAAAACCTGAAATATGTCCCGGAATTTTCTCGAGCCGGAATCGACACTGGAAAGCGACATCTCAAGATTGCTTGTGACGGACGTTAATGAGGCGCCTGCGCCGCTCCGCGTCTTCACAGTTGCAATGCGCGGTCGGCGGCCCAAATTCAACAGGGCCCAGCACATAACATAAAAGCACCCAATTTCAAGCAGGCTCGGTGTAAAGGTTTTAACCGCGGCGAAAGGCAAATCAGCAAAAAATTGTACCACCCCCAAAGCGAGAGTCAGAATTCCGCTGCTTGTCTGAATACACCAGAATGACGCAGTCGTACTCAACGGCGACACGAAAAGAGCCACCAAACCCAGGGGGATGGTAAGGAATCCAACCAGTGGAACCACGATGAAATTGGCCGCAAGCCCGATCAGGGATATCTGATTAAAGTAAACTGCAACCAGCGGCAGACTGCCACAAATTGCAAAAAAGGAGACCAGAAAAAAAGAAACCGTCCTGCTGATAAAACGTAACCACCGGTGGCCTTTTGTCTGTAATTTCGGTGTCGTTGTCCGGTTTTTCAGCCGGGAAAATCCGCAAATTATGGCAAATACGGTCGTAAAGGAGAGCTGGAAAGATATGGAAAAAAGAGACGGCGGATCTGCAACCAGTATCACCAATGCGGCCAAAGCCAATGTGTTTAAGGGATCCTGTTCCCGTTCAAATAAAAAGGTCAATAAAAAAACAGAAACCATAATAACGGCGCGCTGGGTAGACGGTGTGAAACCCGCAATCATGCCGTAAGCAAATACCGGCAGCAGGGATAGAAGAGCCGCTCCTTTGCGCGTCCAGGCCCGCCATAAAAAAGGTTTGAATCGCGTCATCAGCCGGTGAAAAAAGCCAAAGGCCACGGTGGCCACAATGCCGATGTGCAGTCCTGAAATTGCGAGCAGATGTCCAACCCCGGCTCGATTAAAGGCTTGCCTGGTTTCAGCGGAAATCTGTGATCGATCTCCAATAATGAGGGCTTTAAGCACCCCTTGGGCCTGGGTGTGGTTGGATTTTTCAGTCAGGCCGGCAAATGTGCGGCGGGCATTCTCTATGATTCGAAAAAATCCCCCCACCGGATGCTTATGGATGACAACCAGCGTGTCTCCTTTAGTGTATGCGCTTGCCCGAATGCCTTTCAAAGCCATATATCTCTTGTAATCAAATCCACCAGGGTTTTTAAAATTGGAAACAGGCCTGATTCGACTGTTGAGCCGGACCCAATCCCCAGCAAATAGCTCCGGCAATTCGCCGACGACTGTCACACGCAGGTTGCCGCTGACAGAACATGTTTGACCATCACCGCCAAGGGATGTCACCTGCAAATGAAATCGTGTCAAATTATTGCTTTTCTCCGGTGCATTGGCGATTCGCCCTGTAATATCCCAGCGATGGGTATCCGTGGTGTGAAGGATATGATTGTCAGGCAACCTGGGAGATACCCAGGGTTGGATGGATAGGTAACCCAAGGAAACAAAAAGCAGAATCGGAAGAATCAGTGCATTTTTTTTGTGCAAAGTTTGCCGCAAACACAAACCTGTACTAACAATAACAGCGGCAATGACCCAAATCCCGTATCCCGCTAGACCGGACCCAAGCAGGATTCCGCATATCAAGGAAATCAGGAGCGGAATTGCGGGGCGAAAGAAAAAGTTATCACTCATGGCCATTAATTCTACTTTTTCACATTATCAGAGCAATATATTCTATTCGAATTTCAAAAGGTTGTACTTTTAATTGAGAAAATGAGCTAAAATTGTGGGTATCCTGTCAATTTTATAAAAAAAGATAGGGCGCAGCCTTTCCTTAATTCTTGTCCGCCTGGCTTTTTGGCGGATTAGGCATTTTAGGCAATTTAGGTCATTTTAGGCATTCGTTTATCC
>Ga0210365_11316012_pt1 | contig 9974 bp, 9 predicted proteins | sample S637metaT_FD_159655 | JGI IMG/M metagenome (GOLD analysis project Ga0210365, IMG submission 159655) | Metatranscriptome of estuarine sediment microbial communities from the Columbia River estuary, Washington, United States - S.637... | ecosystem: Environmental > Aquatic > Marine > Intertidal zone...
AAAACACCCCTGCATCTCAGCCAAAAAAAGGCTATAATACCCCTATGAAAAGAGATCTGAGTGCTTACCTGCAAAAATGGAAAAATTCACAAGACCGGAAGCCCATCCTGCTCAGGGGAGCCCGGCAGGTGGGATACTCGATTACGTGCCAGGCAAGGAAATGGCTCATCCAACATTAAGAAGGATGGGTGGAAAAGGAAAAAAGAAGACAGTCCCGGTGAACCGAATTTTTTTGTTGACAGACGGAAAATTCGATACTAACATACTACCTTAGAGAAAAGCAAAACGCTCGATACAAAGGGAGTAAAAGGATATGAAAACCGGACATCCGATTCTTTCCGCCGCGCGCAATAGACTATCCGCGACACCGGCCACACGTCCGGGGAACCGGAGCACACCTTCCGCGGGGCTGACGACTCTTTCTGCGGGGCGGAGCACACCTTCTGCCGGGCTGAGGACTCTTTCCGCAACCCGGACCACACCTTCCGCCGGCCTGACGACTCTTTCTGCAAGTTGGACTGGACCTTCCGCCGGTCTGACGACTCTTTCTGCAACCCGCACCACACCTTCCGCCGGTCTGACGACTCTTTCTGCAAGTTGGACGACACTCTGCGCAGACTGGACTAAGCTTTCTGCAAGTTGGACTACACCCTGCGCAGACCGGACGAAGCTTTCTGCAAACCGGACGACACTCTGCGCGGATTGGACTAAGCTTTCTGCAAACCGGACGACACTCTGCGGAGATTGGACCACACTTTCTGCAAATTGGACCACACCCTGTTTTGAGCACGGTAATGAGGGTAAAAGCCCGGATATAATTGGTTTTAAGGCAGTTATACCCTTTGTCCGCAGAACCCCACGGCGATCTGTTTGACAAGGGCGTTTCCTTTCCCATCCCCTTTCCTGACCTCTACCTATTGATTTTTATAGGCAAAAAAAGGGCCAGGCGAAGTAACACTAAAAACGGGATAGGAACAAATAAAGGGACAAATAAAAGTCCGATAAAAAATTGAAAAGAGTTGAAGACAATCGCAAGATAAGATAAAATAGAAAGATGAGTAAATTAAGGAGATACGATGCTTAACTGTATAAATATACAAGGGTATAAATCAATAAAAGATATCGACCTGGAACTCCGTTCGCTCAATGTCTTCATCGGTGCCAACGGCGCCGGGAAATCAAATTTCATCTCTCTTTTTTACCTTATCGACCGAATGGTTGAAAATAGCCTACAACTCTATGTGGGACAATCCGGCGGAGCAGATTCGCTCCTGTACTTCGGACAAAAAGTCACGGACCGGATGTCGGTAAAATTGGATTTCGGGGAAAACGGTTATGAGTTCTCCCTGGTCCCTGCCCGGAACGATAGACTTATTTTCGCCGGGGAGGAGTATTCCTACCGGGAAGCCGGGAATAACCAAGCAGGCACAGTATCTCTCGGAAACGGCCAGAAAGAAGCGCTACTGCTCGATGAAGCCGAAAAGACCCCGGACAGCCCGGCGGCACACGTACTGGAGACGATAAAGAACCGGAGGATTTACCACTTTCACGATACCGGCGATTCCGCAAAGATGAAACAATTCTGTAATATCAATGACAATTTTTTCTTAAAAACGGATGCTTCCAATCTTGCCGCTTATCTATTCCTGTTACGGGAAACCCATAGTGCAAATTACAAAAAAATAGTCGAAACCATCCGGTTGGCGGCCCCGTTTTTTTATGATTTTAACCTTCGACCGAGTCCCCTTAATAATCAACTTATCCAATTGGAATGGCGCGAGAAAGGAGCGCATACTTATTTTAACGCCCACTCGTTGTCCGATGGGACATTACGCTTTATTTGCCTGGCGACGCTTCTTCTTCAACCCGATCTGCCTTCCACGATCCTTCTCGATGAACCGGAACTGGGTTTACACCCGTATGCGATTACACTACTTGCCGCTCTTTTGAAAAAAGCAGCCGGGAAAACCCAGGTTATTGTCGCCACCCAGTCCGTAACGTTGGTAAATCAATTAAACCCGGAAGATATTATCGTGGTAGACAGGCAGGTAGACAGGCAAGGCAGGCAAGAAAGTCAATCGGTATTTAGACATTTGGATAAAGAAGATATATCAAACTGGCTTGATGAATACGGTCTCGGAGATTTATGGGAGAAGAATATTTTCGGCGGCAGACCATGAAAAAAATCCTGGTATTGGTTGAGACGCCGTCGAAACGGCTTTATAAAATTTTCCCGGATTATGAAAAAGTTGCTGACGGTCCGGTCATTGTGGAAAAGATCGGTTTGAAAAAAATAAGGGAAGAATGTGCTCATTTTGACCGGTGGGTAACAAGACTGGAAAAATTATAACCTGAATTATTAGGAAAATAAAGGGTAAACCGGATTCTCATCAAATAAGGAAAAGGGACAGGGAGACTCAAAAGGATTTCAACAGCGTTTCAAGGTAGGATGAGTGTCCGGTATCGAGGATGTCGAGAAGATTGTTTGGTCTCTGCCCCTTTTTTAACGGGGAACAGGCCTGGAGTTCAGTTTACACCGTTTTGTTGGTAAGTAAAATACGTAAGGACCGTTTCCAGGGCCATCCGGAATGCAACCCTGATTGGATAATGGTCCCGGGCCAGGTGGGGATCGATGGAATACAACATGGTGTAATAATTTTTCATCACCGGCGCCTGGATAACTTTCCCAATAGAGCGAAGGACCTCAATATAATTCTCCCGGTAAGCGGTTTTTATTGTCCGGCAGGTAACGAACTGAGGCTGCCGGTGTTTATCCAATAGAGCGGAAAAACCGAAAAGCCGACAAACCAACGGACGCATTTTATAGACAATACAGCGGCCGGAATTTTTCCTGTGCATGGGGTATCTCAACAGGAAACAGTCGGTATCAACCGATCCCTGTGCTTCGGCTTCCCTCAGCTTTATCAGCCAATCATGGCCCGCTTTTTTTTGGTAAATCCAATAGGCCAATGGGAGAAACTCAAGGACCGTCGCGTGGATATTAGAACTGCAGCAGCGGCTGCAAAAACGAAGGCACCTTAAACCGCTCTCCTTTTTAAAATGATGGATTTCGCTATCTACTATGTAAAACAACTTTATGATCTCATTTACTTTGTCTTCGATCATCATGGCGATCCTCACCTTTTTCCGTTCCCGGATTTTGAGATGCTTAACTTCATTCCGCATCCCGGGTAGTATACTTGAGATACATTAATACAGCATTAAATCCTCATTAAAAAATTTTAATGTCTTATGCGCCAGGGATAAGCAAAAAAGGGAAGAGGTGAAGAAACACTCCGTTTAACAGTTGCATTACGTTCGGAAACATGTATAATTATAGGGATATGAACGACCAATTCAAACACTTTTTACACGTTCTGGATGCTCTCGAAAAACAAAAAAAAGGCCAGGCGAAGTAACAATGCCATTCCTGTCTATGGTATGTAACCGGGTCAGGGAATAAATGGGAGGGTCAAAAAAATGATAACGAATATATTTATTTTATTATTCTGCGGTTTGATGGGGTGGCTGCTCTACCGTTTCCGGCTGCGAAAGGCTGTTTCTGCTTCGGAAATCCGTAAATTGTTCCCTTTTTTCCTTGCCCTTGTATTATTCCTACTATTCAATGCCTTGCTTGCCTGGCAAGGGGGAATGGCCCTGGTCAGGGCCGCCGATACGCCCCCGGTGACCACCGCGGCGGCATTACATGCGATTGAAACCGGTGGACCTGTTATCCTCGATGGAAAAGTAAGCAGTCAAAATTCCATTATTTATTCAAATTTTGTGGCTTATTTTGACGACGAACATTTCTATGCCCCCCTCGAGTTGTTGATCGACCTGTCGGATGGGACCGCCGTCATAAGTAACAACGACTACGATGCCCGCAATTGGCCCCGTGGAAACAGTTTTTCCCCACACCTGGCGGCAGGGATGCGGGTCATCGTGCCGGGCGAAGTGGAACGCGGGGTCCTAATGGCCGGTCCGGACAAAGGGAAAGAGGTCATCTCGGTGCATGCCGAAATGATTTTTGCAGGCACTCACAACGATTTCGTCTCCAGGGCAAAAAAGAAAATCCTTTTCCCGGCGATCCTGGTATTGTGCAACCTCCTGGCGGCAGTATCGATGGTGTTCATGCCTGCCGGATATCTACTACGACTCAAGTACAAAAAAAGGACAAACCCCTCGGCCCGGGGACCCCATTAAAAATACCCACCAGGGAAGAAATAAGAGACAGGCAGGGACAACACTTATGCCCCTATGCACACATGTATTGAGATGGAAAGGGAGAAATATAGTATAACCATAGTATCCCCATTGTCAAACCAAAAATAAAATTGAGACGGTATCAGTTGCAGTTATATTCCGAGTCGCGGTCTTTTCGGCGTGCCATTTCGCTGGTATATTTTTTACCAAGGGTATCGGCGTGTTCTTTTGCCCAGTCGGTTAATTTTGTTTTTCCCGCCGGGGGTGCATCCACGTACAATAAATCCCCCATGAGCCCTTCGATCTCTTCCCGGGTGATGGTCACATCCCCAACCAGTTTTCCAATCAATTTCCCGGTAATATAACCCACCAACGGGGGAACCGGAAGGATAAGCCTTTTCTTGCCGATAATGGCCGCGATGGTACGAATCAGTTCTTTGTAGGTAAAGGTTTCGGGACCGATGGCATCGATGATCACATTTTCCCTTTTCTCACCTTCTTCAACGGCCAGTAGTGCCAGGTCATCGACATAAATCGGCTGCAGCCGGTACTTGCCGCTGCCGAAGACACCCATTACCGGCAGGTGACGCAGTGCCCAGGCAATGTTGTTGACAAGGATGTCCTCCTTCCCGAAAAGAACGGTGGGACGAAGTACGGCATAGGAAATCCCTGTTTCCTTCAAGGCTTCTTCCAACTGCGCTTTGCCGTTGAAATATTCGAGATGAGAGTCCAATGAGGGATTTGTGATGCTGATATGAACGATCCGTTCCACACCCGCTTTCTTTGCGGCGTTAAACATCCTGATACTATTTTTAACCGTATCGGCATGGGTAAACATTTTATGATTGAACCTGACCCAATAGGTATTATAGAGGACGGACACCCCCTCTAATGTTTCCGCAAGCTTACCCGGTTCATCGAAATAAAAGGGGAATGCCCGGACTTTTTCACCGAAGGGATTGGACCGGTTCGGGGAGTTGGTCAACGTAATGACCTCATGACCCCTGTCCAGCAATCTCCGGGCGATGTATTTCCCGGAATACCCGAAAGCCCCGGTAACGGCCCTGATGTTTTTTTTATTCATATTATCACCGTTTGCTTTAGTTTCATACTGAGATGATATCATATCCGAAAAAAAATAAACACAAGAATTCAACAAAAATCGGAAAAATAAGGGACAGGGCAGGAACAATTCATGAAATTATGAAATCTTAGCCACAAAGGCACAAAGACACAAAGGTGCTTTTTTTATTTTACCTTCGTGTCTTCGTGCCTTCGTGGCTAAAATCTTGACAGGCGAGATTTGGAGGAAGATGGTTGACTTTTCTAACCCTGAACCTTATAATTGATCCGCGACCATGAATATAGATGAGATAATCGACGACTACTACCGAGCAATCTATAAACTATGCCTCTTCTACCTGGACAATAACGAACAGGAAGCGGAAGAACTCACACAGGACATTTTTATCAAAGTATTAAAGAAGCAATCTACTTTCAAAGGGGAGTCCGGGATTTATACCTGGATTTACCGCATCGCCGTGAATACCCTCATCAATTATATCAACAGGAAAAAGATCGTCGAGTTTATTTCCTTTGAAAGCACCCCGGAGGTCCGGGAGAAAAACCCGGACCCGGGGGAGCAATTGGAACACGACCAGGAACAGAGAAGGAAGATCGAAAGACTTCAAGGATGTATCACCCGGTTATCCAACCGTGAGAAGACCGCCTTTTTTCTTTTCCATTACCGGCAATTGAAACAGAAAGAGATCGCCGGGATCATGCGGACTTCGGTTTCCGCCGTCGAGTCCCTCATCCACAAAGCCAAAAAAAAGCTCACGTTATGTGTGGAAGAATAAAAGTGGCTAAGATTTCATTTCGCCTCTTTCTCGAAAAACTTTTTGTAGATTTCCTGCTGCTTGCCCGAACGAATCGCTTCTTTTAACTCACCGGCCGGTTTATCGAGCCATTCGTGCATGGGATCGCTTTGGACCCTGTCTAGAAGAGCATTCACGTCCGGGTCGTTGAATTTCCGCGCTTCCGGCAGGAATTTGAAATAGAAGTGCTGGGCGACCTCGTACATCCCATGCCACCAGGTGTAATCAGGGGCCATCATGGCCGCGCCGTGCCGGGCACGACGGCCTTCATGATGCCATATCTCCCAGTATATCCATTCGATCTTGTTACCGAAAGACGCCTTGTTTTTCAACAACTTCTTTTCCCTGATCAGGTTCATGATATCGGTGGCCGGTTTTGCGAATTTGTCGTTGTAGAGGTGTACCAGCGAATCGAACTGGTAAAAATGACCCTTTGCAAACTGCTCGCCGTGACAGGACGTACAGACATCCGTCATGCTGCCCCGCTTCTTATCATGATCGTCCTTGGTTACCGAAATCGGCGGCCGCAAAGTCCAATAGAGGCGTTTCCCCACATCGTGGGTCACCGGCTGTTTGCGGGTGGCGGACATGTGGCAGGTGGCGCAGGTGGGGGCCACGTAATAATCCACACCAACCACCCATTTCTCCGAATCCAGGTTCATTTTGTCGATATTGGTAAAATAAGTATTACCGTGCTTGGATTCCTCGTAAACCTCTTTCTGCGGGTGGTCGGGTCCCAGGTGACACTTGGAACAGGATTCCGGCTGCCGCGCCTGCGCACTGGAAAACCCGTGCCGCGTATGACAGGCGGTACAACTGCCCTTCGAACCGTCGGGGTTCAATCGTCCAATCCCGGAATTGGGCCAGGATTGGGCATGGAGCTTGTTGGGTGAATCGGGATCGATTTTCACCTTTGTACCGTGACAGCTTTCACAGCCCGTGATAACCGCGGGATGTCCCCCGGCCACGTGGGCAAGGTAGGCATCCTGGGATTCGAGTATCTCACCGGCGGTGGCATGGTACGATTCGCTCACTTCCCTGGACTCCTGCTCATGGCACCGGCCGCAGTCTTTGGGTGTTACCAGTGTGGCGATCAGCACCCCATGATGCATAAAACCGTCGGCATCGGCCTTTTCGGCCCCGTGACAGTCAAGGCAGGAAACTTCGTTTTCACCATGTTTAGAATCTTTCCACTGCATGTAAATGCCGGGACTACTCTCTTTATGGCATTTTATACATGCGTCTCCCGCGTTCTCGCCTGCTTCTGCCGCGGGAAAAAAATTGAGAAGTACCAACGCTAAAAAAATTGCCCTCAGGGCTCCTTTTCTCTTCATGTGACCTCCTGAATCACTTTATATAATTTTATTTGTTGTCCAGGGTCAATCGCCAAACCTCAAATCGCACCGACGAGATTCGGTTTAAGCCCAATATACACCAGAGGGAAAAATATTACCATACTTTTTTTTAAAAAAATGTAACATATGTTACGGATGAAAGATCGTTTATCGAATAAAATATCGATGTACAATAAACATTACAATGAACATAAGGAGTACACCGATGAAGCGTCCCGAATCGCTGTATGAAAGTATCGCCGCTTATTACGACGAGATATTTCCACTGAAGAAAACACGGTTGTCTTTCGTTTCCTCTTTACTAAACGGAGAAGACCTGTCACTGCTGGATATCGGGTGTGCCACGGGCACACTGGCGCTGGCCCTTTCGGAATTAGGGCACGATGTCCTGGGTATCGACCTGGACCGCGATATGGTGGAAAGGGCACGGGAAAAAGCAAAAGCCGTGGGGGTGGAAACCGAATTTCTCGTGAAGGACATGTCCGCGGTAGGAACCGATTTTATGCCGTCCTCATTCGATGCGGTCTTCTGTTTAGGGAATACCCTGGTACACCTGGAAAACCCGGCAAAGATGGAAGCTTTTTTCCGGGCCGTTTTGACGGTTTTAAAAGACGGGGGGCTTTTTGCACTCCAGATCGTCAATTACCAGCGGGTACTGGATAATGAAATCACGGAACTACCGACCATCGAGAATGACCGTCTTACATTTAGCAGGGAGTATGTTTACGAAAAGGAAACACATCGCATCCGGTTTCATGGGAGTGTCAGGGTTAAAAATTCGGGGGTCCTACAGGGAAGCGTCGAAATCCTTTATCCGTTAACTTTCGAGGAGTTGAATACGGCCCTGACCAATGCGGGCTTTTCGAGAAGGCAATTCTTCGGGGATGAAAATAAAACGCCTTATGACAAAGATAGCCCGGCCCTGATCGCCATTGCCCGGAAATAGCGTTACCTTCGGCGTACTAATTTTGATTAGCCACAAATTAGATTAGCCACGAAGACACGAAGACACGAGAAGAAAGACGAGGGACGAGAGAAGGCTCTCGGGATTTGAGATAGAGTTAGAACGTGGGAAAATCCCAGGGCCGTGCAAAGAGGGTGTCGCGCCGCGACCTTTTTTTCTTAACCCCCGAACCTTGTTTTAAATTCGTGACTGTCGAGCATTGCCGCCGCCCGGCTGGCTATTTGCCCTTTTTCGATGATTTCGACGGTATGTTTAAGTCCGTCGGCATCGGGATTGCGTCCCAGGATACCTTTGTACAACTGGTCGGCCAGGTCCGCCGGGCTTCTTTCTTCCCACCGTTTCCTGAATTCGTCGCTGTTGACCAATTCCCGGCAAAAATCCACCAGTTTGCCGCCTTTGTTCAGGAACGTTATATAGCCGTCCCTGCCGGCGGGGTCTGATGCGCGTCCAAGTAACCCGAGATACCCATGATCGACAAAGATGGTATCGAGGGAGTCGGTACGTGGATCGGGTCCGTTATCCTCCCTTTCATCGAAGCCATCGGGCAGCGGCAGCGGTACCGGGTATTTCCCGAAATTAGTAGGAAAAGCACCGAAAATTTCATTATGTGCTTCGGCAACGCCCGCGATTGAATCCAGCGGGTCATTCTCGGTTTTTCCATAAACCACTTCGAAAAGGACTTTTCCACTTTCCCGGGCTTCGGTTTTTTTCTCCAGGACTTTTTTCGCGACCTTGAACATGGTCACTTTGTCGGGCCTGGGGCTCATGACGCCGTCCTGTGAATACAAGATTCTCCGGGTTCCGCCCGGTCCGGCTTCATCGCCCCAGAGGTCGTCGATCCCTTCGGCGGATGCATTATGTACCGGTGAGATGCACCTGGATTTCAGCCATTGATCCCATCCCGGGTTAAGCTTGTTAACGGCGGCGTTCCGGAGTTTCCTGTAATCTTCTCCGACGTCCCCACCCTTTTCTTTGAGGTGGTAATCGACTCCGATAATGATGTTTTCCGGCGTAAATCCCCTATTGACCAGGTAGACAAAGGTATCGGCCAGGAAATCCCCGGCGCCTCCTTTGGGTTCGTTACAGATTTCAATACCGGCATCTTTCCCGGCGAATGCGTTGAGAATCTTGTCGATAAATTGATGACGCATGTCCGCGGCATCGTTCCCGTAGAAGAAATCGCTGAAAAAGCGCCACGGGTTCCATTGCCAGACACCGGTTTCTTCGTTCTTTCTCCTTTTTGTTCCGCAGTGGTCGAAAATGCTGAGGTAATACCGTACACCGTACCGGTTGCACATCTCTGCGATTTTCTTTTGATGATCGAAATACCGGCCGTTAAATTCAAATGAACCGTTCGATCTTTCCCAGAAAGGCGAAATTTTATTATATGCCTCTTCGGTGTCAATCCAGAAAAAATCGCGAAGGCCGGTGGCGCCCATATTGGCGACAGCGGCAACCAATTTGTTTAGTTTATCACTGTCCAGTGAACCGTCATTCCTGAGTATCGAGATGATAAAATCGTCTCTGAGCAGTGAATACATCCCCAATGGGCTGCCGAAAATTTGTACTTTATTG
>Ga0210365_10480366_pt1 | contig 9919 bp, 12 predicted proteins | sample S637metaT_FD_159655 | JGI IMG/M metagenome (GOLD analysis project Ga0210365, IMG submission 159655) | Metatranscriptome of estuarine sediment microbial communities from the Columbia River estuary, Washington, United States - S.637... | ecosystem: Environmental > Aquatic > Marine > Intertidal...
GTACAACCTTGCTCTGGGCGAGAGACGCGCCTCAAGTGCCAAGGCTTTTTTGGTAGACCTTGGGATTCCGGCATCGCGCTTAAACACCATAAGCTATGGTGAAGAACGTCCAGTGGACCCCGGCCAGAATGAAGCGGCCTGGGCAAAGAATCGAAGAGGCCATTTTATCATTAACTGATAGGATGCCCGAATAGCGTCAAAACTCGATCCGGCATCGTCCGCTATTTGGGGTAGCACCATAATTGGCAAGCGACGGACGGGCTGTCGCTTGCCAACAATTTCCCATGGAATTGACGTGTTACGGATTAAATGCTTACCATGAAAAATACGGTATTAATGGTTCTGTCGTGGATGATGGTTTTGTCCGGGTGTGCGCTTCAGCAGGATGTAATTTCCCTGGACGACCGCCTGGCACAAGCGGAACGCCGCTATGCCAAGGCCGAGGAAAAAAACAAAGAACTTGAATCAAAACTATCTGAATACGGCACGGATGATAAAAATCTCAGGAGTAAAACCGCCAGTCAAAGTGCAATGATTGACAGCCTTAGAGAAGAGATCCGAGTTTTAAGTGGGAGACTCGAAGAGACAGAATACTTCTTAAAACAGAAAATACAGGCTTTTGAAAAATCGTCGGAGGCCATTGACAAGACCACAGATTCAAATAAAAACCGCATCGCACATCTGGAGCAGTATCTGAATTTTGAATCAACAGCGTCCGGTCAAAAAAGCATGCCGGATCCAGGCAAGACATCCGAAACTCAGGTCAAAAACCAACTTTCTGAAGATGGGATATACCAATCTGCCAAACAGGCGTATGATCAAGGTAACTTTGAAGCCGCCCGAGAAGGGTTTAATAAATTAATAACACAATATCCAACGTCAAAAAATGCCGACAACGCCCAGTTTTGGATCGGTGAAATATACTATCATGAAAAATGGTATGAAAAAGCGATTCTCGAATACCAGAAGGTTATCGAAATATATCCAAAAGGGAATAAGGTTCAGGCATCGCTCTTGAAGCAGGGATTTGCGTTTTTAAACCTGGGAGACAAGTCAAATGCGCGTCTGATCTTATCGGAGCTTATAAAAAAATACCCGAAGTCGAATGAGGCAAAAATTGCCGACCGCAAATTAAAAGGACTTGTACCTTGATACCGGATACCGGACATCGGATGCTAAATTTTGATCCGGAAAAGTATTAGGTTTTACTTCGCCATACAGAGAATACCGTATCAAAAAAAGAGCGTGGAATGATAAAGATTATCGGTATCGATCCAGGCCTATCTGCAACGGGTGTTGGAATTGTCAAGGGAGTGGGTCTTAAAATCGACGACTTCTCCTTCGGCAGTATTCATACTTCAAAAAACACATCTTTACCCAACCGCCTTGATCAAATCTTTTCAAATCTTCTCGTTGTTTTGAAAGATGAAAAGCCGGACCTAATGGTCGTGGAAGACGTATTCTCTGTGAAAAAATTTCCAAAGGCCGGCATCACTTTGGGCAAAGTGTCCGGCGTTGTTCTCCTTGCCGGATGCCGGTTTGATATACCTGTAACGGAAGTTCCCGTTCGTGAAGCCAAACAGGTATTAACCGGAAATGGCAATGCAACCAAAATGCAGCTTGAAAAGGCCGTACGAAGTTTATTAAACCTGACGACGCCGATACGGCCTTATCACGCTTCTGATGCCATGGGATTGGCACTCCTCGGGCTGTTCCGCTACAGCGCCGAACTGGCTAACATCGCATAACATATAAAGAAAGGATAAGATGATAGGTTATCTTGAAGGAAAACTTCTGAAAAAAGAAGATGACCGGATACTTATTCTCGCAAATCAGGTTGGTTACGAGGTCCTGCTCCCCGCATTTGTAATGGAAACCTTTGGCTCAAAAACGGTGGGTGACCAGGTTTCCCTTTATATCTATTATCAGCAGACCGAGCGGCAACCTAAGCCGATTCTGATTGGTTTTAATCTTGAGGTTGAAAAAGAATTTTTTCAATACTTTATTTCTGTTGAAGCCATCGGAGCCCTCAAGGCGGTTAAAGCCTTGAGCATTCCTGCTCGTGACATTGCAAGAGCCATCGAGTCAAAAGATGTTAATACGCTCAAACAATTAAAAGGTATCGGTGACCGGACAGCCCGTAAAATTGTCGCCACACTCGAAGGCAAGATGGATAAATTTGCGCTGATCCGAAAATCTGAAAAGATAGAATATCCAGTGGTGGAAAACCTGTCAAAAAAGGTGTTGGAGGTACTGATAGGTCAACTGGGCTATAGGACAAAAGAGGCAAAACAGATGATTGTGGATGCCATGAAGCGTAACACCTCCATATCGACGCCTGAAGAGCTCTTTGAAGAAGTCTATCGGGGAGAAAATGCCCGAAGCTGATTTGACAACCCTACAGTTTTATCTAACGCTTTGAACGGCAAACTAAAATGACGGATGACATACTCACACATTTTTCCGACAAACAGGACATTCTGACAGGATCGTGTCTTGCGGTTGACAAAGATCCGGAAATCCTGTCGTTGAGGCCGACACGGTTCCCGGATTACATCGGCCAAACGGAGGTTGTAGAAGCCCTGAAAATAGCGATTGAAGCAGCAAAACAGCGTGAGGAACCGGTTGATCACATCCTGTTTTATGGGCCGCCCGGCCTTGGGAAAACGACACTTGCACATATTATTACCCATGAAATGGGCGGCAATCTCACGACGTCTTCCGGACCGTCTTTAGAAAAAGGGGGAGACCTCATCGGCATTCTAACCCATTTAGAAGACAGGGATATCCTCTTCATCGATGAAATCCACAGAACCCCGAAGATTGTGGAGGAATTTCTGTATTCTGCCATGGAAGACTTTGCCGTCGATTTTGTGTTTGACAAGGGGATGCATGCCCGAAGTCACAAGTACCGGCTGAATCGATTTACACTTGTCGGCGCCACCACCCGGGTGGGGCTTTTATCAGCGCCCTTGCGTGACCGGTTCGGCATTTTCAGAAGCCTCGATTTCTACAGTCAAGCGAATCTGGTGCAAATCATCAAACGTTCTGCCGTTCTGCTTAAGGTCACCATCGATGATGAGGGGGCAACCGAGCTTGCTAAACGATCCAGGGGAACACCACGGATTGTCAACAGGCTCCTTAAACGTGTAAGGGACTATTCACAGGTGCGTGCAGACGGAATCATTACAAAAAAGACCGTCGAAGCAGCACTGTCGTTAGAAGGTGTTGATGAAAAGGGATTGACCGATCTCGACCGTAGATATCTAAAAACAATTATCGAGTTTTATAAGGGCGGTCCGGTGGGCATTGAAGCCATCGCAGCAACCCTTCAGGAAGAAACAGATACACTTGTCGATGTCATTGAACCCTATCTGTTAAAAATCGGGCTTGTTACACGGACCGCTTCCGGAAGAAAGGCTTCAGAGGAAGCTTGCAAACATCTCGGCTTGAGCTTTCAGAAAAGACTGTTTTAATAATTGGACCCTTAATCCGGATATTTCACAATTGGATTCGTTTATTTCCAAGGCCCTCAGGTGCGAAGCTGCCGTAACGTTCCGAAAGTCCTTGATAACACAAAAAATGAGCGAATCACACCCGTGAACTATTCAGGCGAAAAGGGTTAAAAATTGCTTCATCATGTCGACAATCACATTGCTGACGGATTTTGGTTCTGAAGATGCCTATGTAGGGGTTATGAAGGGAGTCATCCTTTCCGTCAATTCTTCCGCCAAGATTATTGATATTTCCCACGCCGTCGATCCACAGGACTTGATCGAAACTGCCTACCTCATTAAGTCTTGCTACCGATATTTCCCTGAACACACGGTGCACATTGTTGTTGTAGATCCTGGGGTCGGCAGCGATCGTACCATCGTTGCTCTGGAAATGATGGGCCATGTTTTCCTTGCTCCAAATAACGGGGTGTTAACCCTTCTTATAGATGAAGGAGAGATTGACGCGATGGTCAGGGTCGAGAATACGCACTACTTTTTAAATCCCATAAGCCGGACCTTCCACGGCAGGGATATTTTTGCTCCGGTGGGTGCCCACCTATCCAAGGGAATTGACATAAATAGTTTGGGTTCGCCCTTGGATCCACAGGATCTTGTTTCTCTCGATATTCCAAAACCCTATATTTCCAATGGGGATGAACTGATAGGGACCATTGTCTCCATCGATCGATTTGGAAACTGTATTTCCAATATTGATGGAGATTGTTTGAAAAAATTTGCTGGGAAAAATGCTGAAAAAGGATTTGAAATCAAGACCGGTAAAAATATAATTACGGATTTATCCCAACGGTATGCAGATGTAGAACCCGAGTCTTCCCTTGCCATTTTTGGAAGCTTCGGCTATCTTGAACTTGCGCTGAATTGCGGCAATGCCAGCCGCCGTCTTAAAATTAAAAAAGGAGACGCCATCACATTGAAGTTAAAAATTTAGTTCGCAGGTGTAGCGCTAAGATTTGGGTCAGATTGGGTCGATCTGAATGGTCAAATCCGTTGTAATAGCAAGCTATTTTGAGAATTTTACGAATGAAAATCGGCTCAAAATGGCTTCCGATCAGGAGATACATCTTGAAAAATAAAGCCCAGGACTTTTCCATCGTTAATAAAGAATTGACTGTGGACGGTACCGTTTCCTCCAGGGGGCGGCTGATCGTCAAGGGCGAGGTGAAAGGTACAATTATTGGAGAAAATGTGATTATCGCCGAAGAGGGTTCTGTTTATGCGGATGCGGAGGTTGTCAGCATGACCATCGGCGGGATTTTTGAAGGAGAGATAAAGGCTTCAAAAGAATTGATTATTCTTTCAACCGGAAAATGTTCAGGTAAAATTATCTGCAAGAATTTAGTGGTAGAAGCCGGTGGATTCCTAAACGCCCAGGTAACCTGTCTTGTTGCTGAAGATTCTAATTCAGAAATTGGAGATATTAAATGATTAGAAAAATTATTTCCGGCGGCCAGACCGGAGCCGACCTGGCTGCGCTTGATGTTGCCGTAAAGTTGGGAATTCCCCATGGTGGTTGGATACCCAAGGGGCGGATAACAGAAGCCGGAATTTTAGATGACAAATATAAACTCAAAGAGATGGAAACATCCAACTATAATAAAAGGACCGAACAAAATATCGTGGATTCTGACGGGACGCTGATTATATCCCACGGCAAACTCACCGGCGGGTCGGATTTTACTCGGGAAATGGCCCTCTTTCATAACCGGCCTTGGCTTCACATTGATTTAAACAAAACCAATTCCTTTCAAGCCGCTGGAAAGATCAAATCATGGATCACTGAAAATGATATCAAGGTTTTGAATGTTGCAGGCCCCAGAGCCAGCAAAGACTCGTTGATATATCAGGCCACAGCCGATATTCTTGAAACTGTTTTCTACCTGGATCTCATCGATGACACCCTACACGAATCTTTCACCGTTACCCCCAGGCGGCACGCTGAATTGGAAAAAAAAGACCGGCCCCAAACCGTTGAGGAAGCGGTCGACAAACTTCTTTCAAAACTGTCTTTAAGAGATAAAACCATGATCGCAAATATTCCCGAAGACAATTTGATCGATCTTTATAAGTCGCTCCAGGACAATATTCAAAACGAAGTCCGTTTTTGGCTCAACAATGAATCGCTGTTGGAATCGTGTCGTTCCCTGTCCGGAGATAAAAATTTGAATGAACATCGTGCGTCTTTAACGATCATTAAAACATTGTGGGACAAGCTGCAAAAAACCAACGTACTGAAAATTGTGAGGTAGTTTTTTTCTCGTATTTCAATAAGACCTATGGATATAAGTTAGGGGATTCGCCCCAATTGGAATGATGGGGTAATGGAATGATGGGGTTAAGGAATTTTTAACAATTTATATTTATTTCCGCTCTTATTCCCAATATTCCAGCATTCCATTCTTCCATACCGGCGGCACGAACAAAGTTTCATTAGAAGAATAGTGAATTCGAAAAGTTGTAGAATCTTAGAGACATTGAACTATGTTATACATCGTTTTTATATGTACTGGGAACATATGTCGGAGCCCGATGGCAGAAGGTTTTATGCGACATAAATGGCGCGAAACGGGCCGTAACGACCTGAAGGTTTCATCCATGGGCATTCACGGATTGAATGATATTCCGGCAACCGAATATGCTCAAAAAGTCTGTAAAGAATACGGTTTTGACATTTCATCTCACAGGGCGCGATCTCTGGTGGGAGAGGAGTTGCAAAAGGCGGACTTGATTCTATGCATGGAACCTGTTCATAAAAAATTCGTAAATACCTTTTTCCCTTGGCTTCGCAAAAAAGTTTTTCTTCTTGGCGCCTGGCCGGGGAAGGGAACCCGCAAAAGCACCATTGTAGATCCCATGGGAGGATCATACAAAAAATATCAGCAAATATTCGGCCTCATCGAAACCCATATCCAACGAATTATCCCCCTGCTGTAGACATGGTTCAGATTAAAAGGGCCAGAATTGATTGTCGAACCAAATTTTTTCCCTCAAAGCTTTGTCGATATCAAGAAGCAGGCCGAGATGCTCGCGTTCCCAGCGCGCAAGCCATTCATATAAGGCTTTGGCTTCGGGGTCCGATGTGGTTTCAGCACTTTCTGAGTAAAGTTTGACGGCGTGTTCCTCCATCGAGATCGCTGCAGAGATTGCTGCGGCTTCAAAACCGGCGGCGGAGATTTTCTCCTTAATTTCATGGGTTAAAACATTTGATGCCACACGGCTGCTGTCTGAATCCTTGTAATTGCCGGGAATGAATTTTTTTTCTTTGCCATATGCCTTGAACTGTTCAGACAGTAAATTTATATGATTCTGTTCTTCGGCCGCCATGGTTTCAAAAACATCCCGTACACCTTTGCTCTCGGTTTTTTCTGCAACCTTCCGATAAAAGGCCCTGCCTCTTCTTTCGAGCAAAATCGCCTGCTTCAATATCTCAAGGCTCGTATTTTGTTTCACGGAATACTCCTTTTAACGTTTGTTAATGTAAGCATTTCCATTAAAATATATTCTTTTGAGAAGGAATCGATCATGTTCTCAAATATCAGCATTTGAACGGATAAAAGTGGTGAAAACAGAAGCCCTCAGGGTCCCCATATTGTAGTTCCGTATCGATCATACACTGTCCTATGGTTTGTTTGGAAACTTCTTCGTAATCCGGTCGTTCCTGTTCATCATTTTTGCATGCCATACATATTGCCTGATGATCATAAACGGAAAGAATTCTCTGATCCTTTGGATCTAATTTATGCTCACACCGGTAACAATGCGTGGCACAAGACAGTTTTTCAGCCCAATCGTCTTTCATTTTACGTCCCTCCTTTTGATTGCAGAAAAATTATCCGGCCGATTCGATTCCAACCCGTCAATCGATAACAATACCCGAAATACTTCAACCAATGAGTTCAGAAGCCGGCGTATTTTGAAAGGCAATATTTTTGATTTTTTTGTCTTTTGCCATTTTAAAGGTTGAAGTGAACGCCAGCACGGATCTTTCCTCTTCATTATAAACGGTGGCCTGACCTTGTAATATTCTTTCTTGTTGATTCGTAACCCTTGCTCGGGCAGTAACAATGCCCTGTTTGACCGGATAGAGAAACTTCGTTTCCAAAGAAACCGTGGCAAAATGAGTCTGAGGATCGATGATGCTCTTGATGGCCATGACCACCGCGGTATCCGCTAAACTCACCAAAGCACCGCCGTGCATTAGCCCGCCGCCTTGAGCAAAATCAACAAAGAAAGGCATGGTCAATGTTGCCCGGCCCGCGCTCGCCTCGACGATTTTCATATTTAGCAGTCTCTCGAACGGTGCACAACTAATCCAGCTTTCCATTTCAAATTTGTGCGGCCCGGTCCAATGTTCCGTATTTTCCATTTCGTGTTTTATTTTATTGTCCAAAACATCATCCTTGTTATCGAGTATGTTTTTTACGACTCCATCCGTCATTATTTTTTTATTCTTGTTACTGCAATCTTTAATGTCACCTGCTTCCCGTTTCCCCAGGGCCAAAACATCGCAATAACCATAATATTATCATAATCTTTTAGAAACAATGTCTGATTTTTAAAGATGCCTCCAAACTCATCTGCAACCTTTTCATGAATTTTTGACGGCTCCAATCCGAATGGCTTTACGGCAGGCCCTAAAAAATCCTCTAAAATTTTACTACAATGATCCAACTGTTCAGAAAAAATAACAATCTCGGCATACTCATCGTTGATGCATCGATTTTCAAAGATTTCTAAATTTCCGATTTTTTCAGTAATCTCTTGTAGTTTCATATTTTTTCACATTCGGCTTACGCTATCGGATTAATCGTATTGAAGACGTCGTCCCGTCCAGAAAAATATCCATAACCGGACCCAAAAGATCATCGGTGTAAAAATGCTGATAATGCTGTTTTTCAGCTGGATGAACGCGCCGAATCGCAAAACGCTTTTCGGCCAACGACTAAAAAAACTTACCGGAAGGCTTTAAAATGGCTTCTACCAACATATATACGGATTGTAAACCCTATAGTTGAATCAACAGCATGGGGAAATGGGTTTAAAGAAAATAAAAAGGGGCTTCTGTTCGGAAGCCCCTTTATAATATTCTATCCGGTGGTTATGTCTTGCGACTAAATATTACACCCTTTGTGAATGATTAAGCTTGCTGATATTTGGCCTCCATTTCCCGGCGATCCGCCATATCCATGAGGACTCTATCTCTGGCCTTATCGATACCCAGTTCCTTGCGTTTCTTGTCGATATGGGCGATCATCTTATGGGCATGTTTGATCGGGTCCGGCTCGCAGTCCCACATACCTCCGTATATATTTTCCAATTCTTTGTACAGATAATCCCTGAACACCGGCGCACCGTCCAATGGCATATGATACCCGAAGACCGTGTACACGCCGGAAGACACAAAATACTGCCCAATGGCGATGGCCTTTTCACTCATCCACTCCGGCGCGCTTCCGGCTACCGGCAGATCGCGGATGTCATGGCCAAGCCCGCCGGCCTTGACGACTTCGGTTGCCGCCAGAAGGATACGGCTGTTGTCCACACAAGAGCCCAGATGCAGCACCGGCGGAATCCCCACCGTCTCACACACTTCGGCCAGACCCGGTCCGCAGAAAACCTGAGCGGTTTCAGGGGTCAGCAGCCCGTGCATGGCACAGGCAATCCCGTTGCAGCCGGTGGTCAGAACCAGTACGTCATTCTTGATCAGCTCTTTTACAATGGTAATGTGCGCCTCATTGTGCTTGGTCCGGGCATTGTTGCAGCCCACAACACCCGCAACGCCACGGATGCGGCCGTTGATGATGTTGTCGTTTAAGGTATAGTATGATCCTCGGAACGTACCGCCCAGATGGTACTCGATGGATTCCACTCCAAAACCGGCAATCTGGCTGGCTTTGTATTTCGGAATCATGACTTCGGCCCCGCGGTTTTGAAAGTTGTCAATGGCCATGGTAACAATCCGCTTGGCGTCTTCCAGGGCATGATGCTCGTCAAATTCGATATGTATCACATTGTCCTGCTCCATCCTCGCAATGGGGTGGGTGGTAATCAGCTTGGTGTGGAAGCATTTGGCCACATTGGCCAGATTCTGGAACACACACTGAACATCCACCACCATGGCGTCACAGGCACCGGTAATAATGGCAAGTTCCTGCTGCAGGAAGGTGCCGGCCGGCGGTACGCCGTGGCGCTGAAGAATTTCATTCCCCGTACAGCAGATGCCCCCCAGTTGAATCCCTTTGGCCCCTTTTGAGTGGGCATACTCGATCATCTCTTTGGATTGGGAAGCAGCCACGATCATTTCGGATAAAATCGGCTCATGGCCGTGAATAATAATATTGACATGGTCTTCTTTCATGATACCGAGATTGGCTTCAGACTGCACAGGAGACGGAGCTCCGAAC
>Ga0210365_10552265_pt1 | contig 9909 bp, 7 predicted proteins | sample S637metaT_FD_159655 | JGI IMG/M metagenome (GOLD analysis project Ga0210365, IMG submission 159655) | Metatranscriptome of estuarine sediment microbial communities from the Columbia River estuary, Washington, United States - S.637... | ecosystem: Environmental > Aquatic > Marine > Intertidal zone...
CTTTGAAAGATGGACCGCGGCGTAAGCCGTGGAAACAATCGGTGGGACGAAAATCACATACGAGGTGAAAAAATGAGACAAAACATTATCGATTTTTTAAAGCGAAAGTTCCCCAAAAAGTGGTACTCCGTAAAAGAACTTCAAACTGAATTCTGCGTCTCCAGGGATACCATTTACTACTGGCTGGAAAAGTTCGAGGTCCCCTCATTTAAGATCAACAATTCTCCCTTTATCGTCCAGGAAAACCTCATCAACTTTTTGCTGAAATCCAACCGTGAGAGTTATTCCGAAGACCGTCACGTGGGCTTCGAGTTTATCCTCGAAGACATCGAAGAGTACAAACGGGTCCGGGAAAAAATTGTGAAAGAAAGTCCGGCTCAGCCGCTGCAGCAGGTCGGGAGGTATCGGAAATGATCTTAGGAATACCCGTTATATTGGTGATCGCCACTGCCCTGTACATGACCGCCACGCTTATTACCGTCGAATTCCTGAAAAAGGTGCTGTTTTTTGTAGAGCCCGGGAACAGGCGGCATTCCATCGCATTGTGCTGGTTCGTGGGTGTCGGTGTATACATCGTGATCGTGGTGTTTACGCTGCCGGAAGTTACCGTTGTTTCTTTCTTTTTCGTGTTTCTCGGCACCGGGTTACTCAGTGCCGGGTACGGCTTCTCCTCCATGCTGCGCAAACTATTTGTGGCAAACAGGGGAAAACGGGGGAAAACCCGGGAAGCAAATTTCCGAAAAAGAGGTTATCCTATACACGTGCTTGAAAATAGGAAATAACAACAAGCCTTAGAAAAAGGAGGAAATAATAATGAGCAGTGCTAAGACACATATCCAGAGCATTGTCGGCGGTATCGAGGCCCTGGGTTACACATTCACCGATGAATTCTTCGATTTCGATAACTATCCCACTTCCGGGGACGACGAGGTGTACAGGATGGAAACCAGGACCGGTGGAGTTACCGGGATGTCGGGCAGCCGCGTGGAGAAAAGCAAATTTTTCGATATCTGGTTTGCCTTCAAACTCGCTTCCGAAAGCGACCGGAAACAGGACACCTATAATGTACTGGACGCCAAAGAGGCCATAGAGGATAAGATTTTCGACGTTCTGACCGGTGTCCAGGTAAAGATACATGAAAATATACAATCCGCCATAAAGAGCGATTATATTCTTGTCAAATTGACCGGCGAATTCATTTACTGGAGAGATTTGACCACCTGAGACTCCAGGAAAGGCTTAAGAAAATAAAAAAAAATATTCCCGGGTGACCGCGCGAAGCACAGCGAATGTGTGGCATTGCGTGCCCGGTGAAGGAGGAAAAAAACAATGAGTTTGATTCAAAGAGAAAACAAAGTGGGTATGGCAAAAGGCACCACCTGGGGAACCGGGGTTGAACCCGGGGTCGGGAACGGCTTGTACGTCAAAGCCCACACGCCGCCCAAGGGCGCGCGAAAGATCGTTACCAACGAAGACGAATTCGGACGTGGAATGGCTTCCGAAGGCCAGGTGCTCGAGTACGAGGTCCAGAGCGGTTCCATGTCTTCAAGACTTTATTGGGAAGGCATGGAACCCATGCTTGCTTCCTTAATGGGAACCTATGGAGGTTCCGGGGCCGGGCCCGATTATGTGCATACGTTTAAAATGTCAACCGTGGGCGGCGGGATTTTTCATTCCATTGCCTGGGAAGAAGGCGATGAGGTCAAAGCCGTTAATTCCGCCACCATCGTTTCCGGCACCTTCACGTATGCCGACGGTTTGAACCTGGATGTCAACTACCTGGGTGACGTCGTTTCCATCGCATCGGCCGCCCCATCGAACTGGACCCTGGGATCGGTCACTTACCCCAGTGCCGGGGCAGGCATTTTCAAGCTCAGCAATGCCACCGTCTGGGTCAATGCCGCGGGGGATACCGATTTTGTCAGCGGGGATAAGCTCTATCCCTCCGGGATCGATGTTGCCGTTACCCGCGGTTTCGAGGGACTGCCCGTCACCGCCGGCAGCGAGACCATCTCCGAGCCCATCGAGAAGACCGCCCCCGTCGTGGAAGTCACGCTCACTTTCCCCAAAAAGGAGACCTCTACCGCGGCCTTCTTGAGCGCATTTACCAGCAGGGAATACAAGAAAATGCGCATCAAGTACACCTCAACCGAACTGATTACATCCGGCAAATACTATGATATCGAGTTTAACTTTCCCAAATTGTTCATCATGGAAGCACCCGATTTTGCCGCCGACACCCCCATTCCCACCACCGTCAAGTTTAAGGCGCTGATGGCCAATGCCGCACCCGCCATCATGAGTTACAACGTTCCTTACATCGTTCTACAGAATGGGCGCGCCGCCACAGAGATAACCGGTTATCCTGCTGTCTAGCCGGGGGGCGTAAGGGTTTAAGAAGTAAACGAAAGCAAATCGGACAAATAGCGGAACCACAGAGGAGCGCGGATGGACGTAAGAAAAAGGCAACACCCTTCGACTTGCGCCCGTCCGCGCGAATCTGCCGGTTCCGTATGTCCGACAATCTGTGGTTCCGCGGTAGAAAACGACACCGGCCGCGGACAAAAACAAAAAAATTTGCCCGAAAGACGTTGAATGATTGAATCGTCCATAAGAGGGCGGCCCCGCCGGGGCCAAGGAGATTAAAAATGAAACTTATTTTGAATGAATTCGACAACGTAGAAGAAGAAGGGAAATGGTTTGAACTTCCCAATAACCCCGATTACAAATTTAAGATCAAACCCATCACCCAGGCCGACCTGAGAAAGAGCAGGAACGATTACACCTCCATCAGGTTCGACAAAAAGAGCCACCAGAAGATGGAGGTGGAAGATCCCGAAAAGAAACGCGATGTCACCGAGAACCTGATCCTGGACTGCGTACTCGATTGGAAAGGGGTCAAGGAAAAGAATGAAAAAGGCAAGATCGTCAATGCCGTTTTTGCAAAAGACAAGTTCAAAAAGCTGTTGGACAGGAACGCCAATTGGAAACTCTACGTCGAGTACAATGAAGAGGAAGGCGAGAACGAATCCGTCACCTTTTCCGGGTGGTTTATGAAGATCGCCCTGGGGCCTGAAAATTTTGTCGCGGACGATACGGAAAATTTGTCGATTACCTGACAGACTGGCAGGACTGGTGGCGGGACTGGGAAGACCGCTCCTCCCGCTGCTATGCCGCGCTGTCAGAGGAAAACAAATTTGTTCTAAATTTTTATTTTAGAGCGGTTAATGAATTGAGTATCGAATCCGGGATGCTTAAAAGTTTTGTGGATTCGTTAAACATGGGTATGGAGGAACGGATGCGATTTGTAAGGAAATTGAACATGATACATGTTACCGTTCATAACATCGAGTACCTGAAGCAGGAAAACAGGAGACATCGAGCAGGACGATAAAGCGCAAAACAAATAAACGATTTCGATCGTGGTTGGTAGAGGTGCGGGACGCACGCGGCGTACGCAAAACACACTAAAAACTATAACCATAACCCGCGCCTCTACCGGCCGTTTTATAACAGGAAACAAAGAGGATAGAATGAAGAAACAAAGATTTTGTGGCAAATGGGGGAAAATGGGGGAAAACAGGGGAAGCATTTTTTTTAGAGTGAATTAATATTACCATCGGAGGTAAAAAATGAGTAATGAGATTATCGTTGAGTTCAAAGTGGAGAAGACGGCCGCGGTTGCCGCCATCGGCGGTGTTCGTGATGCCATGGTTTACTTCCAGGAGTCCGTCTCCATGACAATGATTTCCATGCGGGATTTATCCACCGCGGAACAGGCGCTGACGTCCAATACGGAAGCACTGTCTACCGCCGAACAGGCCCTCACTTCCCAGACCGAAGCACTGGAAACGGCATGGGGACTCAGTGATAAGGCAATGCTCGACATGAACGCGGAAACCGAGAAAATGATCGATGTTATCAACCGGAATTCCGATGCCTTTGCCAAGAACGAAACCAAGGCCGCGCTGATGAAACAAACCCTCAAGGAACAAATGGACAAATATATCCAATTCGGTAATGAGGTCCCCAAAGAGTTACAGGCCGTTGCAGATAAATACGAAGTACTTTCCACATCCGCCGAAGAAGCCAAAAAGAAGCAAGAAAAGGCCCTTGAGGAGATGAAAGATAAAGTTGTGAAAGTAAGCGGCACGTTTTCCACCTTTTTCGGGAATTTAAAAGGTCTCGGGAAATTGACGGGAATAGGCGGTGGAATTTTTGGGGTATTCGAAAGCGGCACAAAAGCCATCGGTGACGGTGCTGAAAAGGCACTCAAAATGGGTCAGAATTTCGAGCAGATCGGGAAAATTGTCGGACCCATGGTAAATAATATGAAAACCTCGTTTACCGGTGCCTTCAGTTCCATCAGCAGTGCGGGCGGTGGATTTTTCAAGTCCTTTGCGGGCGGTCTGTCCGGGCTCGGCACATCTTTAAAAGGCGCGCTTAAAGGAGGGATGGCTTCATTGAAGGGGGCATGGAAAGGGATGTCCACCGGCATGAAATTATCCGTGGGGCTTGTGGGGGCCGAATTGGTGGGGAAAGGTCTCGCCGCCCTGGCCGATGCATACAGCGCCGCTTACGACCGCGCCATGGCTAAGATCATCGAGCAGGCGAAGGTCGAGAAAAAGGCCTTCGACGATATCCGGTTGATCCGGGACCATGCAGACGCCGACCTTAAAAAGCGAATGCTTACAATGAGAGAGGAAGCAAGACAAAGAGGAGAAGACTACGGCGTTACTTCCGTTAAGATTCAAAAAGCATTTGATAATGAGATCAAGGCCCTCAAGAAAAAAATGGACGCGGAGGCAAAACATAAACAAGAACTCCAGGATATGACAAAGACGTTGAACATCATGACCGACGGTGCCATGAAGAATTTGAACCATGAAAGCGATATTATGGTGGAGGCCATCCAAAACGGGACCGCCGCCTGGGGTGAGAACCGCACCATGACCGATGCGGCCAGGGCCGCCGTCCAGGCCCAGATGGATAAATATATCGCCATGGGTCAACAAATCCCCGCCAATTTGCAGGCCATTGCCGACAAGCATGGTATTCTTACATCAAAACAGGAAGAGTGGAAAAAGAAATCCGACGCCATGAAAGAGTCGTTGGGTCTCCTCACCCGTGAAGGGGCAAAGGCGCTCAGTGACGAGACCGCCCTGTTGGTACAGAACATCGAGCGCAATAAAACCGCTTTTGAAAACAATTCCGTCGCCGCCGCCACCATGAGAGACCGCATCCAGGAACAACTGGATAAGTACGAAGGGATGAATAATGTTCCCGAAAAGTTACAGGCACTGGCCGATGAATACGGTGTCGTCACGTCGAAACAGGAAGCATTGTTGAGTTCTCTCGGCATACTTACCAAGAGCGGTATGAGTGACCTGAACGACGAGACGTCCAACCTCGTGGATACCATCAATAAAAATGCCGATGCCTTTTCCAATAACGAGGCGAAAGCCAAATTAATGAAAGATGAAGTACAGAAGCAGTTGGACAAATACAAGGAAATGGGGATCGATGTTCCCCAGGCCCTGCAGGACGTGGCAACTAAATATGAAGTTGTCGATACCGCCACCCGGGAAGCCAAAGCCGCCGCCGATGAGTATGCCAGTTCGCTGGGATTCGTGAAAAAAGAGGATGTTACCACCGAATTGGATAAGATGACAAAAGCATTGACCGACAATGCCGAGCAGTACAAAAACAATCCCGACATGATCCAGGGGATGCTCGATAAGATGGCGGAATTGGAAAAACAAGCCAAACAAGCAGGGATTACGCTGCCCGATTCCTATAACAAAGAAAAAAAGGCGCTAATAGACGTAAAGACGGAAGTGGATAACAATGCAGCGTCGGCAAAGAAATTAAAAGAAGAAAAAGAGAAGTTGAAGGAAAAAATCGATAAACTTACCCCTGTACAAAAAGCATTGGGTGATTTGTTTGGGATATCGGATGAAAAGATGGTAAAACTGAACGAGACTGCCGGTAAGCTCGGCGGCACACTGACCGATATCTCCGGACACGGGAAAGAGGTCCTCGGGTTCCTGGAAAGTACCGGTATCGTTTCCGGTGAGACCGCCGAAGCACTGGGCGGCCTGCTGGACGGCGTCGGCCAGGTGGGCGCCGGGTTTACCGAACTGGCCACCAACCCCATCGGCGGCGCAATGAAAATATTGGGCGGCGTCGTCAAAACCGTTACCAATATCTTCAAATTGTTCTCCGGCGACGGCGTGGGCGAAGCCATCGATCGAGAACGCGAAATGATCGATATCTCGGAGGAAATGGAAAAGAAAATCCGAGACCTCGAAGATGCCCTCGGCGATACCCACGCCGCAACCAGTATGCTCATGGGTGAGATCATCGCCGAAGCCGAGATCAATGAAGGAAACTTCGCCAATTATGCCCAACGAACCCGCGATATCCTCGCCGACCTCGACAGCGGGGCCCTCTCCATCGGCGAAACCCAGCAAGCCATGGGAAGCGCGTTCAACGAATTACTGGGCGATGCCCAGCGGCTGGGCACCGAAGGCTCGAAAGAAATGATCGCGTTGATCGGCGATGTCCGCTCACGCGGTCTCGAAGTCGCCGAGATGCAGGACTACGTCAACGAAAAACTCGATGCCGGCGTTTCCGCCTTGCAAAGCTACCTCGGCACCTTTGCCGATTCCGGCGCCATCCAGGAGCAAATTGCCGCCCTGAACGCCGAACTCGCCTCCGGCACACTCACCGCCGAAGAAGCCATGGCAAAACAGGAGGAACTGACACTCAAACAACAGGAACTGTCGACCGCCACCGCCGACGTTACCGCCAATTGGGATTTCATGCAGGTGGCCGCCATGTCCACCTTCCACGCCCTCGAAGCACAGGGACACTCTTTCGTCGAGATCGTCGGCATGATGCAGGACCAGCTTTCCGGTATCGGGCAGATGGCGCAGGCTAACGGCCTCCAGGTCAGCGAAGGACTCCAGGCCATGACCAACCTCTCCTCATTCGTCACCCAACACGAAGACCTCGCCACCCGCATCGATTCCACCCGCGTCATGATGGAATCCCTCGGCGATTCCGCGTTTCTCACCGGGAACGATTTCGCCATGTTTGCCGAACAGACCGGATTGCAGTTCGAACAGATCATGGCCAATACCACCGACCAGGAGATGGCACTTCGCCTCATCAGTCCCGCACTCGAAGACCTGATCAAGTACTCCGAAAGCTACGGCTATCAAATAGACGAAAACACCCAGGCCCTCATCGACCAGGCACGGGAGGAAGGCGTCCTGGCCAAAGAAACACATACCGACCAGGAAGTCACCAACCGCCTGCTGCTCTCCATCGCCGAAGCCTGGGGCGCCCACATCCCCGCCGGGTTGAAAAAATTCGGTGAAGAGTTCGATGCCTCCATGGCCGGCGTCCAGGGAAAAACCAGGGAATTCCAGGACAGTCTTTCCGATGTCGAAGGACAGTTCAACAGTAACCTCTCCACCGCCGTCAGGGATTTCGACGCCACCTATACCAATGCCATGACCGGGAGTTCCATCGTCACCGAGACCAACAAATGGAGCAGCAGCCTATCCGGCGTCGAAGGCCAACTGAAACACGACCTCGTGGGCAGTCTCTCCCAGGTGAAACGCGAAGCCGAAGGAACCTTCAGCAGCGCCGGCGGGAACATCGACATCGTGGGCCGGACCGTCGAGGAACTCAGGGATAAATTACAGGGCAAACTGCCCGCCGCGTTGTCCGCCATGGAAAGTACCGCCAACACCAGTTTTTCCAATGTTCAGCGGCAGACCGGCGCGTGGAGTAACAGCCTCGAATCCGTAAGAGCACAAATCACCGGGAACCTGACAAAAGCCGTCAAGGATTTCGATAGAGAATACACCGATGCCATGACCGGTCACTCCATCGTTACCGAAACCGGGAAATGGAAATATTCGTTGGAAGAGGTCAACGACATATTAGGCAGGGAACTGGTCGACAGCGCCGACGGCCTGGACGACAGGTATTCCCACGTCATCGGCAACCTCAATAACTACCTGGAGGCGACCAGTGCAAACGGCTACAAAGCCCGGTTGTCCTTCGATGAAATGGTGGATGAACTCCAGGTGCTGCAAAACGCATATGACGGCCTGGCTTCCAAAACCGATAGGACCGATACCGAAGACAATATCCTGGCCGACTATAAACGGCAAATCGACGAACTCACCACCGCAATCGAAGATTCCGCCCCCACACTGGACAATTACAGGAAGAAATTCAACGAGTTAAAATCCGGTTTGAGCGGCAGTATCGGCGTCAATACCGAAATGATCGGTATCGCCAAAGGACTCCGAAACCAGGGGCTTTCCACCGATGAAATCGATGCGCAGGTTTCCGGTTCGTTGAGCAGCGGCGCCAAAGGATTGGCATCCTGGGTCGACGCCCTGGGGCCTGGCCGGGAACAGATGGATGAACTTGCCCGGTTGGAACAGAAATTTGATGAACTGGAGAACAAAAAGAAAAAAACCAGGGCAGATAGAGAAGAACTGGAAGCACTCAATTCCAAACTCAACGATTTAAGGACCGATATGCAAGCCGGTTATGCCGAGGACCAGGAGGCCTTCCTCGGTTCCCAGGAGATGATGGTGGCCTATTTCCATTCGCTGCAGTCCGAGGGCAAATCCTTAACCGAGATCATGTCCATTATGGGTGACAGCTTCGACGCCGTGGCCGGGAAAACAATTACCGATGAAATGGAAGAGAACGGGTTCCAATTATCCGATACCTTTTCACAGCTCTATGACCTGCAGCAGAAGATGTCGGAAAACGACAGCCTCATCGCCGGGATAGAAGGATTGAGCGGTGCGCTCCACGGCATGGGCGACAGCATGCTCTATATGACCGAAGATACATTCGCCAATTTTGAAAGTGCTTCCGTTTCCGCATTCGATAAGTTAAAAGCCGCGGGTTTCGACCAGAGACAGTCTTTGCAAATGCTGGCACCCCTGTTGACCGACCTGGAATCCTATTCCGCCGAATACGGTTATTCACTGGACAGCAGCACCGCGAAACTCCTGGAAGAGGCCAAAAAAAGCGGTTTAATAAAAGAAGAACAAAAAAGCGATACCGAAAAACTCATCGATGCCAACACACAACTGGCCGATATCATGCAAACCATGGTGGATACCTTTACCGATATGGGTGAAGCCAGTCCCTTTAGTGCCATGCAGACACACGCCGAACAACTGCAAAAGGAAATCGTGAAAATGAAGAAAGAACTTGAATCGTTGTATGATAAGAGGAAACAATACTCCACACAAGAAACCGAGGGGTATGTTTCCGCCGCACTGGGTTATCACGGCGTATTGCCCAGGGACACCTGGTTCCAACTGCACAGGGGCGAGCGGGTCGATGTCTGGACCCCCGAGGAAACCCGGAAAATCCAGGCCACGCCCATCCGCCGCATGAACCTCTCCGACACGCACCCCTCCAGGGCGCCCAAAGGCGATATCGTCTTCGAACATATCACCATCCAGTCCGAAAACGGCGACGAGGCGGTCAAGGAATTTATGACCGCCATTAAAGGAAATAAATACGGTGTACAAAATTTAATAAGGAAGGTAGCAAACTAAAATGAGCAACGGGAAAATATTTTATAACAACTTGATCGAAACCCCCACCATCTCCGTGTCATCCGAGGCGGCGGGGTTTGAAAAGGAATACCTGGGAAATAAAAACCAGGGCGTCGTGTGGCGGAGCGAAAGCTCCGCCACGGACCCCGACCCCATCGTTTCCATGACCTTTACCGGCGCCGCCGCCGTCGCCGGTGTCGTTGTACTGAACCACAACCTCCTGGACGGCGATGAACTCTATTTCGAATGTTCAAACAACGCCGCTTTCGACGATGTCGCCCCGGGAAATGTCGTGTACACC
>Ga0210365_10883269_pt1 | contig 9909 bp, 8 predicted proteins | sample S637metaT_FD_159655 | JGI IMG/M metagenome (GOLD analysis project Ga0210365, IMG submission 159655) | Metatranscriptome of estuarine sediment microbial communities from the Columbia River estuary, Washington, United States - S.637... | ecosystem: Environmental > Aquatic > Marine > Intertidal zone...
CGTCGTTTAAATCCGAATCTGTTAATATTTTCTCAATTTTTGATTCTGGTATGTCATAGAGCTTTGCTCGTCTTTTTGCATGTCGTGAGAATTTTACTGTCACTTTAGATCTTCCTTGGTGATATTTTTTCGCCGAAACCAAAAAACCAGATAAACAAAAGAAGGTTCCCCTATGCTCAGGAAAAAGATTAAAGGGTTTCTTCGGTATTGTAAAGTCAGCTCTTTTAAGCACGATCACTTCAGACTTTAACAATAAGGTTCTATGAATTCAACATGTTTCTTATTCAGAGAATAAACCCCTCTCAGCCCCTTGATCCCTTTTGGGCGTTTTTCACGCTTTGACGTGAAGTGGTGTTTGAAATCCTGATAAATGCGGGGTTGTTTTGGGTCTTAGAATCACCTTTTTGATAGCAAAAAGGAGGTTTTAAGGAAAATCAGTATTAGAAAATGAAATTCAAAGCCCAACGCAGCGGTATGTGCTGATAAATCGACAGAAATTAAGTGCCCTCTAAGACTGAAAAACGACTCTGTCTGGCAGATTTATTCATATAATACAGAAACGTAGATTGGTCCGACAAGAGGTGCTTCTGCCAAAACAAGGAGTTTTGGTTTCTGATAAAACATTGCCAAGCCGCTTCAAAAAATTATCCCGGTCAAAATCATCGAGAAATATCTTTCTGCGTTCAATCCCCCTAACAATAGTAGGCTGCAGCGCATAGGGGGCATCTATGCGAGCTTTTCGTGGTATCAACCAATAAGCCAACGTCCCCTATTTTCCTGGCCAATGCCAACAACCACACCGCCGTATTCCTTCATTGCATTCCTCGGAGAAAACCGCCGGCTTCGCGCCGGGCGTCGAACTTGGTGGTGTAGCCGCTGTCGCTGATGGTATGCGTCGATTTGGTAACGAATTGCGTTCCGTTGAAGTGCGAACAAAGGCCTTCGATGTCCACTTTTCTGCCTGCGCGCAGATCGGGAAGCCGGATCGGCATCGAAGACGTTGAAGCCCATGTAATTGAGCCGCATCTTTACCCCAAATCCATATTGTTATCGAAAGGTTTTTTGTTATTAAACACGGCCAGGGTTTCATCCAATTTTTCTTCCATTTTATCTCTTTCAGCCCCGGTTAATCGAAAAAAATGGACGGATCCTGAAGAAATTTTTGGACAAAAACGGTCAAATTTTTGATATGGTTGACCCCGTTGCTTTCAAGATATTCCAAAAATCCATTCATAATACCTCCTTTGCTTTTCAAGACAAATGTCTGCAGATTTCAAAGGATAATTTGCTGCCCGGCTCAAAGAATATGGATTTCGCATATCCTCCGGAAGTGATGTCCATATATGACAAGGGTGATGGTCAGGGGCAGGCTGCCTTCTTTCGAATGAAATTTCGAGCGTAATTGAAAGACCCAAACGTGTCGGGAATTTTGGCCAGTTCTTTAATTTTCAAACACTTTCATCCTTGGTACTTGCTGTTACACATAGGGACCATTTTTATAGGCTATCATTCCGCCTTTAAACCTTCAGCGAGGATTGTCATTAAGACCAATGACCTGAATGAATGGTTCTCATTTCGAGTAGAAAGTTTTTGATACTAATAAATAATTCTAACTGTCGAATGGGTCAAGATGAGATCAATGTGGGCATAATATGGGTAAAAACCCTATATCATGAAATGGATGAAAGGTAGGTTGAGAGGTTTATCTGTTTGTTTTTGATACCGAGTTTTTTTCTGATGTTGTTCCGATGAAAATCAATGGTACTGGTTGCCAAATTCATTATCTCGGCAATTTCCTTGGTGGTTTTGCCCTGCCGGATCAAATTGATTACCTGCATTTCAGTGGAGGAAAACTTAAAGAACTTAGCGGATATACGATGCGCAAAAGGTGAGATGATTTCGTTTAAATTTGATTCGACAATGTCTAAGTAAGCCCTCTCTTTGTTTCCCAATCGCCTTCTGTTTTTTAGTTTTCCCAAATACGGCGAAATCATCAGCTTAGTGTTTAATAGTATCTTTTCTTCAAGTTCAATTTTATCTGCCTCTCTCTGTTCCAGCAAAACCTTCAGAGCGGTGTTCGCCTCCGAAAGACGGGTGGTCTTAAATTTTAATTGTTTATTCGATTCCGTTAGCTCACGGGTTCGATCTACAACACGCCTTTCCAAATCGTCATGGGCCGCTTGCAATGCTTTTTCGAAACGCAGGCGATCCGTAATATCGATAAAAGTCACTGCCACTTGACCTTCTTTTGGCCTAAATCCGGAAACATGGAAATATTTATCAAGTCCTTGGTGGTAGTTTTCTATCTCAATGGAATTGGCGGTTAAAGCAACCTCTTCAAAACCTTGAAGCCAGTACCTCTCTGTTTCGGGAAAGACTTCCAACAGCGTTTTCCCGATTACCTGTCCTTTTTTTAGGCCGGTACTATGTTCAAAGGCCGGATTAACCTCGATATAGCGGAAATCCTCAGGTCTGCCCCTTTTATTAAAAACTACTTCAAATAACGCGGAAGCGCTGACCATTTGATTGAACATCAGTCTGAATTTTTCTTCACTATTTTGCAGCACCTCTTTTGCCTGCACCCGTTCTGTGATATCAACGACTGCGGTTCGAAATTGACGGGACGCTGCAACTTTATCCTTAGCCGCTATACTATCCAGTCTGGCATCAAATAGCGTGCCGTCCAGTTTTACTAGTTTCAAATCGCAGGTTTGCTGTGTCCCGTTTTCAAAAATCCACTGGCAGTGAAAATAAAAATCATCTTGAAATTCCGGTAAAATAAAATCAGAAAATTTTCAGTTGATTAGCTCGCTTCTTTGGATGCCCAATAAATCGGCGCCCCTCAGATTCACCTGCCATATCCGTGCCTTTTCGTCTAACGTAAAATAGCCGACCGGAGCAAAATCATAAAGCTCATGATAATTGTCCAGTGACTCGACGAGTTTCCTCTGGGTGCTAAGAAGTTCGTCATTTTGCATTTCCAGTTCGATTTGATGCATTTCCAATTCATGAACCAGCTTCTGGGCCTCTTCGGTACCTACCCCTGATACATCACCGACTTTAGCGCGTAGTCTTTCTTCTGCCTGCCTGCGCAGCTTCTCAAAACTGGTTGATTTGCCTATATTTTTTTTCATTTCGATTTGGTACCTATTTATTCAAATCCCATCATGTTTGGCTATTCTTTCCGGTTTTATCCGGGTTGGGTATCAGCCTAAAGCAACATCCAACGTCATCATGACGGCAAAGCCTAACATCGCTCCAATGGTTGCGACGTCCGTATGTTTTTCAAGCTGGGATTCCGGGATCAGCTCTTCAACCACGACATAAATCATCGCCCCTGCTGCAAAGGCAAGGGCATAGGGAAGAATGGGCCGCATAACTATAACCGCAACCGCTCCAAGAACGCCTGCGATCGGTTCGACAACTCCGGATAACTGCCCATACCAAAAACTTTTAAACCGCGAAAGCCCTTCACGACGCAGCGGAACTGAAACGGCTGCGCCTTCGGGAAAATTCTGGATGCCAATCCCCATAGCCAGCGCGATGGCACCGCCCAGGGTAGCTGAGGGTAAATCTGCGGCAATAGCGCCAAATGCCACACCGACTGCCAGTCCTTCCGGTATATTGTGAATCGTAATTGCCAATACCAGCAGGATGCTTCTCCGCCAGCTCGTGCTGATCCCCTCCGCTTCCTCTTTTGGAAATCCAGGGTGCAAATGAGGTAACAGCTTGTCGATGAGCCAGAGAAAAGCGCCGCCCAATAGAAATCCCGAAGTTGCGGGAACCCAGGCAGGTAAATTTGATTCTTTTGCCATTTCAATTGCCGGAGCAAGTAAAGACCAATAAGAAGCTGCAATCATCACACCGGCAGCAAAACCAAGCATGGCATCCAGAGACTTTCGCTGAATGGCTTTAAAAAAAAATACCAGGCCTGCACCTGCGGCCGTCACAAACCAGGTAAACAACGTCGCAATGAATGCTTGATAAATTGGACTCAATCCAGTAAAAAGATCGATCAACATAATTAACGCTCCGGTTTCCGTAGGTTAACTATAAACATTAAATAAACTATAGAACTTTTAAATGGGATCATCAAGAGTAACTTGCCGATTATTCTTAGGCACATACTAATTGTCATACGTTATTAAACTGGCAATTAAATAGACCATTTGATATCCATCATTCCGTCATTCCCGCGAAGGCGGAAATCCAGTAATCGCAAGGCTTTTTCTGGATAGCGCTAAAGCTTCACTACGTGCCCGGCTCTCGGCTCCGCTACGGCCGGTCAAAGATCCCGATGCGTTTTGCGGGGAATGACGAGTTTGGTTGCCGGGTCAATAACCCAAAATACTTAAGGAGTCTAGCCATGCCAGCTAAAAAGAGCCATTCCATCAGTGTATTTCTCAATCAGGAATATCCATCCATCGTTAAGAGCGACGGTATTTATCTTTATGATGATACGGGCAAACGCTACATAGATGCCAGCAGCGGACCGATTCTTTGCAGCCTCGGTTATGGCAATGAAAAGATTGCAGATGTGCTCAAAGAACAGACCCTAAAAGCAGCCTATGTCTTTCGCATGGATTTTACAACACCGGAGTTGGAAGAATGCTGTGCAAGAATCTGTGAAAAAACCAATGGTGTCATGGACCGGGTGTTCATGGTATCCGGAGGATCAGAGGCAACCGAGACCGCCATCAAATTGGCCCGCAAGTACCAGATAGACAGCGGGAATCCATCGAGGTTTAAAGTTATTTCTCGCTGGTTGAGCTACCACGGTATGACCATGGGGTCGCTGGCGCTGTCGGGATTTCCCTTCCGGCGTGCCGATTATGTTCCCTATATCCCGAGTACTTACCATATCGCTCCGGCCTATTGCTACCGCTGCTGGTTTAATAAAACCCCGGCTGGTTGTGATCTGGAATGTGCCCAGGCCCTGGAAAATGAAATCATGATGCAGGGGCCGGAAACCGTAGCAGCCTTTATTGCCGAACCCTTTTCAGGCATGTCATTGTGCGCGGCGGCCCCAAGGCGCGACTATTTCAAAAAAATCCGTGAAATATGCGACAAATTCGGCGTGTTGCTCATCCTGGACGAGGTGATGACCGGTTTCGGGCGCACCGGAAAATATTTTGCTTACGAACACTACGAAACCCCGCCGGACTTGATCGCTCTGGGGAAAGGTATTGCCGGCGGCTATTTTCCCCTGGGTGCCGTGGCAATAACCGCCAAAGTGTTCGATACGATCGCAAACGGGTCCGGAATTTTTGCCTCCGGACACACATGGGCCGGCAATCCTCTCGGAGCCGCAGTGGCCAATAAAACGATGGATTTGCTTGACGAGGGCAATCTGGTACAACGCTGTGCCGAAATGGGTGACTACCTGGCGCAGAAGCTCGAGGTGTTGCGGTCCCATCCGATTGTAGGAGATATTCGCGGAGAGGGATTGATGCGCGGCGTTGAGTTCGTTAAAAATAAGGAGACAAAAGAACCGCTAGACCCGGCCATTATGTTCTGGGTACTTTTGCACCGGGAAGCTCAGAAAAAGGGTCTGGTACTCGAAACTTCCGGCGGTTGTGAGCGAGGACAGGGCGGTGATATGATGATGCTGGGACCGGCCTTCATTGTCAGCAAAGAAGAAATAGATGAGATCATCGGTCTACTGGATGAGGTTCTATCGGATGTTGAGAAAAAAATCGGTTTTTAATATACTATTTGATCTTGATGGCACTTTAACCGACCCGGCGAGTGGAATTACCGGGTCAATACAATATGCTTTGAAAAAGCTAGGTAAGCCGGTCCCGGCAGCCGATGAGTTACTATGGTGTATCGGGCCTCCTCTTCTGGGAAGTTTTATAAAAATGCTGGGCACGGATTCCGGCAAAGCAGAAACAGCGTTATCCTTTTACCGGGAACGCTACAGTGCCGAGGGTAAATTTAAAAATAAGATTTACACGGGCATTCCCGAAACATTACAGGGACTGATCGAGCAAGATTTCAATCTATTTGTTGCGACATCGAAACCTCAAGTATTTGCTAATGAGATATTGGTTCATTTTAACCTCCTGCATTTTTTTAGAGGCGTATATGGCAGCGAATTTGACGGCGCTTTGGTTGATAAAGGCGAGCTGATTGCCTATATACTGAAAAAAGAAACGATTTCAGCAAAAAATACGATAATGGTGGGAGATCGAAGTTACGATATTCTTGGAGCAAAAAAACACGGAATATATAGCGTTGGCGTATCATATGGTTATGGAACAAAAGAGGAATTGATAGGATCGGGAGCCGATTATATTATAGATTTCCCAGAGGAAATTATGGGCGTTGTGAAGAATTCAAGGCAGGATAGAACGCGGTAACGGAACCGTACTCCTGTATCATTATCTTCGTCCGTCTCGAGCATATAATCGATCAACGCACTACTGACCTCCCCGATGCTTAAGGTATTGGTTAACGCTATCGGGGTTTCGATGGTGCTGAGTTCCTGTATCAGAGTATTCCCGTTTTAAAATTTTCCCATCCCCTGAGCTTGATCAGGTCGAGATCATTTTCTTCTCGATTCCTACCCCGGCAGCCATCGCCCGCTCGTATTCCAATGGGACCGTCGCCGAATCCTGCAGCGCGATACCGGTCGAATCGAATACTGTGATCTCTTTATCCGAGCTGCGGCCCGGTTTCTTTCCGGTAATCACCTCCCCGATCTCGCCGGCGATGTCTTCTTCTTTGATAATTCCCTGCTGTAACGGGACGTTGATTTCACCATCCGTGCGGCACTGGCGGATGTCGTCGACAAAAATGCGGGCCTGCTGAAGAATCTTGGGGTCGAGCTCCTGGTCGCCCCCCTTATCGGCACCGATGGCGGCGATGTGGGTGCCGGGAGCAATCCACTCCTTCATGACGATCGCCCCACGAGCAGGTGTCACGGTTACCACCACATCAGCACCTTCGACCACGCTCTTCAAATCGGTCGAAGCGCGAATGGAGAAGGTTTCGTACTTCGGCTGCTCTTCCCGAACAAAGGCGTCGAGGGTCTTCTGCGTACGGCTCCAAACTCTCACCTCCTGCCATTTGAAAACCTCGTTGCAGGTGGCAAGCGTGCCGGCTGCCATGTGGCCGGCGCCGACGATGGCCAGGTACTTGGAATCCTTGCGTGCCATCCACTTTGCAGATACGGCTCCGGCAGCGCCGGTGCGCATTACCGTATGATAACTGCCGTCGCAGATGGCGAGTGGAAAGCCTGTCTCCGGATGGGTGTATATCAGGATCGAAAAAACAGTCGGCAGGTCGAACAGCTCGCGGTTGCGCTCGCGGATCGAGACCCACTTGCACGCGGCAGCCTCCGGCTCCTCAATGTAGGAAGGCATCGCCTCCCATTCGCCCGGATACTTATCGAGCACAATATGTCCCTTCGGGTCCATGTAGTAACGTCCAGCGCCGTGCATGCGGTAGGCCTGCTCAACGCAGTTATTGTACTCGGCCGGTGTCAGAAGTCCCATCATGTCAGTGCGGCTCAGGATCAAGGTCTTCCGATTGCGCCAACTCTCCATCTTTATCTCCTCCTCTTGTTAGCGTTTAGATTCGAGCGCCCCGCTTTTGACGGCCCGGATGATTGTCCATGAGCAACGCCAAACAGCAGCAATTCTGCGAAAAGCCCGGAAAGTCCCTATTTCAGATATCGTTGATTGGTTGATTAGTTGATTGGTTAAGTAATTGTAAATATTGATTTATCCCATATTTGCAAAAATAATTGGACACTTCATGTTTTAACCATCGTAACATTCTAAAATTATGACTATAATTTACCTAATCAACCCTTCAACCAGTAAACTATTCAATGAGGTCTGTATTCTAGGTATTGGACATGAAAAGCAACAGACTAGAAAATGGGCTTCGGCCATTCCGGCGACGATCCAACCGGTGTATGCCGTCACTTATTGTGCAATAAATTGATCATTCCATTCAGCTATGCTGACCCGGGGTTTAAATCCTCGCCGTAGAGTCTGCTCATGTCCTCATCGCCCTCGTGCACCAGGGGATGTATATCTTCCGTCGACCAGCGGGCGATTACCCGATCGCCCTCCGTCACCGGCTTGGCGAAGAAGCGCTCGTCGGGGATGTAGGCGACGAGGCTTTCGGCTCCTAGGCGCTCGACAGTCACCTTAACCCAGGTCCCCTGATACTCGGTCATTATAACCGTTCCCTGAACGGCGTCCGTTTCTTCGGTCTTTAAAACGGCGTCATCCACTGTCTTCTCCACTTCTACATGATCCCGGCGAACGGCGAAACTCAAAGATTGGCCTTCCTTGATCGCCATTTCTTTGACCGGCACTGTGAAGCGTCCACCGGCATTTTCCTCGATCGTCGCCACTTTGCCGTTTACCGAAACCACCTGGCCTGAAAAGACATTCTGACCGCCCATAAACCGGGCCACATAAGTACTGCGCGGCTTGAAGTAAACCTCGCGCGCGGGCGCAGCCTGGTCGATATTGCCGTGATCCATGACCACCACCAGATCCGCCACCGCGATTGCCTCCATCTGGGTGTGGGTGACGTGCAAGAAGGTGATGCCCAACTCCTTCTGCATCTGCCTTAAATTGCCGCGCATCTGCACGCGCAGAAATTCGTCGAGCGCTGAAAGAGGCTCGTCGAGTAGCAGGACGTGGGGATCGGTGACGAGGGAACGGGCAAGGGCGATGCGCTGTTGCTGGCCGCCGGAGAGTTCGGCCGGCATACGGTCGCCAAACTTGTCCATGTGGACGCGTTTCAACATCTCATGGGCCTTCGTGCGTCTCTCATCCTTGGGCATCCCGCGCATCTTCAAGCTGAAGGCAACATTGTCCACGCAGCTCAGATGCGGAAACAGGGCGTAGCTCTGAAACATCATGGCCGTGCCGCGTTTTACGGGTGGCAGGCCGACCACGGACCTGCCGTCGATGCGGACGTCGCCTTGAGTCGGCGATTCGTGTCCGGCAATCATGCGTAAAATCGTGGTTTTGCCGCAACCGCTGGGACCTATCAAGCAGCAGTAAGTCCCTGCAGGAATCTTCAACGTAATATCATTAATCGCCACCACCTCATCAAAGCGCTTGGTGACACCGATGAGCTCGATTTCTCCGTTTTTTGCCATTGATCTTTCTTCATTTTGTGACATTTAAAAATTCTCCAATCTGTGCATTGACCGGTTATCTTTATCAACTTTCGCGTTACGCTGATTGGTTTTATATGCGTAACGCCCGAAAGCTTAAAGCGAACCAGCAGATCGTCCCTTATTGCCGCTTAAGGTTGGCTGATTTTCTTTGCCCTTCGCCTATGACCTGCACGCCGGCGCTGAATGATGGCGATTGATCCCAGGGATATGATAATCGCAATGAACGAGATCACCGTCGTCAGCGTTCCCAAGGCATAAAGCGCGGGCGAGGTGACGGTGGTGGTCATGGCCCAGATTTCCAACGGCAGGGTATTGCTGGGACCAACCGTAAGCAAGGTACGGGGGAACTCGTCGTAGGACAAAGTGAATCCAAACAACGCTACGGCGATGAGGCCGGGCAGCAGAATCGGCAAAAGGATGTGCCAAAGGAGTTGCTGCCTGCTGCCTCCGAGATCGCGCCCCGCTTCCTCATATTCCTTGTTGAAGCGGCTCAAGACGGCAAACATGATCAACAGCCCGAAAGGCAGCGTCCAGGTGAGCTGGGCACCGAGAGCCGAGGAGTACCAGTTGGTCGGGATGTTGAGGACACGGAACAAAAGACCCGTGCCCAGACTGAGGAACAACCCCGGCATGATCAGGCTGGCTACTGCCATGTAGAAGAGGAAAGTCGATCCCTTGAAGCGTTTTCGGAACGCCAAACCGGCCATCAACGAAAAGACCACCGTCAGAGCGAAGACAATCAACGCCAGTAAGATGGA